>Ga0208854_1000404_pt1 | contig 10747 bp, 8 predicted proteins | sample LakMenEpi30Nov11_FD_150748 | JGI IMG/M metagenome (GOLD analysis project Ga0208854, IMG submission 150748) | Freshwater microbial communities from Lake Mendota, WI - 30NOV2011 deep hole epilimnion (SPAdes) | ecosystem: Environmental > Aquatic > Freshwater > Lake > Epilimnion/Euphotic zone ...
ACCTTCCGCAAAGATCCGTCCGATTCGTCAGATCTGACCGATCTGTCGGATCAAGAGCGCTGGGCTCTCTACAGCCGCTGGCTCGACCACGCCGACCCTGCGATCCGTGCTAACGCCACCATCTGCCTGATCCACCAAGCAAACTACCTCCTCGACCGCCAGATCGCCGCCCTCGAAGCCGCCTTCGTCGAAGACGGCGGCTACTCCGAACAACTCGCCACCGAGCGCCTCCGCCACAGAAAAGATCAGTCCGATCGCTCAGATCCGACCAATCCGACCGATCTTCAGCCTCCAAACTGCCCCGCCTGCGGGTCACTCATGGCTCTCCGCACCGCTAAGAGCGGTAAAACCCCCGGCAGCCAATTCTGGGGCTGCACCAAATACCCCGACTGCAAAGGCACCGCGAAAATCTAACCGCTAATCCCGGTCACGCGCGCCAGCAGACCGACGGCATCGGGGCAGTTCAGTTTGAGGATGTGGGTGGTCATATCACGCTGGCAATGATTCTCCCGCAGAGGCGCGGAGGCGCAGAGAAAAATTCAGGGCATTCCGGCTTCATCCTCCGTGCTCTCTGTGTCCTCTGTGGTTAAACCTTCAGAGTCGGCGCCGCTGCGAAATTCAGGGGCGGGTGGAGCGGTTCTCGAAGACTTGGAGAATGCTGGAGACATTCTCGGCTTTGGTGAGTTCCTCGCGGACCGTTTTGTCGTTCAAGAATTTTGCGATCGCGGCGAGGGTGCGGAGGTGGGTCTGGAACTGGTCCTTCGGCACCACGAAGAGCACGATGAAGAAGACGGGTTCGCCGTCGAGGGCATCGAATTGGATGCCGACGGAGGAGCGTCCGAAAGCGGCTACGACCTCGCCGACCTTCGAGGAGGAGGCGTGCGGGATCGCGATGCCGAAGCCGATGCCGGTGCTCATGGTTTCCTCGCGCTGACGGATGGATTCGAGGATGGCCTCCTCGTCGGCGCGATCGACTTTGCCGGATGCCACAAGGCAGTCAACCAGCTCTTGGATGGCTTGCCAGCGTTCCTTGGCAGCCATCTCGGGGATGATCTGCGACTCTGATAAAAGGTTGGCCAGGGTCATTTTAGGATATAGATAAAATTACTTGGACGGCTGGCGGCGATGGTCGGGGAAGCCGGGCCTTGGCGAGTTGTGGTGTCAACCATCAGCGGTCCACCTCGCCGAAGACGGGATCGAGCGATCCGAGAATCGTCACGACATCGGAGACCATCGATCCGGGTAGCATCTTGGAGAGGATGCTGATGTTGCAGAACGAGGGCGAGCGGATTTTCAGGCGGTAGGGGACGCCTCCGCCTTTGCTGTAAATGTAAAATCCCAGCTCGCCTTTCGGGTTTTCCGCACCGAAATAGACCTCCCCGGCGGGGGCGTGGACGCCTTCGGTGGCGACAATGAAGTGGTGGATGAGTTCCTCCATCTTCGTGAGGACCGACTCTTTGTCCGGAAGGGTGGACTTAGGGTCGTGCCAGTTGATCGGACCGGGGGGCAATTTGTCGAGGACTTGGCGGAGGATGGAAACGCTCTGGCGGATCTCCTCGAGCCGGACGAGATAGCGGTCGTAGCTGTCGCCCACGGTGCCGATGGGCACATCGAAGTCGTAGTTTTGGTAATCGAGATAGGGGTGTTTCTTGCGAAGGTCGTGGTCCACGCCGCTGCTTCGGAGGTTTGGGCCGGAGAGGCCGTAGGCGATCGCGTCCTCCTTCGAGATCACGCCCACCTCTTTGCAGCGATCCACAAAAATGCGGTTGCGAGTGATGAGGTTGTTCACATCCTCGAAGGCCTTCGGGAAGGTCTCGAGGAAATCCTTGAGCATGGTGATGAACGCCGGGGGCAGGTCGCGGGTCTGGCCGCCCACGCGGGTGTAGCTCGTGGTGAAACGGGCGCCGGTGAGTTGCTCGACCAAGTTGTAGATTTTCTCGCGCTCGGTGAAGGTGTAGAGAAACACGGTGGTCGCGCCGAGATCCATGCCCAGGCAGCCGACGCCAAGGAGGTGGGAGGAAATGCGGGCGAGTTCGCAGCAGATGACGCGGATCGCCTTGCCACGGGGCGGGATTTCCCAGCCCATGAGCTTCTCGACGGCGAGGGCGTAGGTGACATTGTTCGCGATCGGGGCGAGGTAGTCCAAGCGGTCCGTGTAGGGCACGAACTGATTGTAGGTCATGTTCTCGGCGATTTTCTCGTCGCCGCGATGGAGGTAGCCGATATCCGGCGTGGCCTTGGTGACGATCTCGCCGTCCAACTCAAGGATCATGCGGAGCACGCCGTGGGTCGAGGGATGGGACGGGCCCATGTTGATGACCAGTTTTTCCCCTAGCAGTTCTTCGGTTTCCTGCATGGCCTTGAGGCTGCGCGCCAAGGCATCGGGGTGCTCGAGTGTGGTTGTCGCCATCGTATGGTTGCGTCGTTTATCAATTCCTCGGTTGGCGGCGAAAGCCGGTTCTCCCGTGGAAGTGCGCCAGATTCTTTTCCGCTCCGGAAAATTGCAAGCCGCATGTTTGAGGTGACTCTGGCTTTTGCGTTTGATTTTCCGAATCGCTTGCCAGAGTGTTGCGCGCTGACGCACCCGTAGCTCAACTGGATAGAGTGACGGCCTCCGAAGCCGTAGGTTGTGGGTTCGACCCCCGCCGGGTGCAATTTCCCTCCTCCGCCTGGATTGGCTCGAGCCATTGGTTGCGGGCGGATCCTATTAAGTCCTTGCCTCTCGCGAAGCCGAGGCTATGAAGTCGCCACATGGTCGCCGACATCGCCCGAGTCCTTTATCACGAGTCCACGATCCTCAGCCGTCTCGATGAGATGGCCCACCAGATTACAAGCGACTACGCGGACAAGGAACTCACGGTGGTTTCCATCCTGAACGGCAGTTTTATTTTCATGGCAGACCTCCTGCGCCGCGTGCCCTTGCCGCTCCAAATCGACTCTTGGAGCGTCTCCAGCTACCACGGCACGAAATCCCGCGGGCAAATCCAATTCCGCCAGCAAACCATCGCCGATGTGCGCGGGCGCCATGTCCTGCTCCTTGATGACATCCTCGATAGCGGGCTCACACTTCGTGCCATTCAGGAACGCCTCGCCGCCGAGTCCGGCGCCGCCAGCATCCGCTCTTGCGTGCTCCTCCGCAAAAGCGTGACGCGCGAGTCCGCCATCGATGCCGACTACATTGGCTTTGATATTCCCAACGAATTCGTCGTGGGCTACGGGCTCGATTACAACGAGCAATACCGCAACCTTCCCTACATCGGGGTTTTGAAGGAAGAGGCGATCCGGCGGCACGCCCGCTGAAGCAAACCGTGTGCGCGGTTTTTAAAGTCCAAGGAAAAACTTTTCGCCCAGGTCGTGAAGTGCCGGCCGTGGGTCCCGACGGTCCGATCCATCGCATCTGGGCCGGCTTTGCCCGGAGCGAGATTTTAAATTGGTGGATCCAGCGTGGCGGCATCCTGCTCGACATTCCCGCCGAGGAATTCGCTGAACGCTCCGACCGCTCCGGCGAGTTGGTCTGGGACGAACTGCCCTCGGGCCTCGTGATCCGAGCGATCCTCGACCGCCAGACGGCCCATGAACTCGTGAAAATCGTCACCCGCGAATCCGCCCCCACCGAGCTCGAGCGATTCCAGCACAACCGCATGCCGGTTCTGGAAAAGCCCCTCCATGCTGCGGCTCCCGTGACTTTCCCGGAGCCAAAGCCTCCCTCCAAACCAAAGCCAGCAAAGCAACCCAAGCCCGCTCCTGCCGGGCTCGTGCAGGAAATGCTTTTCGACTTTTGATATTCACCCCCTCACGAAAAAATCCGCTGGAATCTCCAATTCTCTCGCTTAAAAATTTCGCCATGATCCGCCTCGCCATTTTCTCCCTTTTCACAAGCGCTGCCTCGGTTTTCGCCGGGAATGCCGGTTCGGCCCTCGCCGCCATGCAAACCATCTCGGTGCATCCGGTCGCCCAAAGCGCCGCTTTCGTTGAATTGCGCGGCGAGCGCGGCGAGCCCGTCCCCGCCGAGTGGATCGTTCTCCTGGCGGATCCCTCGGCCCGCGGGGGAGTCCGTGAATTAACGGTCGCAAATGGCCAGATCACCGGCGAGCGCACGCCGCTGGCCGGATTCAGCGATATTGCCAGCCGGCCGGCGTTGGACCGCGCCAAGGTTTTGGTGGATGCCGGAAGCGTCTTCGAAATCGCCCAGCGCGAGGCGGTGCAGTGCGAACTCGGTTTCCACTGGATCGACTACTCTCTGGCGACTAATCCCCAGACGCTCCAGCCCGAGTGGACCGCGCGGCTCTATGACAGCACCGGATCGATCGCCGGGACCCTTCGCCTCTCGGCGGTTGGCGGCGAGGTGATCGAGCCCCTGGTTCCGCCCGAAGGAGCCAGCGCCAACGAGGATTCCGAAAAAAGGGTGGGGGGCTTGGTCGGGAAAGTGGTGGATTTCACCGAGTCGACCGCGAAAAAAGTTCAAAATACCACTCTGCGCACCGTCGGCGATGTTCAGGAATTCCTGGTCGGCGAGCGCACCGTCGGCCCGAAAGAGAAAGATTAGCCGCCGCGTTTCCGCAAGCTGGCGGGAGGTTTTGGTTTGGAATGGTGCGCAGGTTACAAAAAATCTCGCGCCCCCGATTTCTTCCCGATAGGCAAGACCGCCATGAATCCTCGATTCCTCGTTGCCGCGGCTGTTTTGAGCACCGCTGTTTTTTCAGGCTGTAAGAAACCAGCGCCTCCAACGCCCCCCACGCCAAATGTCCAAGTCACCCCCGTTCTCAAGATGGATGTCGTGGCCTCGCAGACTTGGGTGGGCTTGCTCGATGGTTTTCAGAACTCGAACATCCAGGCCCAAGTCACCGGCTATCTCCTCACTCAAAACTACAAAGAGGGCTCGATGGTCAAAAAAGGCGACACGCTTTTCACGATAGATCCCCGCCCGTTCCAGGCCGCTCTGGCCCAAGCCGAAGCCCAATACGCCAGTGCGGTCGCCAAGGCCCAGCTCCAGCAGCTCACTCTCCAAAAACAAACCCAGCTCTACCAGACGAAGGTCATCAGCGAGCAGGAATACCAGACATCCTATCAAGACACGCAGGCCTCCTTGGCCAATGTCGGTGCCGCCCAAGCCGCCGTGCAGGCCGCTCAAGTCAATCTCGGCTACTGCACGATCACCTCTCCATTAGATGGAGTCGTGGGTGTCGCGGAAGCCCAGATCGGCGATCTCGTCGGGCCTGGTGGACGCGTGAGTGTGCTGACACAATCCTCGCAGATCGACCCGATGAAGATGAACTTCTTCATCACCGAGGCGGAATACCTCCAACTCGCTCCGCTCATCCAGCGCCTCGATGCCATGCCGAAAGAGGACCGCCGCGCCCGGCTCTCGCTCAAACTCGCCGACGGTTCGCAATACCCCGAGCTCGGCACCTACGATTTCGTCAACCGCCAGATCAACACCTCCACCGGCGCGATCCAGGTCACGGCCCTCTTCCCGAATCCAAAAAACATCCTCCGTCCCGGCCTGTTCGCCGCCGTCTCCGGCCCCGTGCAAATGATCGATGGCGCGCTGCTCATTCCTCAAAAAGCCGCCGTCGAAATGCAGGGCACCTTCTTCCTTTCGTCCGTCCAAGCCGATGGCACGGTGAAATCCGTTCCCGTAAAACTCGGCCCGATCCTCGGCCCCTGGCAGGTGGTCACCGGCCCCGTTGCGGAGGGTGAAAAAGTGATCGTGGAGGGGGTTGAAAAAGCCCGCCCGGGCATGAAGGTCAATGTCTCCGAATGGAAGGCGCCGCCACCACCGGAGCTGCCCATCAGGCCCGCTCCTCAAGCCACGCCCGAGCCCTCGCCCGCCGCCAAGTAAGGATCGCCGACCATGTCGAATTTCTTCATCCGCCGGCCCATTGTGGCGATGGTCATTGCGATCATCACCGTCATTGTCGGTCTCGTTTCCATGGCGGGCCTGCCGGTCGCGCAGTTTCCAAACATCGTCCCACCCCAGATCCAAGTCTCGACCACCTATGTCGGTGCCGACGCGATCACCGTGGAGCAATCCGTCGCCACACCGATCGAACAGCAAATGAGCGGCGTCGAGGGGATGGAATACATGTATTCCATCAACGCCAACTCGGGCATCATGAGCCTGAATGTCATCTTCGGCACGGACACGGTGCCGACGACCGACCAAATCCTCGCCCAGATGCGGCAGACGCAGGCCGCCTCGCAGCTTCCCGCTGAGGTGAAAAACTACGGCGTCACCGTCGAGCAATCCCTCTCCTCGCCACTCGGTGTCTTTGTGCTGTCGTCCTCCAACGGCGAGTTCGACCCGACCTTTTTGGCGAACTACGCCTATATCAATCTCAACGACCCGCTCACCCGCATTCCCGGCATCGGCAGCGTGAGTATTTTCGGCGCGGGCCAATATGCGATGCGCATTTGGGTGAAGCCCGACCGCCTCGCCACGCTGAATATCACCGTTCCCGAGGTCATTCAGGCCGTGAACGCCCAGAACAAGGTGAACCCCGCCGGACAGATCGGCGGCGAGCCCGTGCCGGATGGCCAGGTTTTTACTTACACGGTCACGACCACCGGCCGCCTCACCACGGTCGAGGAGTTTGAAAATATCGTCATCCGTGCCAATCCCGACGGATCGATCGTGAGGGTCAAAGATGTCGCCCGCGTGGAACTCGGCGGCCAAGTCTACAACATCCGTGGCCGCTTCCAGGGCCAGAACGCCTGCATCATCGCGGTCTATCAACTCCCCGGCTCGAACGCCGTGGATACGATGAAACAAGCCCGCGCGTTCTTTGAGCAGCAGTCCAAAGTTTTCCCCTCCGGCCTCGAATACACCGTCGCGCTCGACACCACCTTGGCGATCACCGACGGCATGAAGGAAATCGTGAAGACCCTCTTCGAGGCCATGGCCCTCGTGATGCTGGTTGTCTTCATCTTCCTGCAAGGCTGGCGCGCGACATTGATCCCGCTCATCGCCGTGCCGGTTTCGTTGATCGGAACCTTCGCGCTCTTTCCGATGCTGGGCTTCTCGATCAATACCCTCTCGCTTTTCGGAATGGTGCTGGCGATCGGCCTGGTGGTCGATGACGCCATCGTCGTGGTGGAGGCCATCGAGTCCCACATTGAGGAAGGATTGAGTCCGAAGGACGCGGCCATCAAAGCCATGTCGCAGGTGTCCGGTCCCGTCGTGGCCATCGCCCTCATTCTCGCGGCGGTGTTCATTCCGACCGTTTTCATCCCCGGCATCACCGGCGCGATGTATCAACAATTCGCCGTCACCATGGCCGTGTCGGTTCTCATCTCGGCCTTCAACGCGCTCTCGCTCAGCCCCGCGCTCGGCGCTCTGCTCCTGCGTCCGCGCAAAGAGACCCGCGGCCCGCTCGGTGCGTTTTTCCGAGGCTTCAACAAATTCTTCGATACCGCCACGAATGGCTACACGGCCATCTGCCGCGGCCTCATCCGCAAGCTCGCGATCTCGATGCTCCTCCTCGTCGGCTTGGCCGTCGCAGCGGGAGGAATTGGCGGATCGATGCCCACCGCGTTCATTCCTGAGGAGGACCAGGGCTATCTTTTCGGCGTGGTCCAACTCCCGCGCGCCTCGTCGCTCCAACAAACCACCGCCGCTGCCGACGAGATCGAGCAAATCCTGCTCAAGACACCGGGCGTGGAATATGTGACCTCGATCATCGGCTTCAACCTCCTCAGCACCGTTCAAAGCACCTACACGGGCTTCTTTTTCATCACGCTCGAGGAATGGTCCAAACGCACCACGCCCGAGCTTTCCGTCGATGCCATTCAGGCAAATATCAACCGCGAACTCGCCGCGCTCTCGAATCCCACAGCCGCCTTCGCCTTCCCGCCGCCCGCGATCCCGGGCATCGGAACGGCCGGCGGCGTGACATTCATGCTCGAGGACCGCACGGGTGGACCGGTGAAATTCATCGCCGAGAACACCCAGAAATTCATGGCCGCCGCGAAGGCCCGTCCCGAATTCACCAGCCTCTTCACCACCGCACTCTGGGATGTCCCCCAAATCCACCTCAAGGTGGACGAGGCCCAAGCCATGATCCAAGGCGTGAATCTCAACGAGGCCTACCAGACCGTGCAAACCTTCCTCGGCGGGTATTTTGTGAACTACTTCAACCGCTTCGGCCTCCAGTGGCAGGTCTATGTCCAAGCCGAGGGTGAATACCGCACGAACCTCGACAATCTCGGGATGTTCTACCTGAGCAACAAAGACAAGGAAGCCGTGCCCGTGAATTCGTTCATCAAAGCCGAGAGCTCATTCGGCCCCGAATTCACCATGCGCTATAACATGTTCCGCTGCTCCCAAATCAACGCCTCCGTCGCGCCCGGCTACTCGACCGCCCAGGCGATGAAGGCGCTCGAGGAGGTGTTCGCCCAGACGATGCCGCCCGGCATGGGCTATGATTACTTTGGCATGTCCTACCAAGAGCAGCAGGCCGCGCAGGGCGTGCCGCCGACTGCCATTTTCGCCCTCTCACTATTGTTCGTCTTTCTGATCCTCGCGGCGCAATACGAGAGCTGGAGCCTGCCGTTCAGCGTCCTCTTCACCACGCCGATCGCGGTCTTCGGAGCCTTCGCCGCCCTCTCGATGCGCGGGATGCAAAACAACCTCTACGCCCAGATCGGCCTCGTCATGCTCATCGGCCTCGCGGCCAAAAACGCCATCCTCATCGTGGAATTCGCGAGGGATGAATACGAGAAAGGCACAGACCTCCTCGAGGCGACCCTGAAGGGCGCGAAACTCCGCCTCCGCCCGATCCTGATGACGGCCTTCGCCTTCATCCTCGGCACCGTGCCGCTCGCCCTCGCCAGCGGATCGGGTGCCGTCAGCCGTCAAGTCCTCGGAACCACCGTCATCGGCGGAATGCTCGCCGCGACTTTCATTTCCATCTTCATCATCCCGGCCTGTTTCTACCTTGTGGAAAAATATTTCGTCGGCGGGCACCCCGAAAAACCTGCCGCCGAGCCGAAGTCGGCCTTGTAGCCGGTCCGTCGATCTGATTTTCATAACCACCTCCATCCGCCAACCATTATGAGTTCACCCTCCCTGCTACCCCGGCATTTCATCATCCCCTTCATTCTCGTCACCACGCTTTTCAGCCTCTGGGGATTCGCGAACGACATCACGAATCCGATGGTGGCGGCGTTCAAAAATGTCCTCCTGCTCTCGCACTTCGAGAGTTCGCTCGTCCAAGCCGCCTTCTACGGCGGGTATTGTGTGATGGCCATCCCGGCCGCGCTGTTCATCCGTCGATTCACCTACAAGAGCGGCATCCTCGCCGGCCTCGTTCTTTACGCCCTCGGTTGTCTGCTTTTCATTCCCGCAGGAAACGCCCGCGACTTTTCCTTTTTCCTCGCCGCCTATTTCATCATGACGAGCGGCCTCGCGTTTTTAGAGACCACCGCGAATCCCTACATCCTCTCGATGGGACCAGAGGAAACAGCCGCACGGCGTTTGAATTTCGCGCAAGCCTTCAATCCGGTTGGTTCGCTCATGGGTATGTTCGTGGCGAAGGATTTCATCCTGGGCCGCCTCGATCCCGCAGACGAAACGGCCCGCCGCGCAATGGCCGAATCCGCCCCCGAGGCTTTCCAGAAAATCCAAATCGCCGACCTGGCCGTGATCGTCGGTCCGTATGCCATTCTTGGCGGCGTTGTGCTTTTGGCGATGGTCGCCTTCGCCCTCGCGAAGCTTCCGGATTCGACCTCCACGGAATCCCGTGCAGGCACCGTGGGCGCCTCGCTGGGTCGTCTGTTGCGCACGCCGGATTATGTTTGGGGCGTTGTGGCGCAGGCTTTCTATGTCGGGGCTCAGATCATGGTCTGGACCTTCATCATCCAATACGCGGTGAATGAAATCGGCCTGTCAGCTCAAACCGCCCAAGGCTGGAACATCGTGGCCATGGTGATCTTCGTCTCGAGCCGGTTCGTTTGCACCTACCTGCTCAAATTCTTCAATCCCGGCCTGCTTCTCACTTGCCTCGCCATCGCGGGGGGAGCCTTGGTGATGGGAGCGATTTTCCTGAAAGGAATGCCCGGCCTCTACTCGCTCGTCGGAGTCTCCGCCTGCATGTCGCTCATGTTCCCGACCATCTACGGCATCGCCCTCTCCGGCTTGGGTGATGACGCCAAGCTCGGCTCGGCGGGTCTCATTTTCGCCATCGGTGGGGGATGTCTCATGCCTCCCCTTCAGGCGCTGATCATGGACGGCTCCGCCTGGGGTCCGATTTCTGCGACGCGCGCCTCGTTCCTCCTGCCGTTTATCTGCTTCGTGGTTATCGCCGCCTACGGATTCACGGTCGCCCGCCGCAAGGCTTGAGACCTCCGTCCCACTGGAGTTGCCGGGAAACGCGATAGCCGATACGAAAGATCGTATGGACTTTCAGCGTTTGATTTCACTCCCGCCCGCGATGGCGGAATTTTTTCCGAACTCTCCGGAGGGGAGGAATTGGTTCGCCGCCTGTGACCCCGCTGGTTCCAAGCTCGGCTCCGGCGGTGGCATCGCCCATCTCCTCGCCTCGGCCTGGCGCGCGTCTGGTGGTGGAAAATCCTTCGCTGACTGGTGTGATTCGGGCCTGAAACTCGCTCTCATGGCAGGCGGGCAAAGCCGCCGTCTCCCCGCCTACGCCGCCACGGGAAAAATCCTGATGCCGTTCCCCGCGCTCCGCTGGGCGGAGGGGCAGCGGCTCGACCAAACCCTCCTCGATGTCCAATTTCCCGGCTTCCG
>Ga0208854_1000408_pt1 | contig 10649 bp, 10 predicted proteins | sample LakMenEpi30Nov11_FD_150748 | JGI IMG/M metagenome (GOLD analysis project Ga0208854, IMG submission 150748) | Freshwater microbial communities from Lake Mendota, WI - 30NOV2011 deep hole epilimnion (SPAdes) | ecosystem: Environmental > Aquatic > Freshwater > Lake > Epilimnion/Euphotic zone ...
TTGCCCTGTAAGGATTTTAGTGATTCAGGGCAAAAATCGTTGTATCCCTTGCTGCACAGGGGTTTGATGCAATTCCAATAATCAGACTGAACCATTGCCATTTTGGGAAGAAGGAACGCTAATTCAAATAAGATGTATATCTCTTTTGTGCCACTGAAGGATATTTTGACGAAATCACAACGTTTCAGCCAACGAGAGATCAAAATTTTAACCCAGTTTGACAGAAGAGAAAGATAGCGTTTTTCATTTTGGTGAGGTATCAATGAGCCTTGCTACAAAGGCATTTAGCCCCTTGTCTGTACCTCATTTGCAGGGCAGACGCATCTTATTTTTGGAATACCTACTGGGCAAGAGTTCTAGCCATCGAATACCGAATACTAAAAAACATGAATCTGTAAAACGCTTACCAGAAAAGGCTTTCATGATTTTCTTGCGTTTGCGCTGACCTCATTTGAATGAAAATTGCTATAATATTAATATCGTGCTACAGCTTATCTTATATAGGGTTTTATTGTCAAGGCTTTTTCTTGGGCGATTATTTAATTAAATTTAAAACCTTTTCTCTTGCTTCCAATTTGGCTATTTTGTTCTTCAGTATTTGTTATGCCAAATATGAGGTTATCTACTCCAGAACCCATGCCAAGAAAGGGTTTCCTTGTCTTTATACTCAATTCATGCCAAATCAACTGACAGTTTTAACTAAAAGCCTTATACAGCAAGGGTTTTAAGAGTTGATAAGATGACTTAGCATAGTAACTACCGATGAACCTGTTTGCTAACTTAACTTAATTGGATATTTTGAGAATGAAAGTTGCATTTTTCAGTAGCAAATCCTATGATCGTCAATTCTTTGACATGGCCAATATAGAATATCATCAGGAATTAACTTTTTTTGAAGTTCAACTCAATCCTGATACCGCTATTTTAGCGAGAGGATTTCCCATTGTCTGTCTGTTTGTTAATGATTTAGCCAATGCTGAAACCTTGGAAATTCTAGCGGCTAATGGCACTTGCTTGTTAGCTCTGCGATCAGCAGGTTTTAATCAGGTTGATCTCAAAAAAGCAGCAGACTTGGGAATAAAAATAGTACGAGTCCCTGCCTATTCTCCCTATTCCGTAGCTGAACACGCCGTTGCTTTAATTTTAACCCTCAATCGTAAACTTTACCGAGCCTACAATCGAGTTCGAGATGATAATTTCTCCCTTGATGGTTTGCTGGGATTTGATCTTTATGGTTGTACCGTAGGAGTTATTGGCACTGGCAAAATTGGCATGGTTTTTGCTCAGATTATGCAGGGTTTTGGTTGTCAACTATTGGGTTATGATGCCTACCCAAATAGTCAATTTGAGACGATTCCCAATGCTCGTTATGTTTCATTATCAGAACTTTTAAGCCGTTCAGATATTATTTCTCTCCATTGTCCTTTATTACCTGAAACCCATTATTTAATCAATGCTAAAACCATTGAGCAAATGAAGCCAGGTGTAATGTTAATTAATACCAGTCGTGGTCATTTAATTGATACTCAAGCTGCCATTGAGGGAATCAAATCAGGTCAAATTGGTTATCTAGGAATTGATGTTTATGAACAGGAAGATGGGCTTTTCTTTGAGGATCATTCTGACAATATTATTCAAGATGATACCTTTCAATTGTTACAATCCTTTTCTAATGTGGTGATTACGGCCCATCAAGGCTTTTTCACTCGCAATGCCCTCACTGCGATCGCGGATACCACGTTGGCGAATATCGCTGAATTTGCACAGGGAAAACCCTTAACCCATGAGGTTATTTATCATCACACTATTCCTGTCACTTAATAGTAAGTTTAAATGGTGATCGCTGTTCTGTTTTATCGGAGGCGATCGCCTGCTACTCAACACCGTAATATCCCAATATTGTCCGCTCCAATGATGGGTTATATACTAATCATATCTTGCTTATCGCTTACCTATTAAACCACCTGCCATATTACAACCCACATTCAGCAAATATTTTGTACTTAAAGGAATTTCCCAGCAGGTTTTTAGAGTAAAAAAATAACTCAGCTAATTGCAGTCTAACTCATGCCAGATAGGAAGTTCAGCCTTTTTTCCCAGAAAACCAAGTTATGTACTGAGCCGCAGAAGATTAAAGAATATAGAACTGATAAACGAGGTGTTTTGTCATTTTTTACGAATTGGAATTAAAAATAAGTTAAATTCATTATCTTATGTACTTAACGTCAAAAGTATTAAATAGAGTGTGAATCTCTAAAAGCCTTATCCAGTAAGGTTTTCAAAAAATGTTAATCGTCAAAATACCGGCTGAATGTGGGTCGTACCGAATACAAAAACGATCACGATCACACCTGATGAAATCGGCTTATAAGGGCAAAATTTGCTCTCTTAAGTCTGATTCGAGTTGTTCAGGGTCACTAATGACATAGCCAGCTTGACTTAAAAAAAGAGATTTATCGTTTTCTGGCAACCATTTGAGCAAATAACCCTGAATTTTGGCTTTGGCAACAATGGGGTAACCTAGTATATGAGATAAAACGACTTAAACAAAAACTTGATACCGATTCCTTTGCCCATCATCCCCAAGCAAAACTCCTTAAAGCTCTAAATTAAATCAAGGAATTAGGATAACAATTCTCAAAGACCCTTTAGCCAGCTATTTCGCCCTAAAAGGTTCACTACAACAGTTTCGTCGTTTTTAAATCACATCAACGACCCAATAGAGTAACCTACACCATGAGAAGCACTCGTTATTTCCAACAATTTGCTTGTCAAAAGCACCCAGAAATCGAGGAGTCGTGGATCGAGAGAATTTTGGCAAATCCCTTAACAAAAGAGCATCGAGCAAATGGACGCATGGCTTATTGGGGTAACATCGAAGAGGCTGATGGACGAGTAATTAGGGTTATTACCCTTGAAGATAGTGAAACAGTGCATAATGCCTTCTTTGATCGCAACTTTTATAAACGACAACAACGCGGAGAAGAGACCAAATGAAAATTCAATACTTTCCTGAAACTGATACTTTAGCCATTGAATTAACCCGTAACCCCGTTGTTTCAACTGATGCCATATCAGATGATCTTATTTTGGACTATGATGAACAAGGTAAAGTAGTGGCTATTACCCTCGATAATTATTCTCAAAATGTTGATGAAATTAATCTTCAATCCTTTGCTCTACCTTTAGTAACCGCTTAAAACTATGCCTACCCTAGTTGAATCTCCCCCAAAACCATACAGTCTCGCCGAATATTTGGCCCTACAAGAAAAGTCCGAAAAGAAAAATGAATACCTAGACGGAGTGATTGTCCCAATGACTGGTGGCTCAATTGAACATAACCATATTGCTGGAAATATTTTTGCCTGGCTGAAAATGGGTTAGTGTCACCAATCTTTCGCGCTGGGTCAAAGATAAAAAATCGAGCCTTACTGTATAAGGGTTTCAGAAAGCCTAAATCTGGAGCGCGAATAAATAAAGACACTAACAGTAAATCGTTGACTCAAGCTTACTATTCACCTCAATCACAGGAATTGGGAGGTTATTTTAAAAACCTTGTCTAATAAGGGTTTCAGAGGATGAGCATTTTAGCCTTTTCAACGAGGATGCTTGGTTTCAGCCCTGTGATTGAGTGCTAATCTTCCAAGTCGTGTCTAGATCTTATTTTTTTAGCGTATATTTTCTAGGTTAGAGTAAATTCTCGTAAGATATTAGGCAAATCACTTTTCCCCTCAGTGGGATCTAAAGGACTGATTTGTGCGTCTGAAGTTAACGAGTTTCCTTCGGTATTCGGTTAAGGTCTTTCCTCTATCCTATGTTACTAAGTATTTCCGATAATTTTATTAAAAAACCGGTTCTAACGACGGTCTGCACCATTGTTATCGTTTTATTGGGCGCGATCGCCTTACCCCTACTACCGTTAGCAAAATTGCCCGATTTGGCTCCTAAACAGGTAACGGTCAATGCCAGTTATGTGGGATCTGACGCTAAGACGGCGGAAGAGAATGTAACAACGGTACTAGAGCGACAGATCAACGGGACAGAGCAGGTCATTTACATGAACTCCTCGACCGATAATACAGGGACAAGTGCAATTAACGTCTATTTCCCCGTCGAAATGGATCGCAATATTGCCCAGGTCTTAGTCCAAAATAACGTTTCCATTGCAGCTTCCAGTTTGCCAGAGGAAGTAAACCGTCAGGGGATTGTCACGCAAAAGCAATCTCCCTCGATCACCATTGCCTACGGCTTTTATTCAGAAAAAGATGCGGAAGGTAAATTTATCTACGACGATCTTTTTATTAGTAACTTTGTTGATCGTGTTGTCAATAACGAAATTAAACGGTTGAATGGGGTTGGTAGTACGGCGATTATTGGGGTGGGTCTTTATGCTATGCGATTTTGGTTAGACCCCGATGCTCTGGCCGCTCGTAGCCTCTCCGCTTTAGATGTGGTTAACGCCATTCGAGAACAAAACATTCAAGTCGGAGCGGGGGGGATTAACCTACCACCAGTGGATGCCGGTCAAAAATTCCAGATTAATGCGAGGGTGCTAGGTCGTTTTGTCAGTCCAGAGGAAGCGGGCGAGATTGTGGTCAAGGCAGGGCAAGATGGAACCCTGATCCGGATTAAAGATGTGGGTTATGCCTCGGTGGGTTCCCAAAGTTATAAACAGGTTTCCCTCTTTGATGGTGCGCCGGCAGTGGCTTTTTTAATCTATCAATTACCTGGGACGAATGCCCTCAATACAGCCGATTTAGTGCGGGAAAAAATGGCTGAGTTGAAACCGCTTTTTCCACCTGGTTTGAATGCGGCTGTCGCAACGGACAATACTCTCTTTGTCACCGCTTCCTTGGATGAAGCTCAGAAAACTTTAATTGAAGCCATTCTGCTTGTATTTTTGGTCATTTTCGTTTTTCTTCAAAATTGGCGTACTACGATTATTCCAGCGATCGCCATTCCCGTATCTTTAATTGGGGCCATGGCCTTTGCCCTGGTGTTTGGCTTTAGTTTGAACCAGTTAACGCTATTTGGGGTCATTCTGGCCACGGGTCTGGTGGTAGATGATGGGATTCTGGTGGTAGAGGCGATCGAAACCAAACTATCCCAGGGAATGCGACCCATGCAGGCGGCCCTTGATGCGATGAATGAGCTAACAGGAGCCGTCGTTGCCACCTCAATTGTCTTAATGGCTGTATTTATTCCCGTCACCTTCTTTCCAGGTACAACGGGGATTGTTTATAAACAGTTTGCCTTGATTATGGCTTTCTCCGTAGCCATTTCTACCTTTAATGCCATCAGCTTCTCCCCTAGTATGTCAGCCATTCTGATGCGGCCTAGCACAGAGAAACATGGCCCCCTGGCGGTTTTCTTTCGTTGGTTTAATCGCTTTTTTGATTGGATTCGAGAAGGATATGGAAAAATTGTAGAATTTCTAATTACCATTCGGTTATTGGTGTTGCCCCTCTTTATTGCTGCTTTAGTCGGAACTGCTTGGGTTTATAGCGTTACACCGACGGGATTCATTCCTGAGGAGGATCAAGGTTACTTTTTTATGTTAGGTAACTCGCCGCCAGGGGTATCCATTGAATATACGAAGGATATTATTAGCAAGGTTATTACCATTGTTAAGGAGCGGGAAGAAGTTGAACACGTTTTGGGAATGGGAGGGTTTAGTTTTTTAGGCAATGATAGTAGTAAATCTCTCTACTTTGTCAAGTTAAAAAACTGGGAAGAGCGACCTGGCCAGAAAAAATCGGTGTTTGCCCTCTTAGCAGATATCAACCGAGAATTATCAATGAAAATTTCTGGGGCGCAGGTCATTGCCGTTAATGCTCCGCCGGTGGATGGGCTAAGTAGCACTGGAGGCTTAGACTTCTACCTCCAAAATCGAGGCGATCTACCCATGGATGCCTTTATTGAAAACATCCAAAACTACATGGCGGCGGCTCGAAAGTTGCCTGAACTCAATCCGCGAACGATCTTTACCCAGTTCACCTTTTCGGCTCCTTTGTTTGAAATTTCGGTACAACGCGATAAGGCCAATGCTCAAAACATTGATGTTTCCAGTATTTTTCAGACCCTAGGCGTTTACATGGGTTCGAGCTACGTCAATCAGTACGTTTTAGGTGGTCGTCTCTATCAGGTTTATGCCCAGGCAAAAGGCAGTTTTCGCTCTAACCCCCAGGACATGAGTCGTCTCTATGTGCGATCGCGGGATGGTGCTTTAGTGCAACTAAGTAACGTCGTTGACATTAAGCAAATTAACTACCCACCCATTGTCACCCACTTTAATATTTATCCTGCTGTTGACGTTCAAGCCTCGCCAGCCCAGGGATTTAGTACGGGACAAGCGATGATGGCCATGGAAAAATTAGCCAAGGAAATCATGCCTGTCTCTATAGGTTATGAGTGGTATGGGACAGGTTATCAAGAGAGACAATCCGGTGGTGCGGCTCCAATCATTTTTGGTCTAGCTTTTATCATGGTATTCCTCGTCTTGGCCGCTCAGTACGAAAGTTATATTGATCCCACCATTATTATGATGACCGTTCCCCTGGCTATTTTGGGAGCGATGGGCGCGATTCTGCTACGTGCCAATGCTCAGGTTATGACGAGTGCTGTATGGCCAACGGTCAATAATAATGTCTATGCCCAGGTCGCGCTAGTGATGTTAATTGGTCTGGCTAGTAAAAATGCCATTTTGATCGTGGAGTTTGCTAATCAGGCGATGGACTTAGGCATGAGTATTCCTAAAGCAGCAGCTTTTGCGGCCAAGGAACGCTTACGACCAATTTTAATGACGGCAATTTCGGGTCTAGTTGGTTTCTGGCCCTTGGTAATTGCGGCGGGGGCAGGAGCCATGAGTCGTTGGTCATTGGGAACGGCTATTTTTGGCGGTTATTTGATTTCTACCATGCTGAGTCTTTTCCTTGTCCCTGTTTTGTACAGTCTGATTAAAGAGATTGAAGAGCGTTTCTTCAAAGGTGGGGGTGGTAAATCTGGCCCCTCACCAACTGCACAGCCCAAGGGTCAAGCGAGTCAAGTTCCCGAAGAAAGTGGAACCGTTGCGCCGAGTTTACAGGTTTCTCCCCAAAACGATTAGGGCAAATTTCGCCAAAATTCGGGATTGTACATCCAGATCATAATGGTCTGGATTTTTTTAAGAGGGGACTTGACAAAAAGGTTCTCAAAATGTGAACATTGTGATGCTAATCTAGCGAAAATACTCACTACAGGGAAGGGCAAAAATACAACGATGGAGTTAGTCGGAAAAGCCAAGCTAAGATCAGATATCAGCAAGTATAGTGGTACAAAAAGAGGGGTTGAAAGGTGGATCAAGATCATTGAAGGAGCAGAGTGGAGTCATATTGAAGAGGTTAAAAAAACACTTCCATCCGCAGATTTTGCTCGTAATACTGAAACTACTATCTTTAATATCAAAGGCAATGATTACAGAATCATTACAAAGATTGATTACTCTCTTAAGCGAATTTACTACCTCTTTTTTTTGCCTCATGCAGAATATACCAAGCGCAAATTATAGAATAGTAAACTAGGAAATTAGCCAGGGGGAACAGCTATTTTTGTCTCCCACTTTCTCTATTGTTTTCTTTGTCCAAGCTTAACCTAGATTAATCATCTCAATTAATCACTAATCCAACCAATTCAAAAAATTTAAACTCAAAATGGCACTAATTATCAACAAAACGATCTATAGCGAACTTTTGACTGCCTTTCAACCTAAAGTTATTAAAACTCAAGCTGAATATGATGAGGCTCATCGCATTCTGGTAGAATTAATCATGCTGCCATCTCTCAGTCCAGAGCAGATAGAATTGCGGGAATTAATTATTGTTTTACTTAAAGAGTTTGATCATAAGCAACCAACACCTGAACCAGCCTCTCCTCAAGAGGTACTTGTTTACCTGATGGAGGAACATCATCTTAAGCAAGCTGACCTAGTTGGAAAAATTGGCTCTAAAGGTGTGGTTTCAGAAATTGTTAATGGTAAACGTTCCATTAGTAAATCTCAAGCCAAAGTATTAGCTGAAATTTTTCACGTTTCTTCCAGTGTTTTTATTTAGTCTCCTGATAGCGATCGCGTTAACTCGCGTTGCATTACGCTGGAACAAGTCTGAAACCCATTTTTAGTCCCTTGCCTTTATACTGACTGTGTATTTATGACTAATCCCATTTATCCCGTCATTTGGCAGGACAATCAAGTTCTGCTCATTGATCAAACCCTATTGCCTAACCAATATCGTCAAGTTGCGATCGCGGACTATCAGGCCATGGCCAAGGCAATTACAACTATGATTGTGCGGGGCGCACCGGCGATCGGGGTGGCAGCGGCCTATGGTATGTATCTTGGGGCTAGGGACATTGATACCCTGGAATTAGGGGAATTTTTAGCCCGTTTGGAATACGTCGCTGAACAATTGCGTCAAACCCGACCCACTGCGGTTAACCTCTTTTGGGCCATTGAGGAAATGCTAAAAGTGTCCTACCAGAGTGGCGAAGATGTCAATGTCGTTAAGCAACAATTATTGGTGACAGCCCAAACCATTCAAGCTCAAGATCTGCAAACCTGTCAGGCGATCGGAGCTCATGGTTTACAAGTATTACCCCAAACCCCAGAAAAATTAACCTTGTTAACCCACTGTAATGCAGGAGCTTTAGCCACTGCCGGTTATGGAACGGCGATCGGTGTAATTCGTAGTGCCTGGTCAGCCGGACGACTAGAGCGAGTTTATGCCGATGAAACCCGACCCCGATTACAGGGAGCAAGGTTAACGGCCTGGGAATGCGTACAGGAGGGAATTCCCGTCACCTTGATTAGTGATAATATGGCAGCCCATTGTATGCAGCAAAAACGGATTGATGCGGTGGTAGTAGGGGCTGATCGCATTGCCGCCAATGGTGATGCTGCCAATAAGATTGGGACTTATGGATTAGCCGTCATCTCTAAAATGCACCATATTCCCTTTTTTGTGGCCGCTCCCCTTTCTACCATTGATTTTTCCTTGCGAGATGGAACGCTAATTCCCATTGAAGAACGTGACCCCCAGGAAATCTATCAAGTGGGAGAGACTCGCCTTTGTCCAGAGGGCGTTGACTTTTATAATCCGGCCTTTGATGTCACCCCGGCTGAACTGATTACAGCCATCATTACGGAAAAAGGGGCTGTTCCCCCCGACCAGTTAGGAACCATTCGCGGTTAGAACTTTTGAGCAATAATGCAACAATTTGATGTGGTAGTGGTGGGCGGTGGGCCAGCCGGTGGCTATGGAGCTTATTTATTGGCCCAAAAGGGTTATAAGGTTCTGCTTGTAGAACAGCATCCAGACTTTACCAAAAATAATTTTTCCAGTGCTGCCACACCTCTTGAAACCCTCACCCAATTTAATTTACCCTCGGCAGTGGTCGCTCAGTATTGGCGAAAATTAGCGGTGATTAGCACCAACGAAGCTCAGGAATGGTCATCTGACAAACCCTTGGGAGCGGTCTTTGATTTTGCAAAATTGCGCTCCTATCTGGCCGAAACCGTTGAGCAACAAGGGGGAACGGTTTGGTTAGGTCATCGTTACCTAAATACGGTTCAGGAGGGCGAGAAAACTTTAGTTCGCCTAAAACGACCAGGGGGAGAGGTGATCACGATCGCCGCCCAGGTTGTTGTGGATGCCACTGGTTACGCTCGTGCAGTCATGTATCCTCAAAAAAGCGATCGCCCTTCCTTTTATAAAGCCACAGGCATTGAGTATTTAATTACAGTGGACGAACAAACCCATGCTCAATATGCTGAATCTTTACTTTTCTTTTTAGGTTATCGTTGGAGTCCGAGGGGTTATTCCTGGATTTTTCCTATGGATAACTATCAGTTAAAAGTGGGATCGGCTTGGATTGATGCGGAACATCAATATTTAAAAACATTAAAGCCCCTACGAGACTATAGCAAAGCTCTGATTACTGACTATTTGCAGCTAGATGATTATCAATTAGTGGAAATTCATGGCTCTATTTTGGAGTATTCTTCTAATCTAGAGGATACCTATTATCGCGATAACCTGATTGCCATTGGTGATGCCGTTTCTACGGTTAATTTTCTCGGCGGAGAAGGAATTCGTCATGGGATGCAAGGAGCCGCGATCGCTGTGCCCTATATCGAAGCCTATCTTCAGGACAAAAAAGTAAGCTTCTCCGGCTATGAAAAGGCCATGAAAGATTATTTTGCTCAAAAATGGAATGTCTCAGAGGCGATTAACCGTAAAGTTTATTTGCAATATGATGATGCCAAAATTGATCTCGGTGTTGCCTATCTAAAATATCTGAGTTTTGACGATGCGATCGATATTCTTTTTAATTACAAATTTGATAAACTTTATCGAGGCATTTACCCCTTTATTTTAAAAAAAATCAATAAACTTGTCCAAGGCCTCAAAAGATGGCTAGTTCGCACCCCCTGAAATGATTAAACCCTCTCCCCTGATTCTTCTCTGTTTAAGTTTGCTCACTGGCTGTAGTGGTAGTCCCCTCGCCAACCGCTTTGCCGTCAATCCTACTCTAGAAACCTCCCCCTCTCTCCCTCTCTCCTCCGTCTCCCCCTCTCCCCTCCTCTCCCCTATCTCCCCCTCTCCCCTCCTCCCCCC
>Ga0208854_1000412_pt1 | contig 10610 bp, 12 predicted proteins | sample LakMenEpi30Nov11_FD_150748 | JGI IMG/M metagenome (GOLD analysis project Ga0208854, IMG submission 150748) | Freshwater microbial communities from Lake Mendota, WI - 30NOV2011 deep hole epilimnion (SPAdes) | ecosystem: Environmental > Aquatic > Freshwater > Lake > Epilimnion/Euphotic zone ...
GAGTTTCCGAAATCAAGCGTGATGAAACGCCCGGGGAGATTTTAAACAACCCCGAGCATCCCCACGCGGACGAGGAGGGCAATGTGCAAATGCCCAATGTGAACATCGCTTATGAAATGGTGGACATGGTGACGGCCACACGCTCTTACGAGGCGAATCTCGCCGTGGTGCGGAATGCCCGCCAAATGGCCAACCAGGCTCTCGCCATCGGACGCTAATTTTTAAAAAGAAACCTAATTTATGACACCTATCTCTTCCATCTCGCCAGACATGACCAGCATGGCTCCCTTGACCATGCGCAATTTCCAACCCGACATCGAGCGCTCGAATGCGATCCGCGAGGCGGGCATGGGTGCGGGCGCTACCCAAGTCGCGGGCCCCGATCCTTTCGGCCAAATGATGAAAAAATTCGTGAATGATGTGGACGACAAAATGAAAGTTTCCTCGAGTGAGAAAAACAAGGTGCTCAGCGGCGAGGCCACGAACTTGCACCAAGCCATGATCGCCAGCCAGGAATCCAGCGTCTCCTTCACCCTCATGGTCGAACTCCGCAATAAACTCGTAGAAAGCTACCAAGAGCTGATGCGCGCCCAGGTATAAGCCGCGCTTAATCGTCTGTTGTCTCACTCAGGATGAAACAAATCTTCCAACAAATCGGAAATTTCTGGAACGAACTCGGCAAGCCGCAGCGGTTGACCATCGCCGCGGCAGGCGTCGGAGTTTTACTGGGAATCGGGAGTCTTCTCTACTGGGCGCAAAAGCCCGACATGAAGCTCCTCTACGGAAAACTCGGGGAAAAAGAAGCCTCCGAGGTGGTGCAGGTGCTCGAAGAGCAAAACATCCCCTACCAAATCGCCGGCGGTGGATCTTCGATCTATGTGCCGTCGAAGGATGTTTATCGCGTTCGCATGGACCTCGCCTCGAAAGGCCTTCCGAATACCGGCGGAGTGGGATTTGAGATTTTCGACCGCAGCAATTTCGGCATTAGCGACTTCGTTCAACGCACGAACTATTCACGCGCGATCCAAGGCGAACTCGCCCAGACGATCGAGCAAATGCAGGGCGTCAAAAAAGCCCGCGTGATGGTGGTTTTGCCCGAGAGCCGGTTGCTGGTCCGCTCGACGGATTCACGCCCGACCGCCTCGGTGTTTGTGGATACCGGAAATGCCAAACTGGATGCCGCTGCGGTGAATTCCATTCGTTCGTTGGTCGCAAGCTCTGTCGAGGGCCTGAAACTCGACGATGTCGCCGTGGTGGACAATGCCGGGAATGTGCTTTCGGAGGATTTGAAATCCGATCCCCAGCTTGGCTCGGCCTCAAGCATCGTGAAATACCGCCAGCAGACCGAGGATTACCTCTCTGCAAAGGTCGAGACGATGCTCTCCAAAGTGCTCGGGCCCGGAAATTCCGTCGTTCGTGTTTCTGCCACGATCAACACCGATGCCTCCACAGTCGCCGAGGAAAAATTTGACCCCGAGGGTCAGGTGCCACGCCAAGAGACAACTATTGAGGATACATCGAACACCTCGGAAAAAGCGGCGCAAGAACCGCCCGGCGCCGGCGTCGCCGCGAATGTTCCTGCAGATCAAGCCAACGAAGATCAACAAACGAACAAATCCAGCAACACCGTCCGCTCCTCGCGCACGCAGAGCTACGAGATCAATAAAACCATGACGAGCGTGGTGAAAAATCCCGGCGCCATCACCCGCATCACGGCGGCGGTTTTCCTTGCGACCAAATCCGCAGAATCCGGCGAGGCGGTGCCCCGGACTCCTGAGCAAATTACCGCCCTCCGGGGAATGGTGATCAACGCCCTCGGCATCGCTGTTCCGAAGGGCGAAGACGCTACAAACTATGTCTCGATTCAAGAAGTTGATTTCCCGTCGAGTATTTCCCAACCTTCCGCAGTGACAGACCAGATCGGTGGCTACATGGAACTCGTCCGCCCGATTGCGGCACTCGTGATCGCAGCGATAGTCTTTGCCATTTTCTTTATTATGCTTCGCCGCGCGAGACCCGAGGAAATCTCCTTTGAACTGGTGGATGATGCCACGAGCAATCCCGCCAAGGCCGCGCTACCGCTCGGTTCCGATGAGGATCCGAACTCGTTCCTCCCAAGCGCCAAGAGCCTGAAAGTCTCGCCAGAACTCCTTAACTCCCTCATCCGCCAAAAACCTGAAAATGTCGGCGCCACTCTCCGCGAGTGGCTCACGACCAAGAGCGAAAACTGACCCATGGCTCATAATTACGAAACCATGAATAAAACGCAGAAACTTGCTGCGTTTTTCATCATTGTTGGCCCCGAACTCGCCCCCGAGTTGATGAAACAACTCCGCGATCCGGAAATTGAAGCCGTCGCCCGCGAGATGGCCATGATGGATGTAGTGGACTTCAAGCTTCAGGAAAAAATCATGGAGGAGTTCTGCGGTCTCATCGGAGAGGGCCTCTCCACCGCACTCGGCGGCATGGCATTCGTGCAAAAAGCGCTTGAAGCCGCCCGGGGCCCCCAAGAAGCCTCGGACATTCTTTTAAAGGCACTGCCTGCCAGCAACTCGATCGATGCGGTGCGCGAGCTCAGCAAGATGGACACGCGGCAGATTTACAATGTCATCAAGAACGAGCAGCCGCAGACGGTGGCATTTATTATGTCCTACTTGGACGCGAAGCAGGTTTCGCAAATCATCCCGCTCTTCTCCCCGCAGGCTCGCGAGGAAATCGTGGAACGCCTCGGCACGATGGACTCCATTTCGAGCGAGTTGATCGGCAAGGTTCTCAAGAGCCTCGGCAAGCACCTCTCGAGCGGACCCCAAAAATACAGTCTCCATCGTCGTGGCGGCGTCATTGCAGCGGCACAACTTCTCAAGTCCCTCGAAAAAGATCTCAGCAAAAACCTTCTTACCAGCATCGAGGAGCGCAACGCCGAATTGGGCGAAGCGATCCGCAAGAAACTCTTCACCTTCGCCGACATGGAGCGCCTCAGCCAACGCGACATTCAGCGCATCCTTCGCGATGTGGAGGTGGCCGATCTGGCCATTTCCGTGAAGTCCTCCTCGGAGACTCTCCGCCGCGCGATCTATGGCGCCATGTCGAAGCGCGCCGCCGAATCCCTCAAGGAAGAGATGGAAATCCTCGGTCCGACACGAAGCAAAGATGTCGAAGCTGCCCAAGACCGCATCATTGCTCTAGTGATGCAGCTCTCGGAGTCGGGCGAGATTGATATTTCACCGGAGGACTCCAGTGAGTCTGGCGGCTAGGTCGATCGACTTCTGCTCGGTGCCGATCGCGATTGCGATCGTTGACGCCTTGCCACCGGAGCCCGAGGTCATCCCCGAGGTTCTTGTTCCGATGGGGGAACACCAAGCCGCCTGCGAAGCCGCATTCACCAAGGGTTTCCAAGAGGCGAATGATCATCTCGCCCAGCAAATCCTCGATCAACGCGCCGAGATCGCGCAACTGCAGGAAGCCGTTTTTATTTCTCTCTCGAAACAACACGCCTCCCTCGCCGCCCAGGTGTCCGAGACTTTGCCGGACCTCGTGATTGAAATTGTCCAACGCGTTCTCGCCGGCATGACACCCGATCGCCCAGCCGTCGAGCGCCTCCTCGCTGAAACCCTCGCTGAAATCGCTCCGGGGTCCACCGATGTCGAGGTGTTCCTGAGCTCAACCGATCTGGAACTCGTCAGCCGCCTCATGGCGGACTACGAGCACAAATACCCCGGCATCAAACTCACCGCCGATCCCGAGCTTTTGCCCGGAGATTGCCGCGCCAAGAGCCGCTTCGGCATGATTGATGCGAGGGTTTTCACGAAACTCCAAAATGTGGCCCGCTCGTTGAAATGAACAACGAGTCGCCTATCCTTCCCACCCTCATGCAGAACCTGCGCGGGCGTATCAATGCCACCGCACCGGTGGTTCGCATGGGAGAGGTCGTGCAGGTGACAGGGCTCGTGATCGAATCGGTCGGGCCGAATGTTTCCCTCGGAGATATCTGCGAGATCAGCTCCCCGCGGTTGTCGGGCTTGCAGGCCGAGGTGGTGGGATTCCGCGATCACCGGGTTCTTTTGATGCCGCTAGGCGAGATGCAGGAAATTCATGCCGGCTGCGATGTCGCCGCCACCGGACGCGCGGCGGGAATCAATGTCAGCGAGGCGCTCGTGGGTCGGATCATTGATGGGCTTGGACGCCCGATCGACGGCAAGGGTCCCCTCCCCGCCGGCGTGCTACGCCCACTCCACTGCGCGCCACCAAATCCCCTCACCCGCCAGCGGATTTTGAAACCATTTCAAACCGGGGTGAAGGCTCTCGATCTTTTCACGCCGGTGGGTTGCGGTCAGCGGCTGGGTATTTTTGCCGGAAGTGGCGTTGGAAAATCCACCCTGCTCGGCATGATCGCCCGAGGCGCCGAGTCCGAGATCAATGTCATCGCGCTGATCGGTGAGCGCGGTCGCGAACTTCGCGAATTTATTGAAAAAGACCTCGGCCCGGAAGGCATGGCGCGCTCGATCATTGTGGTTTCCACAAGTGACCAACCCGCATTGATCCGCCGCCGGGCAGCCCACATCGCCACAGCCATCGCCGAGCATTTCCGCGAAGAGGGCAAAAAAGTCCTGTTCATGATGGACTCCGTCACCCGCTACGCGATGGCCCAACGCGAAATCGGTCTGGCCGTAGGCGAGCCGCCCACCAGTCGCGGCTACACGCCCTCGGTTTTTTCCGTTCTTCCCCGCCTTCTCGAGCGCACCGGCAGCGGCGAGCGGGGCTCGATCACCGCCCTCTACACCGTGCTCGTCGATGGCGATGACATGAATGAGCCGATCTCGGATGCCGTGCGTGGCATTTTGGATGGCCATGTGGTCCTGAGTCGCGCCCTCGCGACCGCGAACCATTTTCCCGCCGTGGATGTCCTCGAGAGCGTCAGCCGTGTGACGCTCGAAATCTGCGCGAAGGAAGAACTCGCCACCATCGGCAAGGCCCGCGACCTCCTCGCCACCTATCGCAAAAACGAGGATGTCATTACGATCGGTGCCTACACGAAGGGCAGCAACGCCCAAGTCGACCAGGCGATCGAAAAACAACCCGCCCTCCGCGAGTTGCTCCGCCAGCCGATCGAGGACAAATGGTCGCGCGAAAAAAGCTTCGCCGAACTGAAAAAAATCGTTCCATGAAACGGCAGAAATTCAGTCTCCAAACGATCCTCGACCTCCGGGAAAAAGCCAAAGACAAGGCCGAGGAGGTTTTTGCCGCCGCCATTCGCGAGCGGGATCTCGCCGCCAATCGCGTCGCCCAAGCCGCAGCCCGACTGGATGAATTGACCCGGATGATTTCCGGCGAGCGTTTCCCCGCCTACCTCCGCGCCCAAAGTTGGGATGCCCTCACCGCCCAGCGCGATCTTTTACGCACGCTCCAGCAACGCCTCGCCCAAGAGGAAAAAAAAGTCGCCGAGAAACGGGAATTGCTCATCGTCGCCGATCGTGACCACCGCTTGGTCTGCAAACTCAAAGAAAAATGGGCGCTCGGCGTGGCCGTCGAACAGGCCCGAAACGAGGAGAAAATCCTTGAGGATTTCGTCACCACCACCCGATTTTTACAACCAGCACACTAGACCACACCCGCCATGAAACCCACACCCACCCTTGACCCCTTCGGCGAAGCCGAATCCGAATCCCCCTCGCTTTGGGGCCCGATCATTATCGCCATCATCCTCGGCATCGCCACCTCGGCCGGAGTCCTTTATTGGCGCTGGCCGAGCATCGCAGCCACTCAAGAAGAACCGTCCCACTCCAAGGCGACCACCCTTTTTAAAACCAAAGCCGAAGCCCAATCGAAAAATTGGGATTACTACACCGGCGAGGTGGAAGGTCTCATAAAGGAACTTCGCGAGCAGGTCACCGCCTACGAACAAAAGACCAAGGATCTGGCCGCTGTCGAACTCCGCATTGATGCCGAGAAAAAAGAACTCCTCCGCATTCAGGACGAGATCAAATCCATGCGCGACGAACTCAACTCCCACTCGGCACAAATTCAAGGCTCTGAAAAAACCAACCTTCGCGTGATTGCAGGCAGCTATACTAATATGAAGCCCATCGATGCCTCCGCGATTTTGGCCCAAATGCCAGAAACCGATGCCGCCAAAATTCTTTCCGTCATGAAAAAAGACGCCTCGGGCAAAATCCTCGGGGAAATGGCCCGCATGAAAGACCCCAACGCCGAAGATGGCGCGAAAGATGCTTCACTAGCTGCAAAGGCCGCAAAAATCACCGCACAAATCCGGCTCTTGAATCCAGAACCAGCTACCGCCCAATGACAAATATCCAGACATTGCCCAGCAAATCCCAGCCCACCGAAAGCGGTCGGGCCGAGATGGGCAATTTTTTCCAACCACCAGGCACACCGGTTGCTGGAAATTTGTCCAATCCCGATTTCGATAGCTTTTTAAGCAACCCCGAATCCAAAACCCAAGCCGAGGAATTGCAGGAGGAGCAAGAGGCAGCCAAGAAAAGGAAAAAACTGGTCGACGCGGCGCTGGTCAGTCCAACTTTGCAATCGGAAAATCCTATTTTAGAGACCCAAATCAAGGAGTGCAGCAGTTGCGATACTTCCACTAATCAAGAAGATGTAAATATACTTTCAACAAAATCCCCACAAGATGAGTTGATTGAAAAAAAAGAAGAAGCCTTAGAAGAAGAAGCTGAGGCTGAGGCTGAGATCTATTCAGAATCCCGTGGCATGGAAACTGCTTCGGCAGATGATGAAATGATTGCCCTGACTACAGTCGACGGCTCGGAGTCTCCAACTCAAACACTTCGCGAACCTGCGATTACATCGATCAATCGCCTTGCTGCCTATGCCGCACTGGATCGCGGCGCGATCGCTCCTTTGGGAAATTCGGCGAACTCCAGCGATTCCGGCCTCGGAAATCCTGCTAGCGGCATGCCAACGCCGATTCAAACCATCAGGCCTCAAGCCGCCACAGCCTCCTCCCAAGCAACCACTCTCTTCAAATCCCTGGCGCCTGAATTGGATAAGTTCAAACAAACTGGCAGTTCCCAGATTCAACTCGATCTCCCCGTAGGCGATCAAGAATCCGTTCGCATCAAATTATCCCTTCGCGGCGGCGAAATTCGTTCCACATTTATCACCGAATCCCCCGAACTCCGTGAGGCGCTCCAGAAGGCTTGGCCTGATTTTTCCCAAAATTCCCGCGACCGTGGCTACCGCTTGGGAGACCCCGCCTTTCAGCAAGGTTTCCAAGAAAATAACGCCAATCTCGGAGAAAATAACCGCCGGCAACCAGACAACCGCACCTATGAAACGGGCGAAGCTTTCGCCACGACCTCCCTCCGCAAGGTAACATCCAACCGCTCCACGACCTCCCAAAGTCCCTCCACCGCCCTTTGGGCCTAAATTTTTACTGCCATGACCGTCTCCAACGCTACAACCCCCGCCACAACAGCCAAAGATCCGATGACTGGACCCGCCAAAACCAGAGATGTTGGCCAGAAAACCCTCGGCGCGGACGATTTCATGAAAATCCTGATGACCCAACTCACGGCTCAGGATCCGATGAACCCCATGAAAGACACGGAGTTCATCGCCCAGATGGCAAATTTCTCCTCGCTCGAGCAGATGCGGGGCCTGTCCCAATCGTTCACCGCCTATTCCAGCGGGCAGCAAATGGCCACAGCGCCACTTTACCTCGGTTGCGAGGTCACCGTCAAAGACCCATCGACGCCAACTGGCGAATTCAAAGGAACTGTCGAATCGGTCACCGTCAAGAACGGCGCCCCCGCCTTGGTCATCAACGGCAAAACTTACGATCCCAAGCTCATTACAAATATTTCTTTGCCTCCGAAACCGGAACCTCCTGTCGCCCTACCGACCGATGGATCATCAACTGTAGCTCAAACAAACTCAACCAACTAAAATCCTATGGCACTCCTTAATTCCTTCAACAGCGGCGTCAATGGTATCAAAACCTTCAGCAAAAGCCTCGAGGTCATTGGCGATAACATTGCAAATGTGAACTCGACAGGCTTCAAGACGTCTAGGGTTACGAATCAAGATAGTTTTGTCGAAACTATGAGGACTCCAACTGCTGCTAATGGAAACGTTGGCGGACTCAACGGCATGCAGGTCGGCATGGGGTCTAGTGTATCGAGCATTTCCCAAAAATTTACTCAAGGCGCGCTGACAACTACGGCAGGCCCGACAGATTTGGGAATTTCTGGGCAAGGTTTTTTTAAAATCACGGATGCCGCAAACAATACTTTTTACTCCCGCGCCGGGGATTTTAGAGTGGATGAATTAGGGACTCTTAGAACAAATAGCGGCATGTTGGTAGTTGGTGCAAATCCGGCAGCATTTTCAGGTGCAGAGGCATTCAGCTTTTCAAAAGACGGAACGATAAATATTTATAAAGCAGGATCAGCGACCCCTGTGCCAGGCGGCAAAATTGATTTGATTACTTTTGCCAATCCAAATGGCCTAAAGCGCGAAGGCGCCAACTTGTTTAGCAATGTGGGAGCTGCAGCTGGAGATGAAAATAGTGGCTCCACTATTAAAGGGGACATCATCCAAGGCACTCTTGAACTCTCGAATGTCGACCTCACCCAAGAATTCTCCGATCTGATCGTCGCCCAACGTGCGTTTCAGGCGAATTCGCGTGTGATCACCGTCTCCGACTCGCTGATGGAGGAAATAGTCAACCTCAAGCGCTAAAAAAACGCTCTCTTTGTAATCGTCTCAACCCTAAAAAACACACCCATGGCAGCAAACGAATCCGAAACAATCCCGGCCTCCGGAGGTTCCTCAAAAAAATCCAGCAACGCGCTGATCCCCATCATTGTGGTGATCCTGCTCGTGCCCGCACTTTGTTATGGGGTGATGGAGTTTCTCATCATACCGAAACTCAAGTCAGCGTCAGGCGGCGGGGCTGATCACTCCAAAACCGAGAGTTCTGCCAAATCCAAGAAAGATTCTCATGGCGGCGTGAAACCTCCTGGTGAGCACACCGTTGAATTCGGTGGGATTGTTGTGAATCTCGCGGGATCTGGAAATTCCCGTTACCTCCGAACCAACTTCATCATCGCCAGTTCCGATAAGGACATTACTAAAGTCATTGAGGACAGCAAAGGCTCGCTTAAAGACGCCGCGATTACTGTTCTTTCAACCCAATCGCTGGACGCTCTCGATGGCGCCAACGGCCGCGAAGTTGTTCGCAAAGGCCTCATCACTCGATTCAACAATGTCCTTGGAGGTGAGGTGATTGATCAAATCTACTTCACTGAATTCCTCATTCAGTAATTTACTTCCCCAAATCAAGTTATGGCTGGCCCAATGAACCAATCCGACATCGACCAACTTGTCGCCGAAGCGGCAGGCTCGATCGATTCCAAGATGATTTTTCGCTCGGATGGCGAACGCTTTCCGAAATCGAATCCCGTGGCGCCAAAGACCTTTGATTTTCGCACGCCGATCCATCTGGCCGAGGCGGAATTGCGTCGCCTTCGCACGATCCACACGGGATTCATCTCGACGATTTCGGCCCGTTTTTCCTCACTCCTCCGAGCGGACATGAGCCTTAAACTCTCCCGCCTGACCACGATGCCCTACGCGAAATTCTCGGAGTCGATGAAAAACCCGACCCACATTTCGCTGTTCAAGGTCGATCAGTTATCCGGCATCGGAATCCTAGAAATCAGCCCCAAGCTCGCCATCAGCATGACAAACCGCATGCTCGGCGGTCGCGGTATGTCCTCCGAAGAGGATGAACGCTACCTCACAGAAATCGAGGTCGCCCTCCTGGAGGAAATTGTCGACATCATCGTTCAAGAATGGTGCCGGCAATGGAAAGACGAACGCCAATACACCGGCCGCCAAATCGGCCATGAAAACAACCCGCGTTTCCTCCAAGTCTGCTCGTCCGATGCCGTCACGCTCGTCCTCACCATCGAGGCCCTTGCCGGCGATACTCCCGAGCAAATTCAATTAGGCATTCCCTACAACATGCTCGAGCCAATCGTGAAAACCATTCACGCCCAGCGCTCACGCGAGATGCAAACCACCCCGGACTCGAAGCCCCAACAATGGCGCTCGTCCTACAACCAGATCGCCGTCCCCTTGGTCGCCGACTGGGAGATTCCGCAAGTCAGCGTGAGTGATATCCTGGCGCTCCGAGCCGGCGATGTCCTGGAAATGCCAAAGTCCACCCTCGCAAATACCCGCGTGCGCATTGCCAACGCCCCCCGATTCATCGCTCAAGCCGGATCGGAAAACGGCCATGTCGCCATCCAAATCTCTTCCGAAATCAAAAACGCCACCAAATCATGAGCTCCGCCACCGAATCCAAGAACCTGAATGTCATTCTCGATGTCAAAGTCGACCTCTCGGTCCGCATCGGCTCCTGCATGTTGCCCATGAGAGATGTCGTGGAACTCGGCGAAGGAACTGTCCTCCAACTCGACCAATTGGCCAGCGAACCCGTCGGCCTTTATGTGAACGACAAATTGATCGCCCGAGGTGAGGTCGTCGTCGTCGAGGAAAACTTCGGCATCAAAATCACGCAGATCGTCGGAGAATCGGCATGAGAAACTTGCCGTGGCGGCTCGCCC
>Ga0208854_1000415_pt1 | contig 10591 bp, 9 predicted proteins | sample LakMenEpi30Nov11_FD_150748 | JGI IMG/M metagenome (GOLD analysis project Ga0208854, IMG submission 150748) | Freshwater microbial communities from Lake Mendota, WI - 30NOV2011 deep hole epilimnion (SPAdes) | ecosystem: Environmental > Aquatic > Freshwater > Lake > Epilimnion/Euphotic zone ...
TTTGGGGGAACCGTTCTCTATTTATGGGTTTCAAAGTCCCCCAGCATTGGGGGATTTTGGGGGCGAAAATCTCAATCCATGACCGTGCCAAGTATAGGTCAAATTAGAACAATTCACCAACCGAATACTTCGCTCTATCCAATTATTATAACTATTTCAAAATATGATTATTGCTATAAGAAAAGATCATCAGAGAATATAGTTAAAGATATTACAACAATTTTTCACCCCCTTTTTGTTCAAGGTTCACCTTGGATAGTTTTAATTTGTCCTATTACACTTGGGGCTGAATTGGCAGAAAACCCAAGCGGAGGAAAGATTTATCCTGTAAATTGTGATATTCCAATATTTTTTGCTTTGTATTGTAATTTACTAACTAAGACAGCTGTAGAGGCAAAACAAATTAAAAGTCTCTGGCTAAAATTAAAATCAATGGAACGAATGCCTTGGTATAGAATTCCTCTATTTAGTTATCACAAAAAATTAAATTTACTTAAGCAAGATTTATACAAAATAAAAAGAAGCTATGATCTTAATTTTAAACACTTAAACGCTTTAGCTTCTTGTTTACAGGAGGTTCAGCAAACGGCCCCTATTTATAAAGAAGGCAAGGTTGCCCAACTTCAACTATCCGATAGTCCACTTGAGAACCATCCTATACACGACTGGTTTTCTGAAAATCATAATTCATTTATTTAATTTTTTTCATTGCAATTACCTTCTTTATCTGTTACCATCTTATAACTTCCATACGTCTCTCCCTTGAGGATTAGACGGTGGTTTATTTAGCTTTTTTTGTGATTCAGTTAAATCTTTGTTTTTTTGTTCTTGGTCACTTAACTCTATTTTAATCTTAACTAACTGTTTTTTCAAATCACAATTCTGCTGTTTAATCTCATCGATCTCTTTTTTCAAATCACAATTCTGCTGTTTAATCTCATCAATCTCTTTTTGAAACTCTTGTCTTGTTTTTGAATTTTTATCTTCCAGTTGCTCAAAAAGCCAGATTTTTAGACTTGTGTTGCGGTCAATTAATAAAAAATGTTGATAATTATCTGTGATAATGACAGAAACCTTCTTTGTAATTGCATAAGCGACTTGAAGTACTAAATAATAATGTCTATCCATAGAATAGTTGTCTATTAACTTTTTAACTCCTTCTACATGGGCAGGCAACTGTTGTACTCTTTCCTCCTCTGTAAAAATGTCACTTGATATGATATTAATATCACTTTTGTACAAAAAAGGAATAATTTGTTCTGAGGCCATTTCTTCGCTAAAAGCATTTTTTATAGATTCGTGTGACATAAACATTTTAGCGTCAGGACAAGCCGATATAATGACGGCTATTCTGCGCTCAACCTCCTTAAAGTTCTCTTCAGTTCCTATCGCTTGCACAACTAGATTGACATCTATTAGAACAGATAAGACCATATTGTAATTACCCTTGTAAACTTAACATGAACACTTTCTGCTCTTGGGAAATCATAAAGAACAATATCATTAATGATGAAGATGGAGACGATCTTATCGTACAGATGGATGTGAAGATTCTCTTGAAGGATTTGGCTGCGATACTGTGCTGTGACCGAGTAGAGAGGAGATAGAACACCTTAAGACTCTCGATAACATAAAGAATTTATTTAGCATCTCTAAATTGTTTCCACTTTCCCAATCCTCAATAATATTGGGACTAGCACCAATTGAAGCAGATAATTGCTCTGTTTCATAAGAACCTTGTGTTTTAATAGTTTGAATTAAGTTTTTAAGATGCACTTTAAGTTTAGAAATATCCACAACTAAATTTTCATTTTCTAATCCAATATTTTTTGGATAAAGTGCCAAAAGGGATAAATAGAATTTTAATGACTCAAGTTCATACCCTTTTTCCCAATTCTCAATATTTCGTGGATTTACTCCCACTGAGACAGCAACAGCTTCTCGACTATATGCTAATTTTTTTCTAAGTGCCTCAATATTGACTATATTAACTGTAGGTAAATTTCTTCTATTCTCACAAATCTTCACTTCTTCCCGAATTCGTTCAAGTATTTTATCTCTATTTTCTAGGTATTCGATCGCTTCAAATAAAACCAAAGAATATTCCAAAGCTTTTTTAGCATCGTTAAAAGCATCTAAATCAAATAATTTTTCCGCCAATTGTTCCCAGTAACGCGCCGCTAACTCCTTATTGTCAATTAAAATATACAAAACTTCACAGTTCTTTTGTAAGGCGAGCGCTCTTTCATAATTGCCAAATTCAAGGGCAGTAGCAACTTCCTCCTGTTTGTTTAAAGCCTCAGCAAAATGTTTCATATAGTTGGCATAATCTTTATCCCCTGTAAGCTCCAACTCCGCACTTGCTAAAACCGTTTGATTTTCCCAAACCTGTAAAACATAAACGCCCTCTGATAAATTCTCAGGAATCTCCAATTTTGTTATAAAACAAGGAGAGATTGTCGCTAAATTCAGAGAAACTTCTGTAGATTTAGAAGCCAAAAGCTGACCTTGCTCCGAATTAAGTTTTATTTCTAAATTCGCCTGATTGGGAGCATTCTCTTTTACATAAAGACGAATTGTTAACTCCTCCCCTGGCAAAACCACAGGCGGCCAATAGTTCAAGACCACTCCTCGTATCTTCTTTTCTCTCATGCTTTCGGGTAAAACACTAATTGCCTGGGTCATAGCAGTTCTTTCCTAAATTCGGCCTTGATCATATCATACACCTTTTGATTTTGACATAATCCCATGTGATCCGTCGGCCCCTCTTTAATCAAATATAAACTATCATCATTGCTGTCGGCGATCGCACTAGCACAAGTTACTGTATCATCGCCGAAAACAGACAACTTAGGCTTGTCTTCACTCAGATCATAATTTGTGAGAGAATCAACCTTATACAGCAAAGGAGTCGAATGTTGATCTGAGAAAAAACATCGAATTTTTAGCCTATTTAATGAACTAATACTTTGATCAAAATTGGCCAATTTCTGATGAACCTTAATCGCCGCGTCCACATATTTACGTTGATCTTCATGCCAAATATTCGGATCGAGACTGGCATAAAAATTGCCATGTTCATCATAAAGAGAATTAATCTCTTGAGACGGCAATAATTGATACAAAGAATAACAGGATTGTAAAGCCTTACTGAGATCGGCTCTGTGCTGAGGATTTTGTATAAATTGCCATCCTTGATCAAAAACTGGGTGCAAAATAGGATAACGTTTAAGTGCGTAATAAGCTTTCGCAGAACCTCGTACAGGGGTTGCTATTTGGAATAGCAGTTTTGTTTTTTCAGCCAGATCACGATTGTTCGGATTAGCTAACATTAAACGACTGACAATACCACCCATGCTGTGAGCAATTAAACAGTAACGATAATCACCTTTCGGGTCTTTTTCTCGAATAAAATCTGCTAGTTTATTGGCCGTTATTTGATTGTCTGCCAACCAATTATAAGCAAATGGAAAAAAAGCATCTTCTGCTCTTAAACCGATATTGTTCCTACAAAATTGCATCAAAGCACCATATACTTCAATCTTTTTGAGGGGCAATTTAAACTTGTTAATAAGTGTCTGAGGGAATCTAATATTAGTAAAAGAAGAAATCACTTCTCCCGCCTGAATATCATTACGATCAATCGGATTAAGTTTATTTGGGCAGTTATGAAACAAGCTAATATTGACTCCAAAATTTTTACCCCATATTTCTTCATGGTTTATCCTTCCAAAAGTATTCTTCTGCAACAACAGACTTGATCCCATAACCCCAGGAACAAAAAAGACAAGAATGGGCGGCTTTTCTACACTCATATTGGACTAGCAAACTCCTCTTTTAGTTTATCAATAAACATCACTGTAATGATAAAGTAAAAAGGCCCTTTTTTACAGCAAATTACTATCAAACGTGTAGATTTGCAAAATGCTAAAACCTTGCCTAGACTTGAAGTGTTAATCGGCGCGATTTTTCCTTAAACGAGGGTTTAATAACTCGCTAACCCCTTCCCCAATAAAAGATAGGCCAACAACCATTGTGGTGAGGGCCAATCCAGGGAAAAAGGTTGTCCACCAAATGCCCGTGGAAAGATCGCCTAAAGCTTCTTTAAGATCGTGACCCCATTCCGGCCATTCTTCCGGTAAACCTAAGCCCAAAAAACCCAAGCCGCCCAAAATCAAAATGGCATCGGCAGCATTGAGGGTAAATAGAACAGGTACACTTTGAATGACATTACCAAACAAATAACGGGACAATACCCTTGTGGGAGTTGCACCCATAGCTCTGGCAGCCTCGATAAAGAGTTCGGTTTTGACGCTGGTGGTATGGTTTCTGACCAAGCGATAGTACTGGGGAATATAGGCAATGCTCACGGCGATCGCCACATTGAGAATACCGCGTCCTAAAATAAAAGCCAGAGTAATGGATAACAACAGACCCGGCAGGGTGTAAATCGTATCCATCAAAAAGAGCAAAAACTTATCAACTTTTCCTCCTAAATAACCACTGATTAAACCCAAGGGAACCCCAATAAACACGGATAAACTGGTGGCTAAAAGGACAACCTGTAAAGCAGCTTGACTCCCAAATAAGGTACGAGAGAAAACATCGTACCCCCGCACATTTGTCCCAAACCAATGGGAAAAACTAGGAGCCTCTAAAGGTAGGCTATTTAATAAATCGGTGGGATCGGGCAATAAACCGATCGCCTGTAATAGGGGAGATAAAAGAGCGATCGCCAAAAAACTAGCGGTAATGATCAGCCCAAGCTGCATTAATCGTCGAGACAAACTGGGGCGAGTGGCCTTCATTAGGGGAATTTTTAGCGTTGTCATCATCTCAACGGGTTTAGAGCTAGGGTTAATTTTGAGCGTTTAAGCAATGATATCTATTCCACCACAATATGCCATTCGTGTAATTCGTACTCCACACAATCATTCTCCACTAGAGGATCTTTGGCCACGATCGCCTGGGCTTGACTGAGAGAATCGGCCCAAAACAGGAGCATTCCGCCGCCAAAATCTCCCCAATACCCTGTTTTCGCCTGATGTCCCTGGTCAATGAGCGTCTGAACATAGGCCCGATGGGCCGGTACAAATTGATCAAAAACACTTTTTTCGACAATACCCCGTTCAATTTTGACAAACCAAGACATGGCGATCGCCTGCAATCCTTATGATTAGAATTAATCAGCAATAGTTTACACTGATTTTTCTTCAACAAACGGCATCCGATGGACAGCACAGGGCAGATCACGGGAGAAATCACCGCAGAACAGGTAAAAGCAAAGGCCAAGGAACTAGGTTTTCATCTAGTGGGCATCGCAACGGTAGAAGCTGAAAATGCTGACCAAGCACTAGCCCATTTAAAAAACTGGTTAGATCAAGGTTATCAAGCCCAGATGTATTGGATGGCGAACCCAAAACGTTTTGATATTCGTGCCTGTCTGCCCGATGTCCAATCGGTCATTGCTGTTGCCCTCAACTATTACACTCCCCATCAACGCCCCGATGGTCTGGAATATGCCAAAATTTCCCGCTATGGTTGGGGACGGGATTATCACAAGGTTATGGAACGTCGTTTAAAGGCGCTTAGTCTGTGGTTAACGAGTCAGCATCCCGATATTAAAACTCGCCACTACGTCGATACTGGCCCCATTCAAGACAAGGTGTGGGCCCAACGGGCTGGCTTAGGTTGGATCGGCAAAAATGGCAATTTAATTACTCGCGACTATGGCAGTTGGGTTTTTCTGGGGGAAATTCTAACCAATTTACCGCTAGACGGCGATCGCCCCCATAGCGAACATTGCGGAACCTGCCGCCGATGCTTAGAAGCCTGTCCGACTAAGGCCATTCCCCATCCCTTTGTGGTGGATGCTAATCGTTGTATTGCCTATCATACCATTGAAAATCGAGCCGCAGATCTACCACCGGAGATTAAACCCCATTTAAACGGTTGGGTTGCGGGCTGTGATATTTGTCAAGAGGTGTGCCCCTGGAATCAACGCTTTGCCAAGGAGACTAATATTCCAGACTTTCATCCCTATGCGGGTAATGTTGCCCCAAAACTAGCAGAATTAGCCGAGATTGCCGAGGAAAAATGGCAAAAGCAATTTCCGGCCTCCGCGTTACGAAGAATAAAGCCCGCTATGTTACGACGCAACGCTCGTGCTAATCTAGAATCATAAAAGTATTTTAATAAAGTTCTATATATAACTTCAAGCCAAATAAGACATTAGTTTGCAGAGCTAGAGTCTGTTGTTTCTGCATCGTTACGATTTCTATTATGAACTGTCCCTAGAGTTGAAATAAACGTTAAACCGAATGGTTATTAAAGCAGTCCTCTTTGATTTTGATGGCACGATCGCCGATACCCATGACGCTTTCTTGGAAATTGTCAATGATTTAGCTGATGAATTTGGCTATCCTCAAGTTGATCAGGTTCAGCTAGAAAGACTGAAAAATTTAAGTTCTATGGATATCATTCGATATTCAGAAATTCCCTCTTTAAAGATTCCCTTTATTATTAAACGGGTTAAAAAAGAACTGAGTAAAAAAATTTCCACTCTCAAGCCCTACTATGCTATTGATAAAGCCCTATTAGCTCTCCATGAAAATGATTACTTAATTGGTATTGTCACCTCTAACTTAAAAGAAAATGTGATCACTTTCCTCAAGAATAATGATTTAGATACGCTTTTTAGTTTTATTCATTCTGGCACGACCCTATTTGGCAAAAATAAAATGATCAATGCGGTGCTAAAGGAGCACAAACTAGGCTGCGATGAAGTTATTTATGTTGGAGATGAAACCAGAGATATCCATGCAGCCCAAAAAAGTAATATTTTAATGATTTCTGTCGGCTGGGGATTTAATTCACCGACTATATTGGCAAAGCATAAACCCGATTTTTTGGTCTATCATCCGATAGAACTGGTCAAGATTATAGAGGAATTAAGCTAATTTTTTCATAAAATGCGATCATTTTTGAGTGGTGCGATCGCCGTTCTGATTCCATTTTTATAAAATGCGATCGCCGTTTGAAAAAGTATGATTTTAAATAGAAGCAGTGCTAATATTAGTAAATAAATCGTTGGGAACTTTAATGGGCGATCGCACTGATAATTTAGTAAAGTAAACTAAGGTTAGAAGTATCAGGATAAAGCAATATTAATTGTGTAGCCGTCTGAGAGCGAATCATTTCCTCCAGCGTGAAATGTTCACTTAAATAAGTTGTCATTTTTCTCGTCCTTTTTTATCAGTATTATCCTTTTGTCAATCAGGATAATTCCCAATAATTAGAAAAACAATAGGGAAAACGATGGAAATCTTGATGCAATCAATTAAACCGAATGCGTATTCAAGAGGAAAAAATCTGTTTATGTCAGGCGATCGCTCTCAAAAAGCGGAAAAAGTCTGATTGTTCTCCAAAACACTTCATTGATTTGTTAGGATTGGTGAATCTTTATACTATCCCTAGTCAGCCAACCTCACCTCTATTCATGCTTCAAACCAAGTTCTATTATGAATATCAAGTCGGAGGAAGTCTTGAAAATGATGCACCTAGTTATGTAACGCGATCAGCCGATGCAACCTTTTATCGCGCTCTAAAGGCGGGTCAGTTCTGTTATGTACTTAATTCCCGTCAGATGGGCAAATCTAGCTTACGGGTGCGAATTATGGAAAAACTACAGGCTGAAGGGACGGTTTGTGCCTTTATTGACTTAACAGGTATCGGCAAACAGGATTTAACAGCAGAAAAATGGTACGCAGGAATTGTCCAATCGCTGGTGAGTAGTTGTCAACTGGCTCCGAAAATTCAATGGCGAACCTGGTGGCGGGAACGACAAGATTTATTATCTCCTGTGCAACGTTTAAGTCTTTTTCTTGAAGAAATTTTATTGGTTGAAATTGAGCAAAATATTGTCATTTTTATTGATGAAGTTGATCGTGTGTTGAGTCAAAACTTTTCCCTAGATGACTTTTTTGGTTTAATTCGCCATTGTGTAGAGCAACGTCATCAAAATGCTAAGTATCGGCGACTAACCTTTGCGCTGTTGGGAGTTGCAACCCCCCATACTTTAATTCAAGATCATAGCCAAACACCTTTTAATATTGGTAAAGCGATCACCTTGGAGGGGTTTACTCTGACAGAAGCAAAGCCACTCCTGGAGGGATTAAAGGGAAAAGTGGAGCATCCTGAAGTCATTATTCAAGAAATATTAAACTGGACAGGGGGACAACCATTTCTGACTCAAAAACTTTGTAAACTAGTTATTCAAGAGATTAAGAATAAAAATTTTTTTGAGCAAATTTCCCCTAATTCTCCATTAAAAGGGAGAGAAATTATTGAGCAGATTGTCAAACTTCATCTCGTAGAAAATTGGGAGGCCAATGATGAGCCTGAACATTTACGCACGATTCGCGATCGCCTCTTAAAAAATGGGCAACGAACAGTTCGTTTATTAGGATTATATCAACAAATTTTAGAACAAGGAGAAATTATTAGCGATTATAGTGCTGATCAAAGGGAATTACAACTTTCTGGTTTAGTCGTAGCGCAACAGGGAAAACTTAGAGTTTATAATCGTATTTATGAACAAGTATTTAATCAAAATTGGCTGAACAAGCAGTTAAATGAATTACGTCCCTATGCAACGGCAATCAATAGGTGGTTAGCTTCTAATTGTCAAGATGAAACGGCTCTTTTAAGGGGAAAAGCTTTACAAGAAGCTCTGACTTGGTCTTTAGGTAAGAATTTAAGTGATTTGGATTATCAATATTTAGTTGCAAGTCAAGATTTAGCTAAAAAAGTAGCAGAATCAGCCTTAGATGTACTGGAAGAAGCAAGTCATCTTTTGGCATCTGCTAGACAAACAGCCAAACAGGAAATTCTTAAACAGTGCATTAGTTGGCATTGGATTCCCAAAGTCATATTAGTAGTAACGACACCCATTTTGCTCTTGCGTTTTAGTGGACTATTACAGAATTTAGAATGGAATTTACTAGATCAATTTTTTCGTTTACGGTCATTAGAATCACCCGATAAGCGCATTACATTAGTGATGATTGATGAGTCAGATCTGAAGAAAATTGGTCAATGGCCGATTCCTGATCAACTCTTAGCTCAAGCGATTACCCATATTAAAAAACAGCAACCGAAGGTAATTGGTTTAGATATTTATCGCAATCTTCCCGTTGAACCAGGACATCATAATTTAGAAAATTTATTTCGATCTACTCCCAACTTATTTGGTATTGAAAAGTTGGTAGAGCCTAAAGTTTCACCCTCCATCATTCTTCAAAAACGAGATCAAATTGGTTTTAGCGATCAAGTTTTAGATAGTGATGGTCGAATCCGCCGTGCCCTATTATCAATAGGTTTATCTAATCAAAAAATAAGTTATAGTTTTGCAGTTAAGTTGTCTCTATACTATCTGAAGAATCAAGGCATAGAATTAGAGGATTTAGATAATGAAAGGGTTAGATTAGGTAAGGGAATTTTTAAGCGTTTTCGCGATCATGACGGGGGCTATATTGGCGCAGATTCAGGTGGTTATCAAATTTTAATCAATTTTCGAGGCTCTGAGGAGAATTTTACAACGATTCCCTTTAACAAGGTTTTAAATAATCAAATTTCTCCCCAGGATTATCGCGATCGCCTAATCATTATTGGGACAAGAGCAGAGAGTCTCAACGATCAATTTTTTACACCCTATAGTGGGGATTTATTCGGTTCTCCTAGGCGAATGTCTGGCGTAACTTTACACGCTAATATTGTCAGTCAGCTATTAAGTTCAGCTCTAGATGGACGCTCTTTATTACAAAGTTGGCCTGAATGGCTAGAATGGTTATGGATTTTGACTTGGGCGGGAGTGGGAATTGTGATTAGTTGGGGAGGTTCTTCTTCCTCTGTCATGATTTTTCGTATTCTGGCGGCTGGAAGTGGACTTTTGGGGATTTGTTTTGTTGCTTTTTTATGGGGTTGGTGGTTGCCAATTGTGCCTTCGGGTTTTGCGCTGGTGGGAAATGCCGTAACTTTATTAATTGTTAGAAATCGGGAGCGCGATCGCTGTTTATTGCAGTTAACTTTGACTAAACTTTTGACGAGTCAACAAAATAATCCCACCGTGGGACGCATCGCGATCGCCTATCTTAAGCAATCGGAAACGAAGGAGAATCAAGCTTTAATTGAAAAGAAATGTAATTTTTAGCCCCAAAAAAGCGATCGCCTTCTCACAAAATCGTCCTAAACCGCGTGCGCGAAGCGTGCCTTTGGCATCGCCCCAAAAATACGTTACGGAAGACAGTGATTACACTTGGTAATAGGGATAAAACGAGCTTTTACTGTAAGGATCCAGGCAGCAAATTCAAATGGTAACATAAAATACAGACATTATCTCGCTTTTATACAGTCAAGAGAGATTTCGCTGATTTCTGACGTTTTTCGTACTTCCTCCTCGAATCTTAGCCGCTTGGAGAGTCAGCAACCGGCCAACAAACTTGATCAATCACTAAATAGAGCATTACGCTGATTCCACATATTGAAACAAAACCCCTTGACCGTAAGCACTTCAAGACTTTTGTATCTTGGA
>Ga0208854_1000416_pt1 | contig 10589 bp, 8 predicted proteins | sample LakMenEpi30Nov11_FD_150748 | JGI IMG/M metagenome (GOLD analysis project Ga0208854, IMG submission 150748) | Freshwater microbial communities from Lake Mendota, WI - 30NOV2011 deep hole epilimnion (SPAdes) | ecosystem: Environmental > Aquatic > Freshwater > Lake > Epilimnion/Euphotic zone ...
CAAGATAGCTGCGGTTAAAGGAATTTCAAAGTTGTTAGGGCCTTTTTCCTGTTAACGATTGGAGTGACGACGAAGGAACAATTGTTAACAAATAAATTGAATAAAAATTACTGTGGTTTAACATTTATATTAAATTTAACTATTAAGATAGCTGCGGTCAAAGGAATATCAAAATTGTTTGGGCAAATTCTTTGAAAAATTGCTGATCTGTATAACAATTTGATTTACAAAGACAAAATCTTACAAAAGTAAGTTACTGTAATATACATTTCTAAGATTCAAAAACAATTAAAGTAACAACAAAGGCACAACTGTTACTTTAAAATGACATTTTCCAAAACACCTACTACTCATCCTAAAGCAGAAGGCTTTAAATGTTTGCAGCAAAAATTTACTACATAAAACGTAACTTTAAGACAATAATGTCTCTTACTGTAATTCAACATTTCTTTAATTTTGTCCGTTTAACCAACGGTACGACATTCAATTCAAATTTTCCAGTTTTCGGATTCACTTACGGATTTTTGGCGTCCTTAAAGACCTATTGTCTATCATTACTGTAATTCAACATTTAACATTGGAAATACGCCAATACAATGACGTCATTTTTAAAATCCAGTCAATATTAAAGTTTGCGCACGCCCTTTACGCCTTTCAGAATCTTGGGGAAGAGGATCAAGAAATTTTGCTGACCACAAAGTCAATGCAGTCAATATTAAAGTTAAGCTTTACTGTGATTTAAAACATTTCTTTTAATTTTGTCCGTTTAACCAACGGAACGACATTCTATTCAAAATTTGTAGCCTTTCGGATTTTTGACGTCCGGTTACTGTGAGTTAACATTTTTCAAAATAGAAAAACTAAAGTACAAAATTACTTTTGTTGTACGTGGAGATGAACTTCTACATTTGGATTGCAGCTTTTATAATAATCTAATAATCTACTTTATAAATGTGGTAGTTGCCAAGATTGAAATAACAATTACAAGGCAAAAATGATAATGGGGCAAAGCCTTATTGGCCAATTAGTTAATAATAATAAAAATACTAATAATAAGAATATTTTGAAAAAAAAAACACTTAAACAATGTCATCTTGTGCCTCTAAGGACACATCTGCACTTGTAATGGCGTCGTTGCCATTATTAATAAAAACGTTCATTACATGAGAGTCACTAATTTCTTCAGCCGAATTAACTCTCGATTTTTTCTTCCAAAACTTTTTAATGTTTTTTTTAAAAGAAAAATTGGATTTAGTTTCGGGTAGAGGCGTTTCGACTGTGATCGGAGTTGGTTCCGTATCGATCCGACCTCCGAAATTAGTTTCCTCCTCCGAAGAAGAAGAAGAAGTTGATTCAAAATCTGCAAAAATAAATAATTATTGTTTATTTAAGTGGTAAAATTATTTATGTTTAGGTTAGGTTAGGTTATTTAGGTTAGGTTTAGGTTAGGCTTAGGTTAGGCTAGCTAACCTTCTGAGAATCTGAGTCAACTAAAACATAAGTATTATGCCAAACAATGTATTGCTTATTATTGTGATTTTGTTTTACCGGATTCAAATTTCCTTGAAACTTTTGCCCGAGTTTTTGGCTTTTGGCTTTTGGCTTGGCCGCTAGTACTCGGAACTGATGGTTTATCTGTAAAAAAATAATAATTTTTATTTTTGTAGATCACATTAAAATTATTTTTATATTTAAACGGTAATGTAATAATAGGCTAACTTTTTAACGCCAAATTTTTCTTCCCATTCGTCAAAATAAGGGGTATAAGTTGAAAGGTTCGCATTTTGACGAATTTGACGAATTCCATCAATCGTTTTTTGAATTTCGCGATTAACGAAATCTTCCATACCTTTAATAAATAAAATACAAAAAAACTGTAGTTGTGTTTTGAAAATAATTTTGTAGACACCTAACTTTGATAAATTATTCTTACTGAGGAAGGAAGCCTGATTTTGTGCTTCAGCAGACGGAGACGGAGTACTTGCAGTTTCCGTTGCAACCGAAGCACTTCTGCTGTTGCGAATGATCGGACTTCTTTCGTCTGTCGGAGATCGCGATACTGAAAAATAATAATTAAATTTTAGACTAATTAAATAATTTTATTATGTGTTTTCGAGGATTTAAAAAGAATACTTTATATCAAGAATATATTGTACGGTTTTTTAACAAAAATATATTATACCTGCTGCCCTTAATCTGGTATTTCTGACAACGAGAAGGAGAACGGCGCCGGCGAGAAGGAACAGGAGGATTGCTCCACCCACCACCCAATAAATGGAAACGGTTTGGTCGTTAAATGCCGGACCAATGGGTATTGGTTTTAGATCGCAAGTGTAAAAAGTACACCATTGATCTTCCGACGACCAAAATCGTCTTAAAAAATAAATTTATTTTTCTACATAAACAATTTTACCCACTAATATATTATTATTGCAATTTAAAATATACGCAACTACTTAATAATATTTGCTATTTTATGTAATATAGAAAAAGATTAATTAATATTTGTTATTTTATGTTCTTACGTGCAACCATTGAGTTGGCAAAAAAGGCGGCAATCCGTGTCGTTCTCTTCGTGATGGTAGTGCATACACCCATGGGTAAACTTCATGGTTGTCTTGCACGTGTAAGCCGAGCAGTCGTCTTCATGGTTGGGAACCACCATTGAAAGCGGAACTTGGCAAGGAAGGGGAACTTGGGCAGGACACTTAATTGCGGGTGCAGAAGAAGGAATTATGGTAGGACATTTAATGGGTGGTAAAGGAGCACAAGTGGGACAAACAGTTTTATTAAAATTTTCCGGACATTTATTTAATGGGCAAATTTTACTCGGACAAATTTTAGGAGTGAGGGTGGGACAAATTTTAGGACTAACTGTGGGACAAATTTTAGGTTTAGGACAATTTTCAGGGGGGCAAAGATCGGGTAAAGAAAAAGACGGGCAATCAGGGCAATTTTTTTCAGGACAAATTTGAGGTTTAGGATTGGTAAAATTGGAAGAAACGTTTTGCTGTAAATTAATTGTATCACTAAATTACTAACTGACACTGCATTACATTCAAATTTGTTATCGCACATATGTCGATATGAAAAAGTGACACTGCTTTGAACAAAAATACTGCTTTGAACAAAAATTTTATGTCAAATTTTGCTGATAAGACAAATTTACAATTATTGGTTTGACGCAAATATAACTTATAGCAATTATACCAAATTTACCTCGGGTTTCGGTCTTTCGTCGGGTTTTTGCTCCCAATTCGAAACTCCAGATAAAAATCGAACTCCCGCTGGGCTCTTGACAAAATCCTACACAGAAATTACTTCCAATTTGTAATTTCTTATAAAAATACTATTTTCAAAATATTGTACATATTTTTTCATGTCTTAAACAAAATAAACATTTTTTTTTCTTACCGAACAATCAAAAATCAGGCACGTCGAAGAAAATATCTTGGGCATCGAAAACTCGCACTCTTTTTTGTCCCAAGGTACGCAAAGTGGTGAGGGAAAACTCCACTTGTAGATTCGGCACTTTTCTTTCTGTTTATAAAATGCACTACAATGAGCGCGAAAAAAAGCATCATTAATAACATCTTCGCTTAAAGCAGAGAAGACAAAAAAGCAACAAAAAAACAAGTTTAAAAAAACAGACATTTTAAATTTGGAAATTTTCTACTAAGTCTACACAAACAATTTTACTATCTTCTTTGACTGGTCAAAGTAGAATGACGTGATTTAAAAATATTCGTAAAATATGAACTTGCCGCCAGTCTTTCTCTTTTTGTTTCTGTCTTTCTCTCTTGAGTCATGCTACCAAAAAAAATGATCTTTCGAAATATGACACCCATGAACAAAAATAGCCAATTTCACAATGCTTATAATTTACCAACACGATTAAAACATATTTAAAGTTAAATAATTGTAATTATTTGTTTTACCATGTTTAATCTTGTTTAAATGGAAGGTAGGTTTTGGTGATTTTTCCGTCGTGAGGTAATTTCATTACAGCTAAAAAAGTAGCAAACACAATTATTTTTATGCAACTGCTTGTTCAGTTTATTCCTGTTAATTTTTTTAATAAGATAAATTACCTGTGCATTCTCCAAACATGAGCAAAGTCAAATTTACAGTGGGAGGTTTTGAGAAATAAATTGAAACTGCCAAATTTCCCTGTCGAACAGAAGGCACGCTATATTGACTGTTGGCCCCTTCATTTGTCGTGGATAAATCAAATGCACAAATGTAATATCCGTGCAAGAAATCATCATATTCAATGCTGTTTGTAGTGGTGTGGTTAATAAATCCATTGGTGTTTTGCAAACGGACGTAATCAAAAACAGCTTGGTCTTCTGAACTTCTTAAATTTAACTGATCCAATAGATCTCCATTGAGTTTAAGACTTAGTTCTTGAACATAGACAATATCTCCAGGAGCTTCAACATTCCTGTTTCTTTGATTTAAAGCTGGTGGTGCTGGTGGTGACGGTGGAGATTCGTAACTTCTAGGGGCAGATTGTTTGGAGCAATGAGGCTGAGGTGCTTTGGTTGTTGATTTGTTGGATAATACACTTTTTGAACTTTCAAAAATAGATTTCTCGCTGGCATCACTGTCACTGCTTTCACTGTCAGAATCATTTGGCTGGTATGTTGGATCGTTTTTTTCTTCTTCAGTTAGTGCGTTATCTGAGGTTTTTAAGATGGCTTTTCCTTTTTGTTCTAATCTAATTTTTTTGGCAGCTGCTTCTGAACCTTCATTGTCTGTGTCTACATTGTTTGTGTTGGTATTTTGAGCAGAGCCTAGATTTAAAGACGCTGGTATTATACCATTTTGTATAGCAGCAAGTAATTTTGTTTGAAAATCATCCGATTTTTGCTGACTCTCCTCTTGTTTTTTTTGATTTTCTTTTTGTGTTTTTCTCATTCGTTTTAATTGTTTTGACAAAGCTTTCTGTAGCGTTTTAGCTTCTTTTCTTTGCTCTTTTAATTGGTCTTCTAAATCCCTAACTTGATTTTGAACCTCCAGATTTCTATAATTGTCATAAATTTCTGACTCGTGAGGAGGTAGCGCAGCAATTTGCTTCCATTTCCTATAGAACCCAAAAGGGTTTCTAAAAACAGAAGCATAATAAACCATTTTAAGTTTGACTGTAAAAGTAGAGGCAAAAAATTACTTCTAATTAAATTTGTTAAAACGCAAACGTAAAGTCACATTTTCAATTTTTGTTTGAAATTTGATATTTGAAAACATTCTATATTTTTGAAAGCAGTATCTTGAAAATAATCTTATCTCTGAAATTTGAATATATTTTGCACTTTGGGAGTTGCTCGCAATTCGAACAACAAAAAATAAGTTAATAAAACAACGGCATTAATTTTTTATTGCTATTCTAACTTTGCTTAATTGATTAGGCTTTAATAAACCTCAATTTGTTTTTTACTTTTAGGGTACCCACCTAACTAAATGGACTAAACCCCTCAGTCCAATCTTTTATCCCTCATCACTTCTAGTAAAAAAATAAAAAAAAGGGTTGTTAATAATTTTACAATAACTTTTCTTACTTTGTATAGTTTCCTCGAAATGCTTCTGTGTCGATAAGCACGAAATGAATTTTGACTGGAGCTTCGCTGAAAAGAAATATTATACATATGTAAATCTTGTTTTAAAGTAAAGCATGTTAAAATAGTTCTTTTAAAAAATCTGATTACTTTTCTGGAAACAAATTCTGGCTGGAAAATATTTGACCCTCAGGTGGAATAGCGTATGTTTTGCACACAACTTTTCTGTAATGGTAAAACAACGGTTCTTTTTCAAATCTGGAAATTAAGGATTTGTAAATGGGTTCTACCATTTGAGCTATTTTTACAAATAAGCAGCATTTGAGAAGGTTTGCTCTATAAGTAGTTGTGTCTGGAACATTATTTTCTTTGTTACAACGCATAAGGTAAAAAGCGTCAGCACTTCTTTGGAGGTCAAAAGACACTTTAACTCCAGGTGGGAGGGCTTTTTCGCATCCGGACAATTCATGCTGAAAAAAAATAAATTTATTTTATTTCATTTTTAAATGAAAAGGATAAGATACGGTGGAAGCCGCTTAATGTGATCACTGATTACAATAAGCGGCTTTATTTGTTTGATAAATACCTTAAATGGAGCAAGAAACGTGGCTCCTTCAGGTCTGAAAGCCTGTGTTTCTTTTCTGTTCTTTCTAAAGAAACAACCACGTTGCAACCAACCTTGGTTACCATCTTTGGGTTCTATATTTCTGTCCCCTTCTTCTGAAACTGTGTCAGGAAAATACCCTAAAAAAAGTTTTTTTTTAACAATTTTTTAAGTAATAAATAATCGTTAAAATTAATTGTAAATAACAATAAACTCAATAAGAATAAAATATTGCCATTTTTTTACCTCCTGATACCATTGTAGAAGTTTTGCATATCTGAGGGTAGGTAAGCACTTGGCTAAGGTATGTACGATAAGGGTAAAAGTCTCCGGCCTCGGTAATTGAAATGTCGTTGATTTTCATGAAACAAGATTCAAACAAGCTTGAAACACACGAGTTTATGGGGCCCACTTTTGCGTCAGTGTCTGGCAAAGTTACTCGGTCGTCTTTTGTGATTACTACAGTAGCGCTCATTAACATGTCACTTAATAAATAGCACATGGGACTTTTTAAAGTGTCAAAAAGAAATTGTACTTTATCGCTGGTTTTGTCAATTGCTGTAAAGGGCATTACTTGCTGATAGGCTACTCTTACAAACCTAGAGTCGGTCGGAACTTTGCTGAAAAATGAAGAAATGTACGATTCTGATGGTACCGTTTGAATTTCTAAAACCGTAACATCAGTCATGTTGAGAACAAAAATGTATCTGGTATCACTCAAATAAATTTCATCTTACTGTTTTGAACTTTTTTGGTGTAAGCTTTTTTAACTACACTTCCTGAGCCTGATTGAGACAATAGTTTTTTTTCTTTAGGCTTAAAAGCAGTACTATTAACAGTCATTGACGGGTTAGAAAAAGCTTTCAACACAGTGTCTGGCACGGTTTTTAAACTGTTTGAATCAATGTTGGATTCTATTTCTGAGTCGCTCAAATCAGAGTCTTTATTTCCAAATCCAACTTGATTTATTAAAGTTTGTTGGGGTAATTGTGATGAAGCACTAATGCTTGTGCTTGGAACTATTGTTTCATCTACTTGCACAAGAGTGGGATAAGCCTCAGTTTTTTTAGCCAATTGATATTCTGGTTTCGTAATTGGTACAAAGAACGTAGGACAGCCTTTTGCAGCTCCGTATATGCCTGGACTGGGGTGCGTTTCGCCCCCTAAAAATGGGTTTAAATGAACGTTTCTTGGATAAATACGATCTCTTGACAAATATTTAAAAGCACTTGGATCCATTTTATCTGTTATCAGATTAAATTTCGTTAAAAAATGTGTGTAACAAGAGAGGATACAATTTTAAAAATTGTTTTAGTTCCTTTAATTTTGTTTCTCTTGTTCCTGTCTTTGTAATTTGAGCAAAAAATGTTTTTGAAGCAAATTTGTTTAAGGAATTAAATTTTTTGGCAGTTTTTATTTCAGCTTCGTCTTGTTTCCTCATTGGAATATGGCCTTCAGCAATAAGATGTAAAATTTTAATTAAAGTGTTTAATGATTTATCACTTGCAAAAGTTAACGCATTTCCTTGGCCATCATAGAGTTTTTTTAAAAAGTCTTTTTCTTGCACGAATAAAGAACGCAAATAAACTTTGTCCATTTTAGATTAACCTTTGAAACAGAAACGTTAATTCAATGTCAATGTCACACGCTTTGACATCAGTCAGTTCATAATAACGAACCATAAAAGCTGAGCGAGGGGCGTTATCGATTTGAAAAAAAATGAGTGGAGAAATTCTTTCCAATTGCATTTCATTGTATTTAATTTTGTACATACCAAATGTTGCTAAAACAACATTTCTAGAAGCAATTTGTGGCAATAAACGTTGTTTTTTATCGATTTTAAAATAAGGGTCAGTAACTGCATGAGAAAGCAAGTTAGTCGAAACATTAAATAAAGTACTGACACTGCTGTTTTGAAGATTGTTTGTTGTAATGGCTTGTGAAATTGCTACATTCCATACGCCAGTTCTAATATCAAAATAATTTGGAAATAAATCCGTAGAAAATTCAAAATCTTTCTGCTGTGGGTTAGATTTGTCTCTTACAATGTTGTGTTTGACTTTAAACGTTTTTAGAGGATTGGCTACAACGTTTACATTCATTTTGAACTCTCACATTTCGTGTTTTAGTTATCTTCGAGTTTCACATTTCGTTCTTCTATCCAACGATTAAACTAAAAAATTTGACAGAACAGAAAACTAAATAAATAAATAGTTTTTGATTTAAAAACGATTAAAATTTGAACAAAAAAAATCACTTAACTTAAGTAACTTAATGATTGACAAAACGGGAAATGATCAACTGCTCGAAATTTATCTGCTCAAAAACAGGTTTCTCAGCCAAATGCTAAAATAAGATGTTTCGTTTTAGACACTTTTTCCAATAAAAAAAAATTTTAAATAATAAAAACAAGACATTCTATTTTCTTTTGAGCAAATAAATTTTGAGCAGATGATCCTTGCTCGACAAAATGCCAAAACGTTAACATTGCATTTTATTTCTGACAACTAAAAATAAATACGATTTATTTAGTTTTCTGTTTTTAGGGTGACTTACTTCTTTTGGATAACTTCGATATTGCACAAAAATTTGTTTCACTCCGTTCACCACTCGTCGTTTGAGGATTTTTTCAACCTATCACAATAATTTTAATGCCTTTAGTAAAAGCTGAATTGACACAAACAAAACACAAAAAATGAGACACTTTAAACAAAAAACCACTTCATCATTTAGGTTGCATTCTTTGTCAAAGCAACCAATCACAAAATAAAATAAAAAAGGCATTTTGACCTCAAAGTTAAAATCTTCGCCAGGGGTTGGAGCCGACCTTAATTGTTTTTCGTAATAATTTCCCTTCACTGCATGACCCAACTGCAAATAAATGAAGATAAAATTTAAAACAAACCCTTTTATTGTAATCGGATTAATTAAAAAGGACTAAAATACTTTTATGTGCCTTGTTTATTACCAAATTTTTTAATTGGAACATAACAGGGGTCCGTAAAGCGTCGACAGCCGATATCTATAAAATTGAAAAATTTGCTAAAGACAAAATTTTACTTAATTTTTGGGTTGCTTTATGTGAAATGTTAATTTACTCACGCAAAAAATCTGGCCTCTCTGAAACAAGAGAAAAATAAAAGTGGTTAAAATAATTTCAAGTTTTTCTTTTATAGTGCGCACATAGAAGTTTTCGCCACTAAAACTTTCGCGTAACGAATGAAAACTTTCCAGAAAGTGTTTCTGCGCAAAGCCGTGCATTGCCCTAGTAACCTGACACAGAATGAAAGAAAAACAGATAATAGACAGAAAGAGATGTGCGCACCGTAAACTTTCAGAAATACAAAATAAAATAAAAACTAAAACGCAGAAGTCCCGTCTACAATTTTTATTTCTCCTATGTATAAGGTTCTTTTCTGAAAACAAAACTCAGACCTCTAAATTCTCCCTTATTCCTTATGTAGTGAAGAAAATATTTTTGAACAAAATATTTCTGAAAAAGCGAAAGGTTCTACGAAAAATTTGCTTCTATTCCTTATGTACTGTAGGATGTTTGGAAAGGAAACACAAAAACTAGATTTTGAGCAAAATGTAGTAACACGATTTTGCCTTTATAACGTATGTAGCTCTTTTTGAAAAGCTGCGTAGAGCTCAAGAAAGAATCTCGTTTTTTTTCACTAAATAAGTTATAAGAACGTTTTTGAAACTTGCATTTTTCTCTTTTACCGCCAAAAATATTTTGTCGTCAATTGAAAGGAAAAAAAATACTTATCTGATCGTTGAAAGACTTGGCAAACGTTTTAGGTTTAATATCCAAGTAAACAAAAGAGTTCACTTGAAAAGAATTTTTTGGGTTAGATGTGTATTCTTCTTGTCGTTTGTTTTGTTCCTGCCAGGTTCCTCCATCGGGTACACTTTTTGATAAACCAGAGTTATCCTGAGCATTTCTTATGATCGAGTCATCTCTAAAAGTGTTAATTTCCTCTGGAGCAATTCCACCCAGTTTGGCAAGAGGTCTTTTGTTTAAAAGACCGACAGCAACGGGAAGTAGTTTTGGCCAGTTTTTGTCCTGTTCTGCTTTCATTAAGCTCATTAATTTTCGCTTGACCAAAAAAACGCCCCTTTAAAAAATAGTAATAAGTTTTTTTTTTTTTTTTTTTTTTTTTTTGCACTGTTGGTTACATTTAATTTTTATTTTTACCTCTCTGCATATGCGGCCTTGTTTTTTAAGTGTTTTGTTGAAAAGCGAATGTTGTATTTTGTAAACAACTTTTTGTTTCCAATAAACTCGGTACCTAAAAATTTTAATCTTGTTATTTTTAAAATGTAACAAAGCTGTATAGAAATGCAAACATTTGTAATATCTTACCTTGATCAGATTGAATGCAACTAATAGGAGAATCAATTGAAATAATTATTTTCTCTAAAGC
>Ga0208854_1000417_pt1 | contig 10578 bp, 13 predicted proteins | sample LakMenEpi30Nov11_FD_150748 | JGI IMG/M metagenome (GOLD analysis project Ga0208854, IMG submission 150748) | Freshwater microbial communities from Lake Mendota, WI - 30NOV2011 deep hole epilimnion (SPAdes) | ecosystem: Environmental > Aquatic > Freshwater > Lake > Epilimnion/Euphotic zone ...
TTGTAGCAAAAAAAGGAGGGAATTCTCTTATCGACAAGATTCTTTTTGCTCCGATTAACCCCGTTATACTTCGTTATTCCATGATCAGGTGTGTTGACTCTCTCATTATTATCTCAGATTGGACAACTCTTTTAACCTTCCAAGTCGTGCTTGCAAAGAACTGTTACATTTTTTCTCATGGAATCATGAATATTGCCTATCAATGTTGAGATTTATAACGTTCCATGTTTTTTTATGTGGATTTTTACAAGTCTTTATCTGCATTCGCTCAACTTTTTAATAAAGATTTAAGATTTATAACTATCTGTGCCAAATTAGAAAAGAGCAGCTAAGGTTAAGTTATCTTATTTGAGCAGTCAAGTAATCTTATAAAGTCCATCCATTCCCTAGGAGAGGTGTCTTGTGTCTAAGTTACTATATTCGCTAATACTCACGACTGTCATGAGTTTTACCACTCCTGTCCTATTAATGATCGGGTTAATGGCCAGCCTCTGGTTGATCAGTTATCTGCCTTGGATTGCCTTTATTGGTCAGATTGGCAACAGTAGCCTGGTCGAATTCCTCACGATCTTTGGCAATGGCTCCCCTTTACCTGGACTATTGGTAATTGGAGCCACCTGTAGTTTTGTGGGCGGCGTATTCGATCTTTTCAATTTTTATGTCTATCAAAATTCCAGTGTGAGAGGTCAGTAACTGTCCCTTATGGCGATCTAGCTCTGTTTTAGTCTCTATATACTAAAGGATAGGACATATTTTTAGCAGAGAAAGATGGCAGTTAATCGTTTCCGTCAACGGTGTATATCCTGGGCGATCGCTGGAATAACAACCTTTAGTCTTGTTTTAACAACAGCCCAACCAAGTTATAGTCAATCCTGGATGCAATTATTCTTTCAGGGAATACAAGTTTTACAATTATCGAACCTGTCAGATCAGCAAGAAGTCCGATTTGGCCAGCAAATTAATCAACAATTAGTTCAACAAGGACAATTTCGTCCCTCTCGCAACCGCAGCTTAAATCGTTACGTGAATGAGATTGGTCAGCGTTTAGCCCAGTCCAGCGAGAGACCTGACATCCCCTACACCTTTCAAGTCGTGGATGATCGAGCGATTAATGCCTTTGCTACAATGGGGGGCTACGTTTATATTAATACTGGAACGATCCTAGCGGCTGATAATGAAGCCGAGCTTGCCAGTGTGATTGCCCATGAGATTGGTCATATTACGGCTCGTCATGCTGTCACCCAGATGCGAGATGCCGCTCTTTCCCAAGGGTTAATGAGTGCTGCCGGACTACAAGAAAGTACTATTGTGCGGTTAGGTGTGCAATTTGCGGTGAACTTGCCTACCAGCCGAGAAGATGAACTAGAGGCAGATAGTTTAGGCTTAAACAACTTAATTCGAGCCGGTTATGCCCCGATTGGAATAGTCAATTTTATGAAAAAACTCCAGCGACAAGGGAATTCAGGCATAGAAATTCTCAGTAGTCATCCTGACACCGCTAACCGAGTAGTTGCCTTACAAGAGGCGATCGATCCCACTACCGCTAATGAAGGGGATGGCTTAGATGCTCAAGCTTATCAGACAAGAATTAGCTCGCGACGCTAATGGCATTCAACGGAAAATCCAAAACGGAAAAGATTTGTACCCTACTCTTGACGGGTATCAGGACGGTGGGAAAACCCCACCGCAGTATTTAGGGTAGATTTGTTCTGACTAGAAAGCGTCATTATAGTTGACAAAAGTCAAGATTTGACGAATTTTAAATGGCAGCAGCACCACCACCATTGCTACCATTGCCACCACCATTACCACCGCTACTACTGCCCCCCTGTCTTCTTTGCCCACCAGAGAAACGTTTGTTTGTAGTACGAGTTGAGGCAGAGCGAAATTGACGAGCATAGGCTCTATTACGTTCAGCTTTTTCTTTCTTTAAGTTGCGACGTTTTGCCACTATGATTTCCTCATTAAAACAGTAAAAATTCCCGAAACACGGGAAAAAGGCAAGATTTCGCAGGTTAATCTGTCAATTCTAAATAGACCAAGCTATCAAGATTACTAACTGATCTTGCTGTCGAACTAGTTCTTCTCCCGTTATTCTAGCACGTCTTAAGGCTCGAACTAAGTGATACGACTTAGAAGTGCAAAGGGTAACAGCCACGACTTTGACAATTTAATGGAGAGATGCTGTTTTCCAATTGAATGGTACTGTGGGCAATGCCAAAATAGGTTTTGATCTCTTGATGTAAGGTTTGCAATAACTCATTATCCATTGGGCGATCGCCGAGAACCAAATGCACGGTTAAAGCGGTTTCGGTGGTACTCATTGCCCAAATATGCAGATCATGAATGGCAACCACGCCTGGAAACTCTTGCAAATAAGTTTGCACAGCCTGGGTTTCAATGTGAGCAGGAACGCCATCCAATAGCAGAGCAACTGAATCCTTGAGTAAGCCCCAGGTTCCCCAAAAGATTAGAACAGTAATCACTAAACTCATGGCCGGATCTAGCCACATCCATCCGGTAAACATAATAGCGATCGCCCCCAAGACCACTCCCAAAGAAACCAGGGCATCGGTAAGCATATGCAGAAAAACCCCTTTGAGGTTGAGATCTTGCTGATCCTTGGCAAATAACCAGGCGGTCAAACCATTTAAAACAATACCCAGGCTGGCCACCACAATCACAATTCCCTCCTTTAATTCCGGCGGATTTTGGAAACGATGTATGGCTTCCACCGCGATCGCCCCTAGAGCCACAAAAATTAAACAGGCATTGAGCAGAGCCGCCAAAATCGAAGATCGTCGCAAACCATAGGTATAGTGGGCTGAAGCTCGTCTTTGAACCAGCCAACTAGCTCCCCAGGCAATTAATAATCCTAAAACGTCCCCGAAATTATGGCCCGCATCCGCTAACAAGGAAAGGGAATTACTCCATAATCCAAAAATCACCTGAATAACCACAATCAAGGTATTCAGAACAAAACCAATCAAAAAGGCGCGGTTAAGCTTCCCTGTTTCCCCCGCATGATGATGGTGGTGATGTTCATGGTGATGATGGTGGTGATCGTGATGATGATGGTCAGCCATGAGCAAATGGGGACAAAAAGTTAAGGATTGGAGGGAGCCGGAGCCGGTTGACTAGAGGTATTTAAACTTCTGGCCTTGAAAAAAGTTTCTAAACTTTGGCGATCGCCGACATAACGCCAGTGCCAGGGTTCATAACTCACGCCCTGGGCATTATCACGGGCAAAGGAATTCTCAAAATTATATTGAGCCGCATGATTTTTGAGCCATTTATAGGCCGCCGTTGTCTCAAAGTTTTGACTAAGATTCGTCCCAGGAGCGCGACCATCCCCAATATCAATGGCATAACCCGTGTGGTGTTCACTATAACCTGGCGGCGCACTGACTTCGGCCCGTTGACGCACCTGCTGATTACGCTGTTGTTTCACCCCAAAAAAGACCTGGTTTTGCTGCTGCACTGACCGAAAAGCAGAAATAGGAACCAGAATCACTCCCTCAGCCCTGGCATCCCCCTGCATTTGCAAAAATTCATTGGCGGCGGTGGTTCGCATTCTGAGTCGTCCATCCGGTGTAATGGCCTTAAGTTCACTCTGAGGAGCTTCTGCGTAGGGTAAATGACCAAGAACATTATCCACTTCCTCACCTGGATTTTCACCTGGAGTCGCAGAACTGGTCGGTGTGGGTAGGGGGGGAGAAGAGATGGCAACCGGTTGGGAGCTAGGTCGCCAGAAAATCAGAAGAGAGAGCAAGGCCAAAATTCCTAACGTTAAACTAGCCAAGAGCAGAGGGGAAAACCCTGGACGATTAGCCACTTTGATAGAGGGTCGATCCCGAATCACTTCTGGGATATCGTTGCTTTCCTCTGGCCTAAGCTTCCGTTTAATTTGCTTGTTGTTTTTCCCCATCATGATCTGGCCCTAGCGAGAGAATTATTTAGCAGCAATACCTTCCGTTCGGGCTGCCTGTTGAACGGCACTGGCGACAGTGGTCGCAACTCGTTTGTCAAAGACAGAAGGAACAATATGTTCTCGATCTAAGGTATTAACGGTGACTAAGGAGGCGATCGCTTTTGCTGCCGCTAGACACATATTATCGGTAATTGTTTGAGCGCGACAGTCCATCGCCCCACGAAAAACCCCAGGAAAGGCTAGAACATTATTGATTTGGTTCGGGTAATCACTGCGACCGGTGGCAATTACGGCGGCATCCTGCTGAATTAATTCGGGTTGAATTTCGGGAATGGGATTGGCCATGGCAAAAACAATGGGATCTTTGGCCATGGATTGCACCATTTCTTGACTGACCACCCCAGGCGCACTCACACCCAGAAAAACATCGGCTCCTTGCATGGCTTCAACTAGGGTTCCCGACTGTTCAACCGCATAGGCGGCTTTTTGGGGATTGAGATCGGTGCGTTTCTTGGACAAAATTCCCTTAGAGTCACAGATTAAAATATCCGTCGCGCCTCCCTTTTTCAGTAAAGAAGCGATCGCTAATCCGGCGGCTCCAGCCCCGTTAATAACAATACGAATAGTCTCAATCGGTTTATTGACTAACTTTAGGGCATTGATCAAGGCCGCTAAACTAACGATCGCGGTACCATGCTGATCATCATGAAAAATAGGAATATCTAACTCTGCTCGTAGGCGGGCTTCAATTTCAAAACAACGAGGAGCCGCAATATCCTCTAGATTAATACCGCCAAAAACGGGAGCGATCTGTTTAACGGCCTTAATAATTTCCTCCGTGTCCTGGGTATCCAGACAGATCGGGAAAGCATTAATTCCAGCAAACTCTTTGAAGAGCATGGCTTTTCCTTCCATGACTGGCAGAGCCGCCGCCGGGCCCAAGTTCCCCAAACCCAGAACGGCACTACCATCTGTTACCACTGCCACTGTATTGCCTTTAATGGTCAGAGCGAAAACCTGTTCCGGTTCCTGGGCGATCGCCATACAAATCCGCCCGACCCCAGGCGTATAGGCCATGGCCAGATCGGATTGAGTGGTTAAAGGAATGCGGCTTTCAACGGTGATTTTACCTTGACGATGCAGGTCAAAAGTTCGGTCTGAAACACTCTGTAAGCGAATATTGGGTAAAACTTTAACGGCTTCAATAATTTTCTCCGCGTGCTCTTCGCTGGAGGCGTGAACCGTAATTTCCCGTTGAATAAATTTGAGGTTACTTTCTACCAAGGAAATCTGCCCAAAACTGCCCCCCTCCTCGGCGATCGCTTGGGTAACAGTGGCTAAAGCACCCGGATGATTGGGTAATTCAAGGCGGAGACTAAGACTGTAGCTAGGATTGGGGGTTAAATTGACCATGCTGGATTAACTCGTTGAATAGAACGCAAACAAATATACAGAGTATCAACAATGACAGTTGTCTGGAATAGAACAGATTGGTTACTGTGTCAGGACTCGCTCATGTTTCTGGATTATTTTCCAGACCAAGCCAAAAGAAATTTCTAAATATTTTTTCTCTCTTGTTGAAGAACACGATAAATAAAGGTTTGGGGATCAACCTGACTCAAAATCTCGGCAATGACTGTACTCGCGCCCCAGGTTCCCCAACTACAACCTTGAGCCAGATAGGTTTTTGTGGCTTGACCGATAATATAAGCACTATAACCAGCAATTCCTCCCTGTAAAAAAGCAGTACTGGCATAGGTGGTAAAACTGCCTGGACTTTCCAGTAAAGAAGTGGTTTTACTCAGTCCCAAGATTAAACTACTGCTCAATTCTGCCCCTAATAAACCACCAGAACTAATCAAAATTTTCTGCCAAAGTTGACCTGCTTTAAAACTGGTAATCGGTAGGCCATAGAGACGCGCCAGGGCACGAATCAAAAATAAATCGGTAACGAAGCCTCCCAACAGATCTAAAACCGCAATGGGATTGACCGCAACGGCTAGAGCTTTATATTGGGCATATTTCCAAATAATTGCATCGGCTTCTTCCTGACGCAGGGCTAGGGTTTTACGAGCAATATTTTCCTCCGCTTTTTGGGTTTGTACCAAGGCATTAATGGCTAACAGCGATCGCCCTTCTTGATTAAGAATTTGTAGAATTTTCTGGCGCAGTTCTTCAATTTGTGGCTCTGGCGTTTCCCAAGTTTCTTGAGTGGGAGCATCAGGAAATTCTAATCTTACTCGCAATGGCGGTGGTTCTGCGGCCACTCGCACAATATCATCCGCCGAAAAAATGGGCAGATTTTGATGATTTTGACCTAATTGTTGTAATTGCTGAAAAATAGTTTCCCGATCCTGCTCAGGATAAAGATCAATTTTATTAAAGACTAATAATAGGGGTTTACAACTTTTTTTCAGATCACAGAGCGCATCATATTCAGTACGAGTAATATCTCCTGCTACGATAAACAAAATTAAATCAGCTTGATAGGCTACTTCCTGAGCCATTTGGGATCGGGCTTCTCCTGCAATTTCGTCCAATCCCGGGGTGTCAATTAATTCAATTTGTACTTTATCTCCAGAGGGCCAACGAATCGATTGGGGCCATTGGGTGACACCATGCAAAGGGCCTGTCGGTAAAATTTTTTGACCAATTAAGGCATTGACTACGGCTGATTTCCCCCGACTGACTAATCCAAAGGTCGCAATGCGAATCACGGGTTGTTCAATTTTGGCCAAAGCAGCCTTTAATGCCTGTAGGTCTTGGCGAACTGCTGCTTGAAGTTCAGGATTGGGTGGATAATTCCAGTGCCGACGTTGACTAGCAAACCAGTTCAGAGCTTGTTGGATGCTGGTATGGCTCTGTTGGAGATGGCTATCTTGCAAGGAGGGGGTTGGAGTCAAGGTTGCCTTGGTGAATCACATCAATGGGTTTCAGCTTTACATTGTAGATTAATTTCAATGGTTTTAATGGTAGGGTGCGATCGCCTCTTATCCTCACCTTTAAAACCGCGATCGCCTCTTATCCTCGCCTTTAAAACCGCGATCGCCTTTAACTATATTTTACGATAGGGATTCAGGAGGAAGATAACGGTTCAAAATCTCAGTCATCTTGGCCTGACGTTCATCAATTTGGTCAAAGCGATGATAAAAGTCGGACTGGGTTGCATAAAAATCCGATTGGCTCCTAGCTACTCGTCCCAGTAATTCATATACACCTTTTCTATCCTTTTCCCAGGCAAGTTCCTTTTTCTGGCGTTCTTCCCGCTCTTGGGTTAAGGCACTAGTTAGGGCCTCGATCGCCTTGGCGTTGGAAGCAATCAGTTGTTTTAATTCGTCGTCAGTCATGGTTTGTTTGACAAAAGGACTTGATAAGTTGTCACTCCCTATTATAGTTCTTACTCCGATGCGATCGCCCCTTATCCCCACATTTAACACAGCGATCGCCTCTTATCCTCACATTTAACACAGCGATCGCCTTTTATCCCCTTTGAGAATGGAGTCAATTATCCCTAAAGTAAATTTTTATTAAGTTTTCTTGTCAGGAAATTCGGGTTTGTGCTGGTTCGTGTTACGCTTTGAAAAAATGATCGTAAATTATTCAATTTAAGGTGTATAAAATGATCCATCGTCAACTCACAGCGTTAAGTGCAATCGCTTTTGTTTTAGCGAGCAATGCAAATGTACTCGCTGCCCCCGTCAACTCATGGAATTTATCAAGGGACTTAACATCGATCCCTGGGTATCCCACTGCTCCGACCTACTCAGGTAATACTGTCGGAGCCTGGACGTTTTTGTATGGCTCAGTTACTTTGCCTTCATCATTAAGCACTTTTACTTCTGTTACTTCTCCAGGTTATGGTTACTGGAGTACTTCGGGTATTCCTTCTTTAGGTGTTTATATTCCCACTACGACTTTTACTTCTGGTGTTGCCAACGCAACTAAAGGGCTGATACACGTGCATCCTGGTCCCACTCAGCCAGTAATAGTAAAATGGGCAGGCAATACGACTGGTACAGTTCGAGTTCTTGCTCGCTTTTCTGATATAGATCCTGGCGGTGGCGATGGAGTTAAATGGGTCGTTTACAAGAACACTACTGTTCTCGGAACTGGAATTATTGCCAACGGGAATCATGGGGCCATATTTGATACAGCAATTTCTGTTCTTCCAACGGATGTTTTATACTTTGTTGTCGAGCCAAATGCCAATTATTTTTATGATAGTACTGCTTTAGATGTCTTAATTACGGCTACTCCTTAAGGGAATCCTCAAAAATGATTTATCCCAAATCGACCTCCAACCCCTTATACATAAAGATCGCCATCAAAAATACAAATCTAAATCTAACACTTGCCCTGATTGATCATTTTCTTGATTATCATGGTCTTTTTTCCACTGATAAAGAATTATTAAAAATATATTCCCGAATAACTCTCAATGCATTTTCATCCCGAATAATTGACTCATAATAATTGCGTTGCCAAATAGGAATATCTCGATTCTCCCTTAACAAATTAATCCGTTTCGTAACAGCCGATTTAAACCCCGCCACAAATGACGAAATAGAATTCGATTCCTGCCGTAGGGGCTCATTGTCTTACAGTGAGCCTGTCGAACTGCGTGCGCCCAGAATATCTCGATTCTCCTCACCAAATATTTTTTGTTTGGACATATTGCGATCGCCCAAAAGATTTAAATTCTCATTAATAATCACAATACCGTGTAAATGATTAGGCATAATAATCCATTGATCTAATTGAACATTGGGTCTAATTTTCGGCGTATGTAACCATTCTCTCGCAACAATTTTTCCGATTTGATTAAGGTACATCCGATCATTTTTAATTTCCCCAAGCCAACATTGCTTTTTGTGGGTACAGATAATCAAAAAATAATATCCTGGTTGAGAATAATCATAATTTCTAAGGCGAATAGATTGACGATGATGTTTTTCAGGATCAAATTTCATATTAGAATTACAAATTATTGGATGATCGCAGTTTTAAAAACTAAATTATAAAGAATTGGTAAAAGAATAAAAATTATCTGGGCGATCGCAATGAAAAAATGATAGAAAATGTATTGATAGGATTTAAAAGTTTATTGGGCGCACGCAATGCCCCTACGGAAGGCGATCGCAGATTGCCTATTTCTGAAAAACACCTTAAATTAAATGCGTTCCTAATATTTCTGATCCAGACTTAGAGTTGACGAATTCTGCCAGGTTTTCATCTTGCCTGGATTCATTAATCCATGAGGATCGACCCTTTTTTTTAAAGCTAATTGGTCTGGATTTATCTCACCCGATCCCCCCTCTTCAATAGTATAAACATGGGGATTGGCGATACTTGCCCCTAGACTTCGATGCTCATTAATAATTTCTTGAAGACGGTCTTCATTGGTAAATTTAACTAACGGTAAACCAGCCGGGATAACATTACCATTTGCCCGTAAAAACTCAAGATGAATCATGACTTCATCCCCAAAATAACGATATAGTTGCTCGACTCGTGCCAAATTTCCATAAGCAACCTGTAGGTAAGTCAGACTAGGATCGTGGCTTCTGGCGAGTAGAGTTGTATGATTCCAGTTAAATTCCAAAAGATTTAGATGTTTACTAGTTTCCCCACTCATTTTTTGATAGGTAATACTGCCTTGATAATGACAAACTAAATTACTTAAAGCCAATAAATCGTATTCCGAGACGATCGCCAGGACACAACTTTGATCTTGAGGTAAATAACGTCGTAAGGCGGTGAAATATTGGGGAATAGGACTGGCATGAACGGCAATTTGTTTTTTGATAATGCCACTACTGTCTCCAAGGTCTTGAGCAAAAGCGATCGCGCTTAAAAAGTCCTGAAAACAAATAATCACTTCTGCCCAGGGATAGGTTGGTGCAAGAGCAATTTCGATTTGGGTAATAATGCCATTGGTTCCGTAAGCATGGAGGATCGGCTGGGTTTCATCCCCTTTTAACTCCAAGACCTGCGGTGTATTTTCTAGAGTGACAATCCGTAATGCCTGAACATTGCCGCGATCGCTGATCATCCCATAATTAATCGATCCCATTCCCGCACTGCCACCGCCAATAAAACCGCCTAAAGTCGCTGTTTGATAAGTAGAAGGCGCGATGCGTAATTCCCAACCAATTTCCCTCGTAACTTTATCGATCGCCGCCATTTTGACCCCTGGCTCCACCCTGGCCCGTCCTGGTTCTACGGCTAAAATCCGATTCATATCCGTCAGATCTAGAATAATTCCCCCCAAAAGCGGAATACATTGGCCATAGTTACCCGTACCAGCCCCTCTCACTGTTAAGGGAATATGGTTTTGAACACAAAGTTGAGCAACCAAAAGGATCTCCTGTTCTGTTTTAGGAAAAACAACTAGATCACCTCGTTTGTGAGCCAATTGACGAGTTAGGACTGGACTAAAATGGTAATAATCTAGGGAAAGTTTTTGAATTTGTTGGCAATCCGTAATTACTCGAATCTGATAAGCCGCTAACTGTAGCAGGATATCGGCGATCAAGTCTGGTCGATTATTCATAAGAAAAAGGTGGGAGTTTGGAAACTCAGCGTCTTCAGACCTGAGAGGAAAAACGACTCAGGGGAATTTATTCCCCCGTAAAATATGGGTTAAA
>Ga0208854_1000418_pt1 | contig 10560 bp, 10 predicted proteins | sample LakMenEpi30Nov11_FD_150748 | JGI IMG/M metagenome (GOLD analysis project Ga0208854, IMG submission 150748) | Freshwater microbial communities from Lake Mendota, WI - 30NOV2011 deep hole epilimnion (SPAdes) | ecosystem: Environmental > Aquatic > Freshwater > Lake > Epilimnion/Euphotic zone ...
CTTGGATTACGGATTTCGCCAGCAGTAAAGGTTACATTATTCCAAGCATCAGCACTAAATAAAGACCCTACCATAGCTCCGCCAGCAACCATAAAAGCAACAAGCCAAGGTGATCCCCCGACAAGTTCTGAGATGGAATGAAATCGGTCGGTGGAGAAAGAGCCAGCCCATAGGTCTGCAAAGTTAAGGTTAATAACCTCTCTGTTCGCACCAATGCTAAACCCAAGAATGATGAGAATGATAAGGCTTAAAGTTTTGATTACGGTGAAAAGGTTTTGAATCCATTTGCCTTCTTTAACGCCTCTGCAATTAAGCAGGGTGAGGAAAGCAATAATTGCAACCGCAACCATTTGGCCTGAAGTGATTGCGAATTCTGTGCGTTTGAAAATAATCAAAGGCTCTTTAAGCCAGGGCAGAGGAAGTGAGATTACTAGGTTTAAGCCACTCCAATTGATGATTTTCGCTTCTTCACCAGTGCCTAGGGTTGGTGCAATGACTCCGAGAAATTTTGAAAATGCAACTGCAACTGCTGCAATGGATCCTGTTTGAATAACGAGGAACAAACTCCAGCCATAAAGGAATCCCCACAGCGGGCCAAATGCTTCTTTAAGATAGATATACTGCCCACCTGCGCGAGGCATCATCGCTGCGAGTTCAGCGTAGCTGAGTGCACCTAGAATTGTCATGAAGCCCGTTAAAATCCAAATCAGCAAAAGGCTTCCAGGGGAACCTACATCACGGATTATATCTGCGGAAACAATGAAAATGCCGGAGCCAATCATCGTCCCTGCAACAAGCATTGTAGAATCGAAAAGTCCTAGCCGTTGTTGAAATTGTTTGTTGTCCATGCTTAAATCTTTTTGGCAAGGTTGTTATCTTCGATCCGAAGTTTGCTGTGGTGGAAGCCATAAACAAAATAAATAGCTAGTCCGATTCCAAGCCAGATGAATAGCCTAACCCAGTTTTCCCAACCTAGAGAGAACATGAGTACCAAACATAAAACAATACCGCCAATGGGGCAAAACAGTCCAAGAGGCGCTTTAAAAGCGCGGGGCGCATTCGGATCTTTGAACCTTAAAATAAGTACTGCAGCACAAACCACCACAAAGGCAAACAATGTTCCAATGTTGGTTAATTCCGCAAGAACATCAAGCGGCAGCAAGCTGCCACCTAATGCCACAATGAGTCCGGTTAGCACGGTGGCAAGCCATGGTGTTTGATAAACAGGGTGAACACTGGCGAAAAACTTTTCAGGAAGAAGTCCATCACGAGCCATCGCCAGAAAAATCCTAGGTTGCCCGCACATCATTACTAAAAGAACAGAGGTAATGCCTGTTAACGCGCCAATAGAAACCAGTAATCTGGCCCAGGGCATACCAACTTGCGCAAAAACGTTAGCAACTGGGGCTTCTTTTGGAATGTCTTTGTAATTAACCATGCCGGTTAAAACCGCAGCCACTGCAATGTAAAGAACCGTGCAAATCAAAAGAGAGCCAATGATAGCAAAGGGCATATCACGCTTAGGGTTTTTAGCTTCCTCTGCGTTTGTGGAAACTGCATCAAAACCAAGGTAGGCAAAGAAAATAAGCGCTGCACCTGCTAAAACCCCAGACGGAGCATTAGTGGCAGGGTTGATATCTCCCCAGACCAAAGTCCCAAAAAAGCTTAAGCCGCCATACCCGAATGGTGCGAAGTTGTCCGTCCAGTTGGAAGTGACGATGTGAGGAATGCCTGCAATAATGACAAAGAAAACAACAGCAAGTTTGACAACAACCATTATGCCGTTGATGAAAGCGCTTTCTCGGATGCCTCGCACCAAAATGAAAGTGATGATAAGAGAAATAGCCACCGCAGGCAGATCGAGGATAGAACCCGTTGAAACTATTTCGCCACCTTTGGCGATGTCAAAAGGTGCGTTTGTAAGAGATGTCGGTATATGAAACTCGAATTGTTTCAGTATATCTTGGAAGTATTTAGACCAACCGTGTGCGACGGTGCAACTTGCGACCGCATATTCGAGAACGAGATCCCACCCAATGATCCAAGCCATCAGTTCGCCCAGGGTAAGGTATGCGTAGGTGTAAGCACTGCCAGCAACAGGGGCCATGGATGCAAATTCCGCGTAGCAAAGTGCTGAAAAAATACATGCAAGGCCTGCAAATACAAAAGAAAGCATAAGTGCAGGGCCAGTAACATCGCGGGCAGCTTTACCCACTAAAACAAAAATTCCGGTACCTATGATTGCGCCGATACCAAGAGCAGTTAATGCCCAAGGGCCGAGCACGCGCTTAAGACTGTGCCCGCTTTCAGAATCTGCCATCACTTTTTGAAGAGATTTACGCCGAAACATACCGTTAGACATTTTGTTACTCCGTTTTTTTACACTTTAGGCATCAGCTATTAAGGTTACAGGCCCATCATTAACCAGTTCAACTTTCATATCAACGCCAAATTTTCCAGTATGGGTAGTAATTCCCAGTAATCTTAATTTTCGGATAAAATGTTCGTACAACGGTTCAGCAATTTCAGGCCTTGCTGCGGTTATGAAACTAGGCCTCCGGCCCTTCGAACAATCCCCATAAAGTGTAAATTGACTGATAACCAAGATTGCACCGCCCGATTCAACCAGATCGAGGTTCATCTTTCCGTTTGAATCGGGAAATATTCTTAAACTAGCTGCTTTTTCAGCGAGCCAATCAGCTTTTTCTTCATTGTCACCATTGGTTATTCCTAAAAGGATGAGTAGTCCCTTTTGGATCTCGCCTAAAATCTGGCTTTCCACCGTGACTTTGGCCATCGATACGCGTTGAATTACGGCACGCAAGGTAAAAACTCCGTTACCAACATCTTTAGAAACAAAGCGAAGTATACGGTTTTATAGAAAAACTGGAAAATCAAATTTATCGTAGAAGCAATTCTGTGGTATATAATCAAAAGAAGAAAAGTTCAGGAAGGAATACTTGAATTAGGAAATTATGTAAGGGAGTATTTAAAGTGGCACGCGATTTCAGCCCCTACCAGCAAAAAGTCATCAAACGATTTTACGATAACCAAAACCCTATTGCCCATGAGCGATTGGCAGAACTCGTGGGAGAGTTATATCTAAGCAGCGGAAAGAAAAGAGAAAAAGTTTGGAGCACCATAGTTGAAACTATGAAAAAGCTAGAAGTTCCCGAGGCTAGAATCAAGCACCTAGTAGAACAAGATAAGCCAGAATTACTGGCTCAACTTGTAAAGGAACTCGAAGCAAAAAGCTAGTTACTATGCTGCTTCTTGCCTGTTGGTTTCAAGACTGATGCCCCTGGTTGCAGTGCGAATGAATGCGATGAATTCTGCGACCTCAGGGATGTGGCTTAATTCTTTTTCAACTTTAATTAGCGACTGGGGCAAGATTAAGCCTTCGCGGTAAATAATTTGAAATGCTTTTCGTATTCCATCAATGTTCGTATGAGAAATACCAGCTCTACGCATTCCTATAACATTGACGCCTGATACCACATTAATTCGCTGTACAATGATAAAAGGTGGAATGTCTTTAGTCGTGGCAGAAACGCCGCTTAAAAGTGCTAGCCTTCCAACCTTGGCAAATTGATGAACAGCGCTATTTCCTGATAAGAAAGCGCCATCTTCCATCACGCAATGACCTCCCATGAGTGCCCCATTTGCAAGAATACAGCCGTTGCCTACCCTGCAATCGTGCGCGACATGGCTGTTTGCCATCAAGAAGTTTCCGTTTCCAATGACTGTTTCGTTGGAAGAGGTAGTTCCCCGATGAACAGTAACGCCTTCACGGATAATGTTGTTATTACCAATGATGGTTTTGGTAGGTTCGCCATCATATTTCATATGTTGAGGAGCTTCGCCAAGAATAGCACCACTATAAACGATGTTTTTGGCGCCAAGGGAAAGGTTACCAAATAACTTTGCACCTGGTTTGATGACGGAGTTGTGGCCAATTTTTACCGGGCCATCAATAAGGGCGAGTGCGCCAATTTCTACATTTTCGCCTATGTCAGCGTCGGAAGAGATAATTGCACTTGGATGAATTCTTGCGGTCGAAGAAACAGGCATTGAGATATCCCCCAAAAACCAAAACTCTAAATAATGAAGCAGAAAGGAAAAGCCTAAACTTTGCAAAAGTTAAAGTTCAGCTGCTTCAAGGAATGATCGTATAAAGCTTTTTAACGATTCTATCTAGTCCATTTTAATCGGAAGAAGAATGGATAAGCTTAACTTTTGGTCAATAGAATTGTGGAATTGGTTAAAAAAAGGCAAAGATATCAAATATCTTCGCTGATTTGATCTAAAACCTCTTCATAAACAAAAATAGGAACACTCATGGTGACCGCCAAGGCGATGGCATCACTAGGCCTGCAGTCGATTTTCACAAACTTCCCATCCTGCCTAATTTTAAGTGTTGCGAAGTAGGTTTTGTCTTTGAGTTCATTAATTTGAATTTCTTGAAGTTCGCCCCCTAGGCTTGTTATCGTTTGGCATAATAAATCATGGGTTAAGGGTCTGGGGGATGGAATCTTTTTAATTTTGCGATCAATGCTGGTGGCTTCAAAAATTCCAATTTGAATTGAAAAACTTCTGTCGCCTTCCAGTTCTTTTAAAACGATGACTTGTTGTTCATGAATTTCGCTAATGATAATTCTTCTAAGACCCATTTCGACAGGCATAATATTTCTCCTTACATATTCATTCTTATATCTTAGCAAGTGCAATTAGTGCTTCGAGCAATAAAATGATCATTTCTTTATTAAAATGCATTTTATAAATCAATCTCCAGAATTAATAATTGTTTGTGGCAGAGGGCCGAAAATTATGATAATGACAGTATTCTGAGATATTGATTTTTTCAGGAATATTCTTGCAGATGCCAATTGAGTTTAAAGTGTCTTCTGAATCACTTCAGGGGCTTCGTTCAAATAATGAAGACGCAATAAAATGCACTAAGGCTGATGGTTTGTTTTTAGCATTGGTTGCAGATGGTATGGGCGGTCATGCTTCAGGCGAAGTTGCAAGTACTGAATCCATCAAAAGCATCGAGCAAGAGGTTTTTGACCAAGGACCCTTTTTAGACGGTTCAGAAGGTGGAGATACTGCACTTATTCACCAAGGATATATTTCTGCCAACCAATCCTTATTGAACCTTTCTCGAGCCAATCCGAAATTTTTGAACATGGGCACGACCATGGTAGGGTTGTTTTATCGTGAGAATAGCCCAAATGTATTGATTTCTAATCTAGGTGATAGCAGGTGCTATGTGCTGGAAGATCAGAAATTGTCATTGATAACAGCGGATCATTCCTTTGCTCATGCGCTTTATATTGCGGGTTCAATCACACTTGCGCAAGTTGCTACCCATCCATTTCGAAATCGGATTTATAAATATCTAGGTTCAAAAGATCTTACGGGCGGCCCGGATGTCTTTATCCATCATTTACGTCCCGGGCAAAGATACTTGATTTGTTCGGATGGTTTGTCAGGCAGTATAAACTCGGCTGACCTTCAAAATTATCTTGCTACAGAACCTTTGGAAGGTCTTTCCCTTAAACTTTGTCAGATTGCTTTGAAAAACGGATCAACAGACAACACCTCTGCCATCATTATTGATGTCCTCGAAACCTAAATTGCTATTTGGCATTAGATATAAGTAGCTTTTGAAGGAATAATGATAAGCTCGGGGATAACCACATGCTCAGGCAATCTAGCTACAAATAAAACACTTTGAGCAACATCTTCAGGCTGCAAAATAGATTTTTTATGTTCTTCAGAAACGGGATTGGGTCTAGCTTCAAGAATAGGCGTGTTTACTTCTCCGGGGAAAATACTGCAGAATCGGATATTGTTTTTGGATTCTTCCGCAGCAGTTGCAACTACCAAACCATTAAGCCCGAACTTCCCTGCAACATAACCAGGGCCGCCCAAGGGGTTTCCCCGCAATCCAGAGATGGAATTTACAACAATTACCAACCCATTTTTTCTCGGCCTCATTCCTTTTAAAACTTCATGAAACACATAATAAGCGCTGTCTAGATTCCCTTCCACCAACGACCGCCAGCTTTCTGGATTAAGTTCCTGAAAAGATCTTTCTTTGACATTCATGCCGACACAATGCACCAGAATATCGATGGGGCCGAATGTTTTAATTGTTGAACTGATCGTGTTTTCAACTTCTTTTGGTTGGCCAGCATCACAGACCAAAGACAGAACTCTTTCCTTGGATTTTGAAATAAGTTCGGAGGCTTTATCAAGTTTGGTTTTATTCCGTCCACAAATGGCAACCTTGGCACCAAGATTGTGAAATGCCTGAGCAGAAGCTAGACCGATGCCGCTGCCGCCGCCAGTTACCAAAATTGTTTTTCCTTGAAATTCCATTGTCGTTACCCTTTAGGTGAGGAACTAGTAGTGAATCCTAATAATATGATATTATGAGAACAGAAGGCAGATTCATTTTGCTTTTTATTCAGGGAAATATATTTCTGTAATTATTGAAGGATCTCAGCATGAATAGTGAATTGAAAAGACGCGTAGAAAATCTGACCATCAGGTTGACCCAGCTACGGGACTCTCTTTGACATTGCTGGAAAAAAAACACAAAGGCAAACATTAACAGACCTGATGGGCACGCCTGATTTTTGGAACAATCAGGAGAAAGCCCAACAAACAATCAATGCATTAAAACCTCTCAACGGCCTATTAAAACCGTATGAGGAAATCGAGGTCGCTAATTTAGATATTGGAGCACTTGCAGAGCTTTGCGCAGAAGAAGTCTCATTGGAGGTCGATCTCGCTGCGGAGTTAGATAAAGCTGACACTAATCTTGCAGAATTTGAACTGCGCTCCATGCTAAATGGGCCGCAAGATGCCAGCAATGCATACCTTCGAATTCAGGCGGGCGGTGGCGGGACTGAGGCTTGTGATTGGGCGCAAATGTTGCTTCGCATGTATTCCCGCTGGGCCGAAAGAAATGGCTATAAAACTGAAATCGTTGATGAGCTTCGAAACGAAGAGGCAGGTATTAGAAATGCAACACTTCATATTTTAGGAGATTTTGCCTACGGCAATCTTCAAAGTGAAGCAGGTGTGCATCGCCTAGTTCGGATCAGCCCGTTTGATTCCAATGCCAAGAGGCACACTTCATTTGCAGCGGTCGATGTCATGCCAGAGATCGATGGGAATATTCACATTGAAATTCATTCGGACGATTTGGAAAGGCAGACTTTTCGAAGTGGCGGTCCTGGTGGGCAACATCAGAATAAAACGGAAAGTGGCGTTCGTTATATTCACTTGCCTACGGGGATTGCTGCGGAAAGTCGTAGCGAAAGAAGTCAGCATAAAAATGATGATCTTGCTATGAAACTTCTGAAGGCCAAGCTTTATCGGATTGAAGAGCAAAAAAGAAAAGCAGAGGTTGAAAAGCTTTACGATGAAAAGGGTGAGGTGGCTTGGGGCTATCAGATTCGCAATTATGTATTGCAGCCTTACACGCTTGCAAAAGATGTTCGAACCGAGCATCATACTGCGCAAGTTTTTGAGGTTCTTGATGGTGCGATTACAGCTTTTATTCAGGCATTTTTGCGCTTGAAAGCCGAAAGGGTTAACAAAAAGCAACCTCATAGGCCTCTGCCTAAGATTAATGACGACGATCTTTAATGGGTTCTCTAAAAACAAAAACATATCGCCCAGCAAGTTAATTGCAAAGGCGATATGTTTTTAAGTTTACTGCGATCCTTTTTACGCACCATATTTCCCAAGCTTGCCCGCATGAGCCATCGCAAGGCTCATCAAATATTTAGCTTCGAAATGCCCCAAGCCTCCTTGCAGGCAATAGGATTCTCCAAATTCTGTCACGCCATCGGTCCTGCAGGTTGGAGAAGATATCAAGGTTGGCACTGAATGCCAGCTATGGCTCTTGAGTTTGCTTGGCGTACTGTGATCACCCGTAACGATAAAGACATCTGGTTTTAACGCTTTGATTCCGGGAATCGCTGCATCTAACTTCTCAATCATTTCTACCTTGGCTTGAAAATTCCCATCCTCCCCGGTGCTATCGGTGTACTTGTAATGCAGGAAGAAGAATTCGTAATCATTCCAAGATTTCTTGAGGGTTTCAACTTGATCCGCAAGAGAACTTCCAGCGTTTAAGATGTCCATGCCTACAAGGCGGGCCAAGCCCTTATACATGGGGTAAACAGCGATGGCAGCAGATTTAAGTCCGTAAACTTGTTCCATGGTTGCTATTTTTGGGAATGTCGCAAAACCACGAAGGGTGATCATGTTTGTTGGAGAATCTTGAGCCAGTACCAAGCTTGCTTCGTGAGCAAACTTATTGGTTATTTCGGCAGCTTTTTGCGATTCAGCGTCTTCTCCCTTGGCTACTAAAGGCTTTAATCCAACTTGTTGTGGATCGGTATCGTTGACTCGGTCACCCAATCCAGGAGCACGAAAAACGACAACAAAGCGGTGTTCACGGACTGGCTCAACAAAAATTTCGACACCTGGGATTTTGATCTGCTTTAGCTTTTTGCACATTGCAACGCATTGTTCGGTGGTGGGTCTACCTGCTCTGCGATCCGATATTTTGCCTTCGGCATCTACAGTGCAAAAGTTTCCACGAATTGCTACATCGTTTTTGCCAACTTCGAAATTAATGCCCAAAGCCTCAAGAATTCCGCGTCCGATGCGATATTTAAGGGGGTCATAGCCAAACAATCCTAGATGCCCGGGGCCGCTTCCAGGAGTGATTCCAGGCAATACCGGGATACTCATGCCGCAAATGCCTTCTCGTGCCAGTGTATCCAAATGAGGGGTGCTTGCAGATTCCAGCTCGGTTTTTCCACCCGGAGTCATGGGCAATCCGCCTAAACCATCTGCAACAAGCAGTACAATTTTAGATTTATTTACTTCTCGTAACTCTACAATCAAATCATGAAGATCCATTTAAAACTCCAGCTTTTAGGGTTGTATGGCAATCTTTTTTAGTTTTATGGAAGCTTACGGGCCATGGGTATCTTACTTTTTGTGCATAAATGCAATTAGCATGGCTTCAACTGCCCAGTCTTGAATATACTTTCAAAAGTGCCAAGAAACTAACTTATAAGGGTATTGTTGTGGAAAATCAAGAAAACAGCATGGAAAAAGAGCCGGTTGCGGAGCTAGTATGGCCGGCCTTGGATATCCTAGAACGTAGAATTCTAGGCGTTTTAATTGAAAAAGCCAAAACAACTCCCGAGGCTTATCCTCTTTCGTTAAATGCATTGGTTAACGCAGCTAATCAAAAATCCAACCGTGATCCTATTATGAATTTGCAGGATTATCAGGTTGAATCTGGGATTCGCAATTGTATTTCCAAGGGTTTGATTTCGATGGTGCGCGGTGGCCGGGTCGAGCGCTGGCAGCATGAATTGTATTCAAAATGGAACCTAAGTAAGCGCGATATGTCCGTTCTAGGTGAGCTTTTGTTGCGAGGACCGCAAACGGAAGGCTTGCTTCGCACTAGGGCAGGCAGAATGGAAACTTTCGACTCTCTTGAGGATTTACGCGAAGCATTGGATTCACTTGCAGCACGAAAACTGATTTTTTGGGTCGATTCTAAGGGCATTCGTGGGGCAAGAGTTACCCATGGGTTTCATTCTTCCGATGAAATAGCTAGAATTAGAAGTACTGCAATTCAGGTTATTGCTGATGATGAACCTTCTGCAACAACTAGGAGAAGCAGTGACGCAGCAGAATTGCGTGAGTTGGTTTCCGGTTTGCAAGAAGAAGTCAAAAGCCTTCGAGAAGAACTTGTTGCACTCAAGACTCAGCTTGGTGTTTGATCAAAATTTTTAATAGTTTGAAAAGTGGAAAATAAGATGAAAGAACCAGCAGAACCAGTTGAAAAAGCCAAAAGATTAAACCAATACCTTGCCCATGCAGGTGTTGATTCTCGTAGGCATTGTGAAATTCTTATCCAACGCGGTAAGGTTAAAATTGGTGGCGTTGTCGTGCGCGATCTTAGTGCCCGTGTTCGCCCAGGCGAAGTGGTTACCGTGGACGGGCAAGATCTTAACTCCGAGCAACATGTATATTGGCTCCTTAACAAGCCACAGGGTTATCTTTGTACCAATCATGATCCTGCCCGAAGGCCCTTGGCTAAAGATCTTCTGCCCCATGTAAGTGAAAGAATTTTCACGGTGGGCAGGCTCGATGAAGATAGCGAAGGTTTACTTCTTCTTACGAATGATGGGGAATTTGCTCAGAAGCTAATGCACCCTAAATTTGGGGTCGAGAAGACCTATCATGCACAGGTTGCGGGCCTTCCTAAAAATGAAGATATGCAACAGTTAGTAAAAGGGATTTGGTCAAGCGAGGGAAAACTCAAGGCGAAAAAGGTTCGTATTTTGAAAAGGCAGGGCGAAAGCTCTTGGCTTGAAATCACGCTTTGCGAAGGAAAGAATCGCGAGATCAGAAGAATGCTTGCCAAGTTGGGCCATAAAGTTATCAGGCTGAAACGGGTATCTATTGGCTCTATAAGGCTAGATAGATTGCCTAAAGGAAAGGCCCGCAAAT
>Ga0208854_1000419_pt1 | contig 10559 bp, 3 predicted proteins | sample LakMenEpi30Nov11_FD_150748 | JGI IMG/M metagenome (GOLD analysis project Ga0208854, IMG submission 150748) | Freshwater microbial communities from Lake Mendota, WI - 30NOV2011 deep hole epilimnion (SPAdes) | ecosystem: Environmental > Aquatic > Freshwater > Lake > Epilimnion/Euphotic zone ...
CAATATCTCGCACCGCCCCCTTAAGACTTTTATAGTAAGGATTTGGCTCATAATAATCAATTCCGATCAATAACGCATGAAAGTTAGCCATAATTGTTTAGTTCCTGGGGGAATTTTTGAAAAAGTGTTAATCTAAGTTTCTCTTTTTAAGATGGACTTAAGCTTAAATGAGAACGAAAATAGGGACGATAAAGGCGATCATAGCGCGGGGTAACTTCATTGCCTTTTAAATCAACTAAACCCATGCCATTTAACTTAAAAGCTAACATTGGTTTCAAAATCACAGGGCGATCGCTGAAAATAACCTGATGAAAAGCCTGGGCTAATTCGGGATGTTGCTGTAAATTCCAGAAATGTCGTCGCAGATGTTCACCAAAAAGTCCCGTATCAGTGGGAGCTTCAGCGAGTAATTCAGCCAAGGTTAAGTCCCCCTGAGCAATACGATAGAGAGAAAGACGGACTAAATAGGGATGACCCCCCACCATTGCCATTAATTGCTCAACTTCTTCTGTTTCCCAGTTTAGCCCGTGCCTGGTTGCTAAATCCAGCACTTGTGACGATGTAAACTCTGCTAAATCAACCGCTAAACCCAGATTAAAAGGTGAAGAATTCGTATCCATTACCACATAGGATTCTGTTGAATGGGCGATCGCAATCCGCAATTTTGACCAAGTTTCATTAATTTTTGCTTTTTCATTCCAAGCCCTCAATAACATCAGGAATTCCTTCGCAACTTGATCATAGGGAAAAAGACGATCAAGCTCGTCAATGCCCAAAAAAAGTGGCCCAGTCAAATCAGCTAATACATATTGCTCAATATAATCGCTACAGTTTTCCTTTGCCCCAAATAGATCTTCATCCCAAAACTCCGTCACTTTTCGAGGGGAAATTCCCAGTTGACGACTGACCAGGGCGCAAAATCGCTTTAAAAAGATACTTGAACTTGCAAAGGTAGCTTCATCCGTCTCTAAAAAATCCAGGACGATCGCTCGATAACCTTGTTTGGTTGCATGGTTACGGATTCTGGTTAAGAGAGAGGTTTTTCCCATTTGTCTAGGGGCTTTAATCCGAATCAACCCTGCTTTTCTCTCTATTTCTTGGCAACAGCGTTCATCCCAGGGTTCTCTCTCTACATAGAATTTCGACTCTAGGGACATGGCTCCTCCTGGAAGTTCCAAATCCGCAACGGGCAAAGGAGGGCGATTTTTAGCTTCAATTGTCGCAACGACGGGAATTTCTACCGTGACAGGTTCGGGGGCGGCTCCTGCGGCCATTAAACTCAAAATTTCCTGCACCAAGACGGGAGTATCATCAGGCGATCGCCAAGACTTTTGTTGAATCGTCTGCAACACACTCCGCAGTTCGTAGTTGAGCGGATCATCAATGGGTAAATTAACCCGTATGGGTAAAATAATGGGCTTACCGACCTTATCTCGTAATCCCCTCGCTGTTCGGACTTCTCCCGCCACCATATCGCTACTAGCAAACTGTTCCGATAACAGAAGTAAAAAATAATCGCATTGTTTTAACTCTTGATCAATGCGCTCAATCCAGTTTTCTCCCCAACTGATGCTCTTGGCCGCCATAAATGCAGTGTGTCCTGCCGCTTGTAGGCGATCGTGAAATTCCTGCGCCAGGCTGACATCAGGTTCTTGGGAACGATAACTAATAAACACTCGCTGACTGGTTATCGTGTTTTTGGGTTTTGTGATGTTGTTCTTCGTCAATAATATGGGAGTGAGATGTTCAGAAATGCCTTCCATTTGAATACTGTTACAAGCAAGTTTGTAGGCAAATTCAACATCTTTTCCCGCTCCCAGAGCATCATAAAAGCCAACAGCAAAATTAAGAGCTACCTTATCTCCTACTTCCTTGTTTATACCGATAACGCAGGGAATATGCTGGGCGATCGCCCTCGCCTGCACCTCCGAATAGCAACCATTGAGTAACACGCACTTCACCCGATCTGCAAACACTTTAAATAGAGATGTCAAGGCTTTGCTGTCGACCAGTTGGCTATTGCCGATTTCGTCCTCAAAGGTCAACCCAGCTTCATCTGTACCATGCCCAGAGAAATGAATAATTTGTGGCTCCAACTCAAGCATAGCTCGCCTCAAATCGATCGGACGCACAGCCCATCGCCGTTCTAGGTTGAACCGATCGCGTGTCTGAGCACGTCGCAATCCTTCCACTAAGTTCCGAAATTCTAGGTCGATCACCAGAGAACTTGTTTCTCTGGGGGGTACTCCGAGAAATAAGATCGTTTGCCGTTCTGGACTAGCTTCAGTCGCACTTAGATTGAGGCGATCAGCAATCCTGTCAATTATTTCAATTTTATCTGCACTACGATCGACAATCGTGATCTCTTCAAGACTTGTAGATCGGTGGAATTTAAAAACGTTATTGATCGCCCTCAGCATTCCTTCTACAACCTCATCTACTGGCAGTCTGTTTACTCCCGTCCCAATCAGTGGGAGTACTATCCGTTTAAATCCTTGTTCTACTGCTAAACGAACTACTGCTTCGTATGCAATTGAGGTATTGTTACTACTCAGTTCATTCTCTGACTCTGATGTAGCACAGATGATAAATCGTTCCGAGGTAAACCCAACAAGTGAAGAAATTTGAGAGTTTATTTCAAAAGGTATTTGTACCAACAAGGGTCGATCAGGTTTAATGCGTTTGAGTTCCTTGGCTTCGATCGCGTTACTTATAACCTGAGTAAGCCACTTCGGTTTGATTCCTAAAAACTCTTGAAAAGCTACTGCAAAGTTCCCTAGTCCTCCCCGATTTCCGACTGGAATAACCAATACATCGAGTGGCAAATCCCAAGGAGTGGATGTGCAAAGCGTATAAATTTGAGTATCCCCTTCTTGCCAAAGTGGAGTTCGGCTAGGTGTTGCTGCTGCGACGTTGGATTGATGCCATAGATTTTCTGGCAGGAAGGATCTCAAGTCTTTTAGCAAATCATTCCGAACATTTTCTTGCTGAATTGCCATTACTACTTCTAATGCGTAGGGAAGAAAGTTTACAGGGAGGTGTGGTACTAACTCTCTCAAAGCGCAGGCACGAGAATCCTCGCTCTCAATTGATAGAATTGCTTCTAGAGCCTGTGGTGCTGCTTCAGGTAATTTATCCACCAATGCAATTAATGCACGGGTACGAGAGAATGCATCATCAATTGTTAGAGAAGCTTGTAGAGCTTGCGGCAGCAATTCTACTGGCAGTTTCTCCACTAGAGATGTTAATGCTCTTAATAAAGTCGATTCATTCGTGATGTTTAGAGCTGCTTGTAGAGCTTCTGGTACAACTTCTGGTAAAAGAGTAGCAAGAATAGCTAACCCTTGAAAACGACTGAATGTATGTTGTAAGTTTCTAACGATTTCTAGAGCATTTGGTAATAAAGAGTGTGGGAGGTGAGCAACCAATGCAATTAAGGCAGAAACGCGATCGGTTTCATCTTCGATAGTTGACAGACTATTCAAGAGATTTGAAGGTGCTTCTGGTGATCGCGCCATCAAATGGGACAGTACCTCAGCTTGCTCCTGCTCATCAGCAATTGTCATTGCCGTCCTCAACTCGTCACTTAGAGAAATATCTTGTTCTATTTCTTTTTGCTCAGATGTATTAGATATTATCTTGTCAACAGGCTGTTCTAACTCTTCAGCAAATTGAACATATTGACCACCTAGCTTTCTTAATACTCTTGCAGTAATCTGTGCAAAAGGTTTAATTATATCCTCTTGTTGCTTTTCTTCCACTTGCTGTGGTGCTTTTAAAACTGCCATAAACTCACTCAGAGAAACCCCCAACTGTTCTGCTACATAACGAGAAACCGCATTCACTACATCAATAGAATCACTTATCGGAGCATCATCCAAGAAAATATCCCGAATTTCAGGTTGAATAAACTCATACTCAACCGAATCAGGACTTAAAATCGTTTTACTTTCAGACTCTTGACTTTGCAGTTTTTCTAAAGAAACAGATTGAGGTCGTAATAATCCACCCAAAAATACTTCTGCAACTTGAACTTGATTGGACTTTGGTAATAGACTTTCTTGAATTAACCTAACAACAGGCAGATTAATCACAGGAGATGCCGCTAATAAACCCGCCAATTCCCTACCGAGAGGCGAAGTCGTCATTCGGAAACGTTTGACAATTTCCGCCGCATCTAAATCACTTACAGTACTATCTTCCTTTTCCAAAAAAGAACTACTAATATCTTCCTCAATTTCTAACTCAGACGGTAACAGATAACCAGGCACCAGAGCATCCGCTTTACCGATCAACATCTGACTCCACTGAGCCGCCTTGTCCCAATCAAGGGTAATCACGGGAATTTTACTACGGTCTTCTACCTTAAAGCCAATACTTCTACTCCGTCTGAGGGGCTTATGAAGCGATAATTGCTGATTAGCAACCCCCATCATTGAACTCTTGAAACCCACTGCTGTCCCCAAATCTAAAGCAGTACGTCGCCACATCCACTCTGGTAACATTTGCAAAATAGTCAACGGTTGCTTCTCTGTCCACATTTTTAACACAGGAAACATCATTCCCTTACGCCAAATATTAGACACACAATCACTAACAATTAAAATCAAACGTCTTCCCGTCGGATCAACAATTTCCTTGGGGTCAGTTAGACGCTTACTACTTCCCATGCGTGAGAAGATTTGCAAACTATTTCCTGTTTCATCGGGTTGTAAACCCCAAATTCTAATATCTCGAAAAATGCCATATTTTTTGAATATCTCCTTCAATTCTTGAATCGTATGCCCCCAAATCAACATAGAATGACTTTCATCAATCACTAAAGCCAAATCTAACCAAAGTTCTGGTTCAGCTTTTAACACAGGCATAAAAATACGTTCTTCTGCAATCCGTTGAACGGTAGCAGCTTCATCTAATATCAACCGCTTTCCTGTTGCAACCTGTCGCATTAAAGGACGCAAAGCCTGGGCTAACTTTAAAGGTTCTCGTAGAGACGGAGCATCAGGAACACCAATGCTTAAACCTTGAATCCCTCCCGAACCAGAGTTTGCATAAACAGAACCCTGTTTTTCAGATGTTTTTCTGATACTGCTTTCTTCTTTTGACTTAGAAGCCGTTGGAGTGATTGGTTCAGTAACTTGAGATTCATCAGTGGCTTGATTAAAAGTTTTAGGTAATATATCGCTATTAGCATCCTGTAAGTTTGGGATTTCTTCATCAGAATTGGTTTCATATTTTTGAAGCTCTAGGGTTAGCCACAATACATCAGCAATTTGCTCCCCTGTTAAATCAAGTTGATCCCCTAGTGTCGAAACTAATTGTTCGATACTACTCAGAGAAGATGGGGATTGAGATTTTGATAATGCCATAAGCTGTTCCCTTAGCTGCTAAAAAAATTGAAAACTAATTTTGAATTTTACAGAGACTAATTTTGAAGTTCTAAACCCCGTCTAGTTTGAGAAATAAAGTTTTTCGCCCCCCAGCCCCCCAACTTTGAGGGGAGTTTACAACCTTTCTGAGTTCAAAGTCCCCCAGAATTTGGGGATTTAGGGGGCGATCTTCAAAACTACGGGTTTCAATTTAGGCTTGGTTTATTAATCAGTGATATTGAGTCTTCTCAATAAAACTTCTTTAATTGACTCCGCATCGGCTCCTACCTCATGGGTTAAAACATAAATTGCATTCAGTAACTGATCAGTTGACCTTTCCGTTGATTTATTATCAGGATTAAAAATTTGAAGTAATTCTGTGAAGTTAGCCTCATTTTTTTCATCCTCCAGAAACTCTTTCCCAAAGTGAGCTTTTACAATTTCTTTGAGTGCATCCTGATTGGGATCGGGCATTCTTACCCTTAAACAGCGTCGTTTAAATGCGGGAGGAAAATCTCGTTCCCCATTACTGGTCATAACGATAATCGGAAAAGAATGGCAACAAACCCGCCCCCTTGGAATTGTGGCTTTAATATCCTTATCTGAAGTATATACAGTAAAAGATGTTTTGGAATCTGTATTTTGCTTATCATCCTGAGAACGGCGAACCAACTCAGGAATTTCAAATTCTCCTTCCTCAAAAAGATTCAATAAGTCATTCGGTAAATTAATATCACTTTTATCAATTTCATCAATTAATAACACTCTAGGTAATAGAGACGGCAGAAAAGCAGTACCCAGTGAACCTAGTTTGATATACTCTCCAATATCTTTCTCTTCAGTAATATCTTGTTTTTCGATTAGTTGTCCATCTTCTGCTGGAATATTTTTCCTGCCAAAATTAGTATCTTGAAGACGAGCGATCGCGTCATAACGATATAATCCCTCCTGTAAACTAGAACGAGCATTGATAGCCCAGGACAAGACAGGCCCTAAACCAAGCTCATAGGCGATCGCATAGGCTAGAGAAGTTTTACCCGAACCAGGATTACCCGTTACCAATAGAGGACGACGCAAATAAATTGCTGCATTAACCGCATGAATGACACTATTTGCCTCTGACGCAATACGGAAATTTTGGCCTCTGCTAATATCTCGTTTTTTGGTCTTTAGCAATGCTTGTAAAGCTTCCCAACGCAGATCAATCAGTTCTCCTTTTTCATTTTTCTCTAAAGGAATATCCGAGCGATCGCCAAACTGTCGCCAAGGCGGAGGCTGTAATTTCCCTAATCGTTCTGTTGCAGCGTCATTTTTCTGACCGTGACCCGAAAATAACTGCCAATTTGCGTTTTGTTTTGCATCTAAAATAGCCATAATTGATCTCCTTATAGAATAAATGGTTTTAATTACTACCCTGTAATCCTCTTTGTTTTAATCGTTCCTTTAAGTTAGAAGGAATAGGATCGGGGCGATCGCAAATAAAACCTAAATGATAACCTAGATAGTCTTTTGCTAAATCACCAGTATTATGGGCATCTTGTCTAAGTTGATAAATTCTTGTAAATATCTTGCTCAAGTCATTATAATAGCCAATAGTCAAAAGCTCCTTGAATTTTTTTTGAATACTAGAGTTTGCATCTTCAAGGCTAGATTTAATTCCTGAAGAACGACTCCATAAAGAAATAGGAACACCACTTAATAAGAAAACATCAAAATACTCCTCTTCATCATCTTTATTTTTAGGTAATTCATCTATTATATTAATTGCATAAAAATTATCTCTTTGCCATTTTGTGCAAAGACTATCCCAGTTAACACTTTTCTCACTTGATTTTAAATAATCACACTTTTGATCTAGAGTGTTCAAAGGATTTTCTTGACTAAAAAAGTTTTTAATCCCCATCCATCTCTTAATATGCTCACTAAATAATTGCTTATCTTCGTATCTATCAAGACAACGCACAGTAAATTGATATTGAGAACCTAAAGGCTTCTTTCTTTTAATTCTTCTACTTGGGATTGGAATTTCACATAAATCAAAAGTTTTTCCCAAATAGCTAAACGGAACAAATAGCTCAACAGTTAAATTATGATTAGCAGGGAGCGTCTCTGTAGCGATAGAAATTAATTCAGACATATATGACTCGATTTCTACTGGAACAATTTCATTAATTCCTTCCACTTGAGATGTAATAGAAGTTGACTGATAATCTGTATCTCCCTCTTGATAATTAAAAATCAACTCAGCCTCCAAACTAAATTTATTAGCTAATCCCGTATTTTCAACAATACTAACGAGCAAATATGAATTCAAAATTGTCTCTACTAATGAAACCTGTAATTCAGACTCTTGTGATAGAATTTGCAAATCTATCTTTTTCTCGTTAGATAATTTTTCTAACCAATCTTTGATTTTAATCCTTTGGGTATTAGATAATTCATCTCTTACCGTTAAACGGCTTGCAAAATCTGCAATAGTGATTCTATGGTTGTCTTTATGATAAGGATATTGTTCTAGTAATAGCTTCTTTAAGTCCAGCAAATTTTCAAGAGATACAATTCTAGATTCAACATCTTGGACATCTTTTTGTAAAGTATCCCTACAGACATTCTTGAGTATATCAAAATCAATTGTCCATAAAATTGTTTGAAGTTCATTCCACTGCTTGTAAGTAAGAACATTGTCTTGTTTGGGTAAGCCAATCAATTCTTTATAAATATCTTCTAAATCATTATTAACAATTAATTTGGGAAGTTCATAATCAGGAATAGGAATATAGTTAGGTACTACTATATCGTCAGGTGCAGGATCGTATTCTGCACGAGCTAAACTATTATTACCCATCAAGCGACGGATGGAATTACACCCTAAATCAACAGCCGTTTCAATTTTTTGCTTTAAGAATAAGGCTTCGTAAAATGCTTGAGCAAACGAAATTGCATGGTCATCCTTAATTTGATCACTCATCCCAATAGCATATTTAACATACTGAGTGATTTCTTTTGCTTGAAATTCTCCGTAACAAGCGTTAAAAATTACACAAGCAATATTTCCACTTGCCTCCTGACAAATTCTCAGTAAATCTGCTAAGGTTTCCGTATTAATTATCTCTTTTTTTTCGTTATCATCAACTAAAACTAATCCATTTTCTCCAACACCATGACAGGAAAAATGAATAATTGAAGGTTTATAACTTAATAAAACTTTGCGGAGATCTTCATAAGTAGTTGATAGCCGCATTTCAACATCAAATTGATCATTATTGACAGGAAAATTATTGTATATTCTCCTAAATTCTTGATTAAGTTTAAGGGGACGATTTTCTTGAGGCTCGGCAGCTATAAGAAGAACTTTGATCATTGATTTAGATATAGGCGGGGGTAATTAAAAAATCGAGAAGGGCTACAGTGAGAATTATAGCCCTTGATGTCAACTATCGTTTAACCGTCAGTAAAATAGATTGAGTTAACCATTCTGCTTCAGGATCAGGATCGTAGGAAGCCCGCGTTAACGAAGGAGGGTTATCAGCACCAATCGTTGACAATAACTTCGTCAAAGGATTAGGAATTCCTGCACTTCTTCGTGCTTCTTCAAGACTACCCCGCAAAGAACGAAAACTTTCCTTATCCTTGTCCTGTGGATCAAGGGAGGGCAAAATTAACCATTGAAAGTTAGCAATACCACGAGTAGCAAATAGTTTCAAGGTTTCTGCTGATTGTTGATAATATTCCCCATCAGGCACTTCAAAACGAAGACGTGTCAAAGTTTCTTCCTGGGGCTGCAAGGAGTAGAAAGCTGCTTTATCCCCCTGAATCGGGATTTGAGAAATTTCCCAGGTTGCCTCAAAATCCAAAATTGCAACATTGAGCGGTTGGGAAGAAACATTCTTTAACCTAACATAAACGCGATCGCCTGACTTCAAAGAAATATTATTTGGATCGGGCAAAGGTTTTTGAGTTTCTGCATCCAGCAGTTCATACTCGACCGCCTTCTTCAAATCTGAGAAAGGATTGCTTAATGATAATGCAGTCTGATATTTAGCCAAATGCACCAGACGTTTTACCACTTCGGCAGAAGCATCATTATTGTCAATACTCAAAACAGGGTTTAAGTTTTTGATCGGAGTTTTTTGACTAATTTCATACTCTCCCTCTCGTCCAATAGCCACCTGATAATGAGCCTCTTCATCATTTCCCTTCACCTCAATTAACCAGCCATTACCCTGCATTGCTTGGCTGATTTTATCTAAAGCGGCTAATTGTTTAGCTGTTAAATCTGGCGATAGTTGATTCTCTTCCGTTCCCACTTCCTTAACAAACAAACGCACTCGATGCTTAAGAGCAACTGGTGTGGCTTCCATCACCGCAGGTAATCCTTCAAACTTCTCAACAACAGGCGAAACACCACTTTCTTCAAGCGATAGAATTTTAGCAGTAGATTTAGAAGCTTCTAAGAAGTCAGTAATTTCAACAACAGCAAGACGTTTCTGCTTATCCGCAAAATCACTCCCGACAGGATAAAGGGCGAATCGTGTTCCTCGGCTTAAACCTTGGGCTATTCCCCCATCTAGGGTAACTTCTCCAGTCGCAACTCCAACTACAGTTAGACTATACTGCACTGGTTTAATTTCACTACCAAAGACCTGGCGATCGCCTTCTCCGAATAACATTGGTAATTGGTTCGGAAATTTACTCTGGATTTGTCCTTTAATGCGATCGTATAAAGCTTGATAGGTTAAATTTGTCCCCGTCATTATCAAAGTTTCAATCATATAGTAAGTCAAAGCCCCATTACGATCTTTCCCCTCAATTGCCGATTCATAGGCAAACTCTGTTGGACGACAAGCCCCCAGAAAAACATAATCTTGATGATCACTGAGTAACCAATTTTTCTTAGGACTTTTTTGGGTTACTTCTTTCCAGTTTGCTATTAATTCGTCTGTTTTTGCGACCAAACTTTCTTTGGCTCCATCACGAATATCTGGCTGTCCATCCATTGAACCCCGAATTTCTCCGTCAGCCCTGGTTGCTCCCCCTGAATGACAACTATCAAAAATAACCGTGACCAATAAACCTTTATCAGTCATACGCTTGAGCAAAGTCGCCATTTCCACATCTCGCAAATAACGACCGCGATCGCCCACATCCATCGGCACTAAACCCTCATCAAACTGCCCTTCTCCCTTCAAG
>Ga0208854_1000420_pt1 | contig 10536 bp, 14 predicted proteins | sample LakMenEpi30Nov11_FD_150748 | JGI IMG/M metagenome (GOLD analysis project Ga0208854, IMG submission 150748) | Freshwater microbial communities from Lake Mendota, WI - 30NOV2011 deep hole epilimnion (SPAdes) | ecosystem: Environmental > Aquatic > Freshwater > Lake > Epilimnion/Euphotic zone ...
GAGAGGATTTTGTCAAGAGTTCAGAGAAAATTGTATCTAAAGCTACCAAAACTAAATCATGCACATTTTAGTCTTTTTGTCAATGCGTAAGTTCTGAGTCAAACCAATTTGCTTCCAATTTTTAAGTTCTCCCACTCTTTCCGCTAAATCAGGAATTTTTTGAAAATAGGGCTGCTGACCAAGTAAAGTACCCTCTATTCTACTCATTCTGCTCTCCAAGCTATTCATCTTTTCTTCTACTCTTTCCGTACTTACTTTAAGATTGACTATATCTGATTGAATAACGGCTAATTGTCCAGATTGAACCCTTAACTGATCCGATTGAGCCAGTATTAAATCTTTAAGTTCCTTTAATTCACTTTTTGTCGCTGTTGACATAAAAACCTCTCAAATTTTTCAATTACGAAAATTTTTACTCCTGTGCTGACTACTCTAAGTTTAGTTTACATTGTTGTCGAACGCAATCCTGTGGATAGAGACTGTTTTTTATTTCTATTTAAAAGGTATATACTCAACCACATTTACCCAATCTTCTAGGTCTGAGGCTTTAGCAATAAATTCTAAATCTTTGACAAATTGACCAATTGTACCGCCAAGCTGATGACCAAAAATTAAACCCGAAAAAATCTTTCCCTCTTGCTGCCAGGTTTGTGCCAACACTCGAAAACGGATATCCTGGGTAAATAAAACTCGATTCAGTTCTGTCACTCTTGTTAATAACTCGGAATCAGGCAATTCTTGAGTGTCATCTTCAAAAGCAGTCAAAACATCAACTCCTCGCCGCCGAAGTTGTACGGTAATAGCTTCAGGAATATGTACATCCATATAAAAAGCGATCGCCATTTATAATAAACCTCTAGCTTTCATCCGAACATAAAAAGGAGAAGACACCGATTGATTCATTTCTAGTTGGGTTTGCTCCCACTCCTCCCGAATTTCAGTATCAATTTCTTCTTGATGGTCGAAGTAATAAGCCATGGCCGCATGGGCTTCTGCAAGGGAAAGATAGGGATGCTGGTGACACATTTCTTCTACTGACCAACCGTAGGCAAGATAATCCATCACAATTTGTGCGACGCGAATACGGGGGAAGCGTTCTAAACAAGCGGAGGAATTTTTGAGTTTAGTGATATGGGGATAGTTAACAGTTAACATAGTAGATTTTGGGTTAATGCAGATAGAATTTGGGAATTAATGATAAATTGATATTTCAAAACGAGATTGCTTTGATAAATTGTCGAAAAAAACTATTTTTCAAAAATCATAGTAATCTTTTTAGGAAACTTAATAACAACAGTAAGCTCAAGTTGTATATTTACATTTCCAAAAAACAGAAAAATATAGATGAGTAAAAGTTTTAATTAGATTTCTTAAAATCAATTTTTTCTAAACAGGACAAAAAATTTGATGACAAATCTTCCTCTTCAATAATGTTGCTACGAAGCCGAATGTTAAAGAGCCAAATTAAATCATTGACTCCTATTTCCTTAACTTTAACATTTCCATAATCACTAATTTCTCTTGATTTTCCCTTGGTAATAATCCATACCTGACGATTTTTTCCAGCAATCTTAACTGTCTTCGTGTATGTAGAACCATTAGGTTTTTTAAGCTCAAAAGTGATTTGAGATTGATCAATTTTATTGACATAATTTTCAATCTGATCTTTTTTGAAATCTTCAAATTGTTCTCTTAATGTACAATCATACATAACAGCTAAATTGCCAATAATAAAAAATCCATCACCTCTCCCAGCCTGGTTTTTAGAGTCATATTGATATAGTGAATGAATACCTATACATCTTAACAAAAGAAAAACACCATTTTCAAATTCAAAAGGATTAGTAATCTGTTGAATATTAGAAAAAACCTGAATAATCTGTTGAGAGATCAGATCTAATACAGGATCAATCTCAATTTTTTCTATTAATGGCTCAGTTAAGTTTTCAAAAACATTGTTATCATTGTCATTGGATATAAGTGAAATTTTATTCGCGAATTTTTTACCATCATGGCTAAGACCAATATTAAAAGCAACTTTATCATTGACCTTAATATCTTTATACTCTATGTTTTTTAATTGCGTGGAAACAAAATAAATATCTTCATTTTGCTCTTTTAAAAAAATCCAACCAGATTGTTTTTCCTCTATAATGTTTTTTACATAACCTTCATACCTTGAATTTGAAGTTATAGGAGTAAAGTTTCTATTACTTTCCTGTTCATCTTCACTAGAGTCAATGACAATTATTTTATTTGCAAATCTAGCATTTTGCTTTGATATTCTTTCAATAAAACTTACCCGTTCACCAATTTTCAAGTCTGCAAATTCTCTATTTGTTAACTCTTGTGCTTTAAAGTAGCGATCTGCATTGTTATCATCAACCTTAATAAAGCCATAGTTTTGATCTTCAAAAATACGACTTATACGCCCAATTAATCTCTCGTCTTTATGAACAATTGGCTTCGACAAAATAATTTTATTTGCGAAACTTAAGTCTCTATCAGGACTATGGTAGGGAATAAACTGTACTTGATCCCCAACAGAAAGATGCTCAAAAATAATGCCAATTAGTTGACTTTTGACAAAGTAGAAGTCCTGATTCTCGTGCACTACTTTTATCCAGCCCGCCTTTCTCTCTGGAATAAGCTTGATAACTATCCCTTCTATTCGAGCATCTAAATATTTATCTTTATCAATGTGATAGGACATAGAAGACACTCTAGTTCACTAGTACTCTGTTGTCGGGAGAATTAATCCCAGAATTTGACTTGCCCCAATTTTACCTGATTATAGTTGAGCAAGTACCTATTTGTCTTTAATTTAGTTTCTGTGTCTCGTCTGTCATTATTCTTACCCGAAGACGACACTTTAAGTATAAATTTAGAATCTTTGTTTTGCAAGTGTTTAAAAACTAATTTTCGTTTAAGAAATTTGGCGTGTTATCAACCAACGCTTAAAAGAGCGATCGCTTTCCCAGCTAGATTTACCTGCCAATAAACCCTCAATACCAATATGTTCATCAAGATCATCCCAGGCAATCGCGTAACCATTCCCTAAAATCTCCCAGTTTTATCTCCTAACAGAAAACTCACCCGACAAGTAAATTCAGGTAACAAGGTTGAATAAATTTCATCTTGATCCATCAATGTTGCGGTTAAACTTAATTGATTTTGTTCCCGACGATAAATCTCCACTTGTTTTTTGAAGCGATCAATAATCCAATATTCCTGAACTCCTTGAATTGAATACAATTTTAACTTAGTTTCTCTGTCTCGTCTTTCATTATCCTTACCTGAAGACAATACTTCAATCACTAATTCGGGAGAAGCTGTTAAATGACCTGACTGATCTTCAATTTGGGCCAAACGGTTATGACTCACCCACACCACATCGGGAATAACACTATCTATGTCCGAATAAATTAAACCTGGATTAATAATGGCTAAACCTAACCCCGTTTTTTCCGACCAGATTTCTAGAGCCGCCGCCACCCGTGAACAAATATGTTGATGACGATAATGGGGAATCCGGGTCACTAATAAATCTCCTGCAATAAGCTCATACTGAATAGCGGGGTTATCAGGTAAAACCTCTACATCATAAATTGTCCAAGTTAATTTCGCTGGAGCTTGTACCACAAAAGTGTTTCCCTTGGTTACGATTTCATTATAGCTAATAGAGTAAGCATAATTTTTGATTTTAATAGAGAAATATTATCACAATTTTTATTCTGATGCGATCGCCTTGAGAACTTGTTTAATAATTTTGGGATGGAGAACTTTCCCTGAGTGAAAAGGAATCACCACACGAGTTGTATTTTTTAAATAAATACGATGACTACCTTCACTCATGATTTGTGTAAAACCAGCTTTAAAAAGAAGTCTTTCGGCTTCTGTTGCAGTCATTCGAGGAGATTTAGGCAACCATCACCTCCAATGTCGTTGTAAATAAGCGACGTTGTTTTAATGTTTGTTTTTCCGTCTCAGTTAGAGTGCTTAAATACAAAGAAATTGCCTCTCGAATATTATTTTGAGCTTCTTCTAAGGTGTCTCCCTGACTTTGACAGCCTTCCAATTCTGGACAGTAGGCATAGTAACCATCCTCATCAGCTTCAATCACAATAGTAAAATTTAAGTTCATCATTTAGGTTCTCTGGGGAAAAGAATTTTAAAACTATTTAAAAGGTAAAGAAATGTGTGAGATATCAACATCAAATTTGGTTGCTAAATCTGTCACATTATTGGCAAAATCAGCCCCATTAACAATAAGACTTATTAAAACTGGAATAGTAGCAATTTTCAAAAATCCTTTGAAGAAAGTACGAATTTTGGCTGGATTTTGACTGCTCTTAATTTCTGTTTTTAGGGAATCAAGATAAACTAATGCTTCTTGCTTTTCTTCTTCAGGAAAAACTTGAATTTCTTTTTCTAAAAACTCTAATGAATTGATAATCTCCTGAATATTATGACTATTGTTTTGAGTAATGTTAACGGTATTACCATCAGAATTTTGTAAGACACCAATAGGGGCATTAATTGGAGCATTAAAATTGATGTTATTCATTTTTAAACTGTCATCATTTATTAAAGCATCGGGATAATTGATGGCAACTTTTCCTTTGTCTATCAATTTTATACGAAACCTTGAGGGTGAAATAGAAAAATCATCATGAGGTTTAGCAAAATCAATATATTTTTGATCTTTAAGAACATCAAGGTAATGCCCTACTAAAGAAATATCAAGATTAATTTCTTGTGCGATGTCAACATCAGTCATTCCGTATTGTTCAATTAGTTCAAGTTTTTCAATCGCTTTAAGAATATCTAATTGCTTTTCATTCAGTTTCATGATAATTACAGAAAATTTTGGTAATTCAAATTTGAAGAAGAATTCACATTATATTCTACGAAAAAGCGGCTCTTGATGTCAACCAACGTTCAAAAGAACGATCGCTTTCTCCACTAAATCTACCTGCCAATAAACCTTCAATACCAATATGTTCATCGGGATCATCCCAGGCGATCGCCGTTAGGGGTTAGATGATTTAGCCAAATAAGTAATCAATGCACCGAGCAATGCCCCCGATAAAGTCAAACCAATTTGTTTCCAATTTTTAAGTTCACCGACTCTTTCGGCTAAATCAGGAATTTTTTGAACATAGGGCTGCTGGCCGAGCAAAGTACCTTCTATTTTACTCATACGGCTTTCCAAGTTACTCATTTTTTCTTCTAGGCGAACTTGATTTGCTTCTAATTTAGTAAAACCATCGGAAATTAAATCTTTAAGTTCCTTTAATTCGCTTTTTGTTGCTGTTGACATAAAAATCTCTCAAAATACCTAAAAGGTGGGAATTTCACCCACCCTTATTTTAACCCATTAACTTTGAGTAACTAACTCCTTATCCTTTGCTAGAAAGACCTCTAATTCCTCTAGCATATCCGCATCCACTTTAGTTTGCATCGGACAGAACTTTGGCCCACACATTGAACAAAATTCCGCCGTTTTATAAATGTCTGCGGGTAGGGTTTCATCATGGTACTCTTTAGCCCGTTCGGGGTCTAACGCTAACTCAAATTGACGATTCCAATCAAAGTTATAACGAGCTTTTGATAATTCATCATCGCGATCGCGGGCATTAGGACGATGACGAGCAATATCGGCAGCGTGGGCGGCAATCTTATAGGCAATTAAGCCATTTCGCACATCTTCGGCGTTAGGCAAACCTAAATGCTCTTTCGGGGTTACATAACACAACATCGCCGTACCATGCCAACCCGCGATCGCCGCTCCAATGGCCGAAGTAATGTGGTCATAACCAGGCGCAATATCGGTGACTAATGGGCCAAGCACATAGAAAGGAGCCTCACTACACTCCTCCATCTGTTTACGCACATTAAACTCAATTTGATCAATGGGGACATGGCCAGGCCCTTCCACCATAACCTGTACATCATGCTCCCAAGCACGACGAGTTAATTTTCCTAAAGTTTTTAACTCTGACAATTGGGCATCATCCGAAGCATCATGGGTACAACCAGGACGCAAAGAATCACCTAAACTAAAAGAAACATCGTACTTTTTAAAAATCTCGATAATTTCATCGAAATGGGTATAAAGGGGATTTTGTTTATGGTGGTGCAACATCCACTTAGCAATAATACCGCCGCCACGAGACACAATCCCTGTAATTCGGGTTTTAACTAAAGGCAAATATTCAATTAATAAACCCGCATGAATTGTCATATAATCCACACCTTGCTGGGCGTGTTTTTCGATAATATGCAGAAAATCATCGGGGGTTAAATTTTCGATGCTACCATGTACACTTTCCAGAACTTGATAAATGGGAACAGTCCCAATGGGAACGGGAGAAGCCTTAATAATGGCTGTGCGAATTACGTCTAAATCGCCGCCGCCGGTGGATAAATCCATCACCGTATCAGCCCCATACTTAACGGCTAATTTCAGTTTAGCGACCTCTTCATCAATATTAGAAGAATTGGGCGATGCTCCAATATTGGCATTGACCTTACATTTAGAAGCAATCCCGATCGCCATCGGTTCTAGATTAGTATGGTTGATATTGGCAGGGATAATCATGCGCCCCCTTGCTACCTCTTCCCGGATCAGATCCGCCGGTAAATTTTCCCGTTGGGCAACATAATTCATTTCCTCAGTGATTAAACCCTGACGAGCATAGTGCATCTGGGAAACATTACTGTCACCCTGGCGTTTAGCAACCCATTCTGTACGCATATGTGAAATCCTCGAATAAACAGCTTCCCTACGCTGGTATTACCCAGTCTCAGGTTCTAAGGGTTTTTCTCAGCCTAAATTTCTAGACACCCCTAGCTTAAGGAGAAATTGTAGCATTATTTTGGGGTTTGTCGAAGGGATGGTTAGATTAGTTGAAATTTACAGATTTTTTTCTATGAGTCGTGTAGGGTATAAGGTTATGAATCACGTTAGCTCTCTTGAAATTGTCTCCTTCGTTAAATAATCAAAAAGGTTAAATCCTGCTAGAATAGCTTGAGTGACGTTGACTCAGTTGCATTTTGACTCAATTTTGATTAATATTTTATGATTATTGAAAATTTACAGTTCATCATCAAGCTTTGTCTCAAAAAACCTGCTCAATTTCGATATCTATGGCGATGGTTTAAGAGCTTACCAGACAACTATTTAATTAAAAACCAATTGCCTTGGTTGGTATTTGCCGCTATTGATTTTTTAGAAGATTTAGATTTAAAAGGTAAAAAAGTTTTTGAATATGGCAGTGGTGGCTCAACTCTATTTTGGCTTCGCAAAGGGGCTAATTGCGTTTCCTTAGAGCATGATCGCAGCTGGTATGAAAAAATGAAACCCCTGTTAGAGCAGCAAGATTCTGTGAATTATCGATTGGCAGAACCAGAATTATTAGAAAAACAGAGTACAAAAGAGGACTATACAAATCCTGACACCTACAGGTCTGGAAGTCCTGATTTTACGCACCATTCTTTTCAGGCATATATTCGCCAGATCGATTCCTTTCCCGATCATTACTTTGATGTGATTCTTGTGGATGGTAGAGCTAGACCAGCAGCGATCGCCCATAGCATTAAAAAATTGGCCATGCAAGGCATATTAATTGTTGATAATTCAGATAGAGACTACTATTTTACCCAAACGATGACTTCCTTAAAAACCTTTAAACATCAATCCTTTGCTGGATTGGGCCCCACCGTTCCAGTGGTGTGGAAAACTGATATTTTTACCCATCAATATTGAAAAGGATAAGCAGTTTAATCTTGAAACTTCTATGGGAGAAATATTTAAATTTTGTAGAAATTAATTCTGGTTTAGGGAGAGCTTAGGTATTGCCAACGACTAAACATTGCAGCTTGACCATGATACTTTTTTTGCTCATCAATCAAATTCCAAACCGTTGCTTCTTGAACCATAAAGCGACGACCAGTTTTAGAAATACGTACTCCTGCATAATTTTCGATATAACCCTGGCGAGTAACGGTTGCTAGTAGATTAGCCCGTTCTTCTTGATTAGGAAGTTCTGCCGATCGCCGAGAGGGCAAAGCGGCAAATTCTGACCAGTCCATTTCAAAAAGAGTTTGAGCCGTTAGATTGGCATAGGTAAAAATCGGATCGGGACGAGTGTCATGGGAAAGGACAACAAAGGGAGCTTTAAAAATGGCTTTTGCTAGATCTTTTCCTGATAATTCTAGATTACCGATCTCTTTGCCCGTCAACTTTCTATAACTACTTTGCAATAAAGCAATATGCTCTAAGAGATAGTTGTTGTCAGCATGAGGCTCAGGAAAAGTCATAGATTAAGCGGTCAGGTGGCCATAGTTTGAAAATAACAGGATTATTGAGCAGTGGAGTCGTGATCCTGTTGAGTTATATTTAACCGCAATTGGGATGATTTTGTAGAGTGGCGATCGCCTGATCAAGCAAATTTTCCCCTTCGGCGACAGACCGGATCTGAAAAACCTGTTCCCGCAACTCGGTTGCTCCTGTAAAGCCTTTGCAATACCAAGCTAAATGCTTACGAGACTGGAAAATGCCCCGTTCTCCCTTGTATTCCCAAAGATAACGTAAATGGTCTTTAGCACATTGCAAACGTTGAATCGGAGATTTGGGGGGTAGAGTTTCTCCTGTTTTTAAAAAATATTCAATTTCTCCGACTAAAAAAGGATAGCCCAGGGTTCCCCGTGAACACATAATGCCATCTGCCCCCGTTGCCGCTAAACAGGCGATCGCGGCTTCCACTGAAAAAATATCACCATTGGCAATGACTGGAATCGTCAGAACCGCCTTAACCCGTCGAATCCAATCCCAGCAAGCCGAGCCATTATAGCCCTGGGCGCGAGTTCGTCCATGTACCGTCACCATCGCCGCACCAGCATCCTCTAGCCCCTTCGCAAAATCTAAAATATTAATTTCTTGCTCGTTCCACCCCAAACGAGTTTTCACTGTCACTGGAACCGATACTGCCTCTACAACGGTTTTAACAATCGCTTGGGCGATCACAGGCTGACGGAGTAAGGAAGAACCGCCCCCCTTTTTCGTAATTTTATTGACAGGACAGCCCATATTAATATCAATGGTTTTGGCTCCCTCTGCCACTGCTTTTTGAGCCGCTTCGGCCATAAAATCGGGACGGCAATCAAACAATTGAATACTAATCGGTTGTTCTTGAGGTTCAATTTCCATTACCTGGGGAAGTTGCTGAAGATGATGAATTTCCGTAGCACTTACCATCTCGGTATAAAGCATTGATTCGGGGGCATAGCGTCGCACCAAACGCCGAAAAACCAAATCGGTTACACCGGATAGAGGAGATTGAAAAACGCGACTATTAAGAGTAATATTGCCAATTTTTAAGGGGGCAGCGAGTGCTTGCTGTTGCTCAGAAGAAAGTTGCATTAGGATCATAGCCCATAAAAATAGGAGATAACCCTAACATTAAAGGCTATCTCCGTCGATGATCGAAGTGTTTTCTCAGAAAAGAATCACTAGGCTACAAAGTTCTATCTATCGATAAAATTAGGATTTCGTGGCCTGGTTTTGACAACGCTTTTGCCAGGTCATCACGACAGCCGTTCCACCTAGCAAGACTAAGGGGATAGCCGGATTAGATTCGGGAATCGCGATCGCCTTAACAGCCGTAAAGTTAGCTCCTGCAACCGTGTTAAAGGTAAAATTCAGATTGTTGAGCTTACTGAAATCCACACCAGCAAACTTATCGAAGCTCACACTAGCTGAGTTACCACTCACTGGCAAGGAAAGGGCAGACAACGTCGCACTATTTCCTAAACTATCACTTGCCGTAATATTGTAGTCATAGTTAAAGGGATTACCCAGATCAGCAATTTGCATCGCCAGTCCGGTAAACCTCCCCCCCGCCGTTAAATCGAAAACCTCCGAACTGTTCAAGTACTGTAAAGCAGCCGTTCCTTGGGTACCAGTTTGGGAAACCACATCAAAGTTATTAGCTATCCCACCATTAGCGACATCATTAACCGTTGCGGTAATACTGTTAGGCCCACTAACGCGAGTTGCGGTTAGAGTACGAGACGTGCCGATAAACGAATCACTAGCATTGTCAAAAACAACACTAGAAGTAGGAATGGAAATTGATCCAGGATCTTTGGCGGCTTGGGTAACAGTGAAATCGTCAATGGTTCCTGTTGAATTAAAGTTTGCTGCCGATGCTTGGCCTGCGCTTAAAACAGCCAAACCGGAAACAGCGAGGCTTCCCAAAATAGGCAGTAGAGATTTAAAGTGACTCATCTTAATCAATTGGCCCTAATTTCAATAAAACTTTCCGAGGAAAGACGTAACTGTAACTTTTCAGGAGACAAAATCATAGAATGACTTAAGTCTAACTTGATTAAAGCAAGACTTCTCAAAAAAGTCAAGAGCCATCAGGCTGGTTCAGCAATTCCAAATTCAGAATGTAGTCAAAGATACAAAAGGCTCGATGTATTTACTGGCAAGGGTTTTGCTATGAAAATTGCCAATTAATCAACTAG
>Ga0208854_1000421_pt1 | contig 10531 bp, 11 predicted proteins | sample LakMenEpi30Nov11_FD_150748 | JGI IMG/M metagenome (GOLD analysis project Ga0208854, IMG submission 150748) | Freshwater microbial communities from Lake Mendota, WI - 30NOV2011 deep hole epilimnion (SPAdes) | ecosystem: Environmental > Aquatic > Freshwater > Lake > Epilimnion/Euphotic zone ...
TAAGATAGTGACCACCGCCGAAAGTGCAATGAGCGCCCGAAAAACAATACTGAGATTATCCCCATTAAAGGCTCCCAGAAAACCGATCGGGTCTGCACTATCCCAAGCAAAATAGAGCGCGACAGTGGCCGCCAATAGTCCGGCGATCGCTGCATAGGGCAACCAACGGGCCGAACTACGTCCAGCTATCAAATCTCCAACTAAAATAAAGATTAAGGTAACGGTAACAATGCCTTCTGGCAGAATTGTCCCCGCATTCAGTTGAGTCGCAATACTACTAGAGAAATCCATAGGTACAATCAAAAAAATGCCTAAACAATAGCTTAGGCCATTTCTGGAATGATCGCTTGTCTCTAGCGATCGCAGTCACCACTCACGGTTAGTCGGCAATGCGACGAGAATTGTAGGAATTGTAAGAGTTGTAGGAATTGTAAGCAGGATTATTGTTATAGCGAGAATACCCACTCGCATTACTGTTCATGCTCAAAGGCGATTGCAGGGTTAAGGTAAGATCCCGACTTGGATCAATGGTCATAACCTCTCTCGTGCCACCTCCCACAATCCCCGCAGTCGGTAAACCCCAACCCGCTAAGGCTCCTGTGGCCGCACCGGCTAACACCTCTAGGGCATTAATATGGCGATCGCCGGTTGTTCCTGCAATCAAGGTGGCTGTACCTGCACCCGCAAGCGTTCCCATAATAATATCCGCCGCACTTGCCCCTTCATTTTCCGTTTGAAAATCCACTAACATCCGAGAAGTTGCGTTAATCGGGATGGATCTGCCATTGGGTAAAATAATTTGTTGGGCAAGATATTGAACGCCCTGATCCGTCGCTTGCAGTTGACCACTAATTTCACTACCGGCTGGAACTAAAATTGTGCCATCTGCTTGACGAATATTAGCTGCCACATTGAGATTAAGAGAGAGACTTTCACCCTTAGCAATGGTAATGGTCTCAGCATCATCGTAGCTAACCGGAATGGCAGTGCCAGAGGGAATTATTATCCCTGTTTGGGAATATTGACGAGGGGAATTGTTGTAATTAGGGGGATAGGGCTGAGTTGAGCTATTGTAGGTATTACTCGACTTGCCAGAAAATAACGGTTTTGCAGAAACAGTCGTGACAGAACTTAAGACGGTTGCTCCAATCATCAAAACGGCAACTAGGGATTGGGCAGATTGTTTATGGTTAAAGCACAACATAGATTTTCCTCTCCTTTTTTCGGTGCAGTAGTAGATGACCTCCACCGATATCTTTAGCTTAGAGAGAGACTTCAGGGATGTCAGTCCCCAAAAAAGAGGAATTTTGTCAGGCTTTTTACCGATTAGTAAGCGATAAGGTGGAAAAAAGTAGAAAGTCAGTGGCAGTAAAGTCAGCAACGAAGCATTAGCGCAATTCTCCACCCAAGGGAAAAAGGGCGGTAAGGGGGCAAAGCGGTGGAGCGATCCTCTAAATCGTCGTCAGTTAAGCTATCACGAGCTTGTTTTATACTAAAGACCCAGAACGCGACTCTTTCCCTACAACAAACCCTCTAAACGCCGACGGAGACGCTCTAATTCAGCCGCAGAAAACTCTCCTTCTTCTTCTGGTTGTCCTGGCGCAGGTTCTTGCATAACACCATCGGGATCCCAATCCGCATCAGCAATATTCTTTTCAGGAGGGATAGCCAACATTCCATCACTAACCATTTCGTACTCATAGCCGGCCTCTCGACAGAAAATTTCAATTTCTTCCGAGTCCATTGGTTCTACTGTGGGAGTGGGGAAATCCTGGGCTTCGAGTAACAGCGCGAAACGGGTGGCATCGTCCTCAGACTCAAACATCAGAATTTTGTTTTTTCCGCCCATTTGAATGGTATGAATTCCCTCATTGTCAGTGCGGGCATTAAACAACAAGACATAAACGCGCATAGGTCAAAGAAGTACTAGGAACTTAGCATTTTGATCAGAATCGTTTTGATGGTCATGATTGGGATGGGACGCTATCTCGATTTATCAATGAATCAAGACATCTCTGGGGGAGTGCGTCCTCCTCACTAATTGCGAGCTAACCATTTTTGTCCATTGAGACGCTGTAGGGTGTAGTTCACCATTAGATCCAGAGTCACTTTACGCTCATCAATCATAAAGGATTCAAGGGTACTGGGTTTGTTGCCCCCCGTTGACCAAGAAAAGGCTTTCTGTCCGTTAATCGTTTCGTCTAGAAAATAAATCTGAAACTGACGTTTTCCGGCTTGCCAAGTACCTGTAACTTGCCAATAGGCTTGGCTTGGGTCGGCTCCTATCATGGGAATGGCTTGTTTTTGAAATTGTAATTCTAGATCGGTTAAACCGGCTTGATCAAGGGCAGATTTAAGACGAGGGGTGAAATGCTGCTCCATGAACTCAGTAAAGGGTTTATCTTCTAAGGCGGGTTCTTTCGGCTTTTTGGCGGCGGGCTTCTCGCCATCTGCGGCAACTGCTTTAGGCACTTTTGGGGGTTTGGTCTCTTCTGCCATAGGAATAAATCAGCGATCGCTGAGAAATAGGACGATTCGGAAGATGGATTTCTAAAAATATAGCAATTATAGGCTGTTTGTTTAGCTTTCTGACGGCTTAAGTCCTGAATCCTCTTTAGAGGAATGGGAGCTAGGATGGGAAAGTTGATTACTAACCCGCCGTAAAACACCATTAAGGAAACGATAGCCTGCATCATCGGAATACCGTTTAGCCAATTCTACCGCTTCGTTAATGGCCACTTTTTGCGGAATTTCTAAATATAAAATTTCAGCGAGAGCCAATCGCAAAATATCCTGGTCAATTTTCGGTAAACGATTCAGTTTCCAATCCACCATCGCTTCCTCTAATTGTTGATCAATCTCTTGACGGCGACGATGAACGGTACCAACAAGTTCAAGAGTATGTTGTCTAACCTCGTATTGACTGGCCAATTGGAGAATTTCAGGCAGTTCTACGGCGATCGCCACCCGATTAATCGCGGTCTGGGTAAGCACAATTGACTCCTGTAGCATGGCTTTCGCACTCTCTAGGGAAGTCGCACGAGTTTCGCTACTCAAAAGACGTTCATTACTGCGATTAACCTCTGCGGATGCCGTTTCTAAAATATCCTGAACTTCCCCCGTTAAAGTTCGGATTGCGGCCAATAGCAGAGAATTAATATCCTCCTGTTCTAATTTAGCTGTCCCATTCTTAATCTGACTCAAACTTAATAACGCTAACTCACGGGCAATACGACGGGGTTGTTGACGCGGTGGCATAGGAATTTACCCAAAAAATAGCAACGGAACAATGGAACAGGTTGGAAGATGAATTTTCTAGCTTAAACTAGGGCTTTGGTAAGCTAGGGGCAACCGAGCTATTATTGACAATCCCGCCAGAAATAATAATCCGAAAAGCGTCTTCAATCGACAAATCCAGATTAATGACCTCTTCTTCTGCGAAAATGGCATACCAACCAGAGGTTGGATTCGGGGTAGTGGGAATAAAAACACTCAATACAGATTGAGATAATTGAGCTTGAATCGGCTCACTGACTCCACCTGTCACAAAACCAATACTCCAAACCCCCTGTCGCGGATATTCCACCATTACCACCCGTCGAAAGCGATTTTTGGAATCTTTAAATAGGGTTTCTAAAATTTGTTGTAAGGTCTTGTAAACCGTTCCTGCTAAGGGGATAGACTGAAGAATGCGCTCTCCGGTATCTAACAGCCAACGGCCAATGAAATTGCGGGCCATCAAGCCAATTAACAAAATACCAAGAAAAGGAACGGTTAAACCGACGAGCAAATTCAGTAAATTAGTCAGGTTCGGATCAAGACCCACAAAGGGATTTAGTTGTTTGGGAATCTGGGTTAATAAACTAATGGCCCAATTAGCGATCGCAATGGATAGCCAAATAGTTGTGGCCAAAGGAATAACCACCAACAGTCCCGCGATCAGATCATTTTTAACTGCCTGTTTTAATCGGTAGAAAAGAGAACGGGAATCCGACATGATGAAGAGTAAGTAACAGACTAAAACGGAAGGATTAAGAGAACTGAATTCAGAGAATTTGGATTGCCAGCCCTGGTATTTTCCTAGCGTCGAGGAGCAGATGCATTAGTACTCATAGCACCACGCAATCCCAATGCCCCTACCGTAGCATAACCAATGGCCAGCATCAGACTATTAAGACCCGTACGAAGTCCTTGTTTCAGGGCTTGAGAAGTCGCTTCACCTTCTGCTTTACGCTGTCTGTCTTGCAGTTGGGTCTCCAATTGCTTTTTGATAACATCAATACGCTTTTTATAGGCGGCGGGATCTTTAGATAGATCTCGTAATCCCTGAAGTTGATTTTTTTCAGCTTGCAGTGCTTCTAGTTGTTGGGGAGAAAGGGGATTTCCTTGGAACTGACCGCTTTGAATAACCTGATTGCGTTGAGCAATTTGTTGATCTAAAACGGCTGGATTTTGAGAGAGACTATTAACCTGTTTAAGAAATTGTTGAATCTGCTCTTTCCCTTGCCCAGCCCCTTTTTCTATTTGAGTTAGAGCCGTTGTCTTCGCCTGATTAAGATTGTTCAAGTGAACGGGAACGAGGAGCAAGAACATAAGTCCTAAAAAAGCGGACAGGATAAACACCGGTAGTCTTAAGTCAAAACCAGAGGATTTAGCCTTACTGGCACTGGTGGTTGAATCAATCCAATAGCCAATGAGAATAAGACCCACCCCGACCAAGGGAACGACTCCTCGATCTACTAGGTTAGATACAAAGCCCAGTTGCCACTGTTGATCACTCCAATTAAAGGGAATAGCTAGGGTCAGATAATCCAGTAGAGAGGAGAGAATAAAAATGACACCAAAGAGTTTAAGACACAGAGAGGTAAAGGCTGAACTATTCATTGTTTATCGATCTTGAGAATTCTAAATAGAAAGTTGGTATCTGTAAATGGTCTTTTAAGCGCGTATAACTAAACGTTCTTAAATGAGGTTGCAGGTCAATTACTCACTATAAGCTACGCAGGAATCAATTTTACCGCCGAAGTCTCACTTCCGTTAGGCTGGTAGTGTTCTGAGTCTATGATTAAGTAATCTCCTGATAGATTAACTGACTACGATTGAGAAAATCATCAGAAAATCAATCCACAGGTTGGCAACGTCACCAAATATAGTTGGTTAAATGTATTAACATAGATCCGCATGGCCCCTAATTTCCGTTTTAGTCACGAGCTGACAAGGCCTGAAAGTTTGACCTTACGTTATAATTACGGCAAAAAGTCATGGTTATGAATACAAAAAATTTAGGCGATCGCGTCAATCTCATTAAAGGTAAACGAGAATTTTTACTCAAGCTCTCGGAACAACCCAATTTAGGCATTCTAAAATTGGACGTTAGCCAAGCCTTAAGCGAATTGGATGATTTGATTGAAGATTTTTCGCAAACCTTTCCAGAGTTAGATTAAGATGACTGGCGAGAAAATTCGGAATTTGGTAATTGCTCTGATTGCCATTGTTTTAAGCACGGCCATTTATTTTGGTTTTCAAACTCAAGGAGCAGCAACGTCCCTAGAGGCTCAGGTTAAACAAGCGATGCCCATTGAGGTCGCGCTGGCCAATGGGAAACCGACCTTAACGGAGTTCTATGCCAATTGGTGTGGTAGCTGTCAAGCCATGGCCAAGGATTTGGCTCTGATCAAGCAAAAATATGCTCAGTCTGTGAATTTTGTTATGCTCAATGTTGATAACAATAAATGGCTACCAGAAGTCCTCAAGTATCGTGTTGATGGCATTCCCCATTTTGTTTTTTTTGATGCCACGGGAACAGCGATCGCTCAAGCCATCGGTGAACAACCTTTGCCGATTCTGGAAGCCAATCTACTGGCCTTGGTACAAAATACCGATTTACCCTACGCCAATCGAACAGGGCAGACCTCGTTGTTTGAACCTAAGGTGACGGCGACTGAAAACAGTGACCCTCGTCGTCACGGGGTTAATTAACATAAATGGGGGTCGAGTTGGCAAGGCAATTGGTAAACTGGCCCCCGACTTTCCCCATTCCCCTCAGACCTTGATTAACTGAAAGATACGAAAGATCACAGCAGATCAAATGTGTGAGGTTAGACTATGCTGAATTTCAAAACCCGTTTAGAACTTGTCTTTCTGGGGTTAGGGATAACTGTTTTAGGTTTACAGATACAAGAGGCGATCGCCTATCCCGTCAATTCCTATAATCGTCCCCAACCAGCAGATGTGATTATCAACAGCGATCCCCAAGCCTATCCCCTCCCCTCTCAACCTGGTCAGGTTAACTATCCCCCGCAAACTAGTTCCATCGATCCACGCTTTACTTGCCAGAACAATAGTGGTCAATATACGGTGATGTATCGTCCCTTAAGCCAACCTGGCAGGGCTTATCCCTGGGCAGTACCTCGTAATTTAGGGGATGGTTGGACGGCCCAACGACGTTGTCAGGAAATTAGTCAGCGTTTAGAAAGTTACCGTCCTGATGGGTTAGCCGAATTACAAACAGGTTACGAAAATGGCTATCAAACCATTTGTGCTACCACAGAAACGGTTCCTGGCTGTCGGATTGTGCTTACTGTTCCACCGGGCCAAGATGCCGAAGTGATCCGCGATCGCGTTTTTCAATCTTTAACCGTGGCAGATAGCGGCCAGATGACTCAGGGGGTTAATGCTTTTACGGGAGGCAATTCAGGTCAAAACTTTTTCAATCAATTGGGGCAACTATTTAATTTCGGTCAGTCGAAAACGAATCCTAAAGCGATCGCCACCAATCCCAGTCAGGGAATTAATTTACGGCCTTTCCTAGATACAGCAGACGGAGGAACTGGCCCGCAATTGAGCCGATTACCGAGCAAAAAATCTTCTCAACGTTTAAATTCTGGTCAGTTTCGTTAATATTCGTTAATTATTTCCTGACAGACCGAGACTTTCAAAACGTTTTTACAAGAGAATCATTCGTCATTAGGAATGAAAATCTATTAAATTAAGTTGTGCATTTGATGTTCTAAAGTAAAAGCTTCAGGTTTGTTTAACAACAAAATGCCTAGGTTATTTATTTTTTATCCCTTATCACTAGAGTTATTATCACTAGATTATTACCTGCTTATTCTCGCCTTGACTAAGGTCTTTATTCATTCTCAAAATTTCTAAAAAACGCCAATATTTCTTGAATTAGGATAAATTCATTCCTTTTGTAACCTAGAAGACAACGCAAAGGGATTTAAATTGATGCAATTAATGCAATCAGGAATATTGCATTGCCACTTGTCCAAAGGAGCATACACAATGAAGAATGATGCCAAAACCTGGGGAATAGTCCTGCTAATGAGCTTAATTGCTTGGGGATTATCACTTTCCCCCGTTGCTGCTGAACCGGATCTCCAAGAACAAATTGTCACGGCTCAAGTTGCGGCTGATACGTCTTTTATGATGTCTTGTTCCGGCTTAGTTCTTTTCATGACAGTGGGGTTAGCCTTTTTCTATGGCGGTTTTGTCTCCAAACGCAATGTCCTGAATACCCTAATGATGAGTTTTATTTCCTTAGGGATTGTGGCGATCGCTTGGCTCCTGTGGGGCTACAGTTTAGCCTTTGCACCTGGACTTCCCTTTATTGGCGGTGTGCAATGGCTTTTTTTACAAGGAGTTGGCTTGGAAACAACGGGCTATCTCACAGGAAGTTTACCCGATAATATTCTCTCCTATGCTCCGACCATTCCCCATCAAGCCTTTATGATCTATGAGGCGATGTTTGCAATTATTACCCCGGCGTTGATTTCGGGGGCGATCGTTGAGCGGACAAGTTTCAAGGCCTATTGTTTATTTTTATTGCTTTGGTTAACCTTCGTCTATTGTCCCCTGGCCCACATGGTCTGGGCTAAAGGTGGCTTTCTCAGCTTAATCGGAGGAACCTTAAAAGCACTGGATTTTGCAGGTGGAACAGTTGTCCATACTGCCTCTGGCGTTTCCGCATTAGTTGCTGCTTTAGTGATTGGCCCTCGTAAAAACTATCCTGATCGCGTTTCTCCGCCTCATAACGTGCCTTTTATTCTGCTTGGAGCCGGATTACTCTGGTATGGCTGGTTTGGCTTTAATGCTGGCAGTGCTTTAACGGCTGGCCCTCTCTGTACCTCTGCTTTTGTGGCAACTAATACTAGTGCGGCGGCGGCCATGTTAACCTGGTTGACCCTAGAACAAATTTTACGGGGCAAACCCACCACCGTCGGTGCCGCAACGGGCGTTGTTGTCGGATTGGTTGGCATTACGCCTGCATCTGGCTTTGTCACGCCTTTATCTGCGATCTTTATTGGTATTATTACCGCGATCGCCTGCTTTTTTGCTATTAGTTTGAAAGTTCAATTAGGAATTGATGATAGTCTAGACACTTTCCCTGTGCACGGTGTGGGTGGAGCCGTGGGAGCGATTTTAACTGGAGTATTTGCCACCCAGACGATCAATAGTGGTGGTATTGATGGCTTGTTATCGGGAAATCCGTTTCAATTACTTATTCAAATTGGAGCGGTTGTCATTACTTATCTTTTCGCCGGATTAATGACTTTTGTTATTCTCAAAATCGTTGATCTAACTCTCGGTTTACGCTTAAAGCCAGGCGCAGAGTTGCAAGGTATGGATATTAACGAACATGGCGAAGAAGGTTACGGCAGTGAATTTATCGGTCGTGAGACCTTGACTTCTTATGAATAGAAACTATATCTGTTCTAGTAAGATTAATAATGTTTCAACAGAAATATAGAAATTAGAAATATAGAAATGGAGGCTTAGAGGGATTATTAAAAGAGCCAGAATCACCAGTAAGAGCCAAAAAAGTCTCCGTAGAAGAAGCGGCTCTCTTGCAAAATGAATTGCAGCTCTTTCCAGAACTCTAATGCTTTTCCCTAAAGCTGGTTTTGTCCCCAGTTCTATAATAAAAACAAACTTGTCTCACAAAATCCATGACTTCTGAACTGTCTGTCCTGACCTATCCCGAATCCTTACTCAAAAAGAATGAACGTTCCAATCTGATTCGTTTAGAGTCCATTTCTAAGGTCTATGGCACTGGGGAAACGACCGTTCATGCCCTCTCAAATGTTCACCTGGCGATCGCCCAAGGTTCCTATTGCGCCATTATGGGAGCTTCGGGGTCTGGGAAATCCACCATGATGAATATTATTGGTTGCCTAGATCGTCCTACCGCCGGACGGTACTATTTGGACAATATCGATGTTTCTGGATTGTCAGAGGATGAGTTAGCCAAAATCCGTAATCGCAAAATTGGTTTCGTCTTTCAACAGTTTTATCTGCTCCCTCAGATGAGTGCCTTGGAAAACGTCATGTTACCGATGGTCTATGCGGGTGTTCCCCTCGAATCTCGAAAAATACGGGCCACGGAAGCTCTGGTTCGGGTGGGGTTGGAAAATCGGATGCAAAATAAACCTAATCAATTGTCAGGGGGTCAGCAACAACGGGTCGCGATCGCCAGAGCCATTGTCAATCATCCCCTCTTAATCTTGGCAGACGAACCCACAGGAGCCTTGGATTCTAAAACGACGGAAGAAGTCCTCGGCATTTTTGAACAGTTACATGGTACAGGTATTACCATTGTTATTGTCACCCATGAAGCCGATGTGGCTAAACATACAGAACGCGTCATTTGGTTCCAGGATGGCAAGATTAAATCCGACGATGACTCCTTTCCGTCCGATCTCAATCTCCCCGATCTCAGCCCAGTCTCGAATCAACTACCTTAAAAACGACTCAAGACCATTGTTCCATGAAGTTTATCGCAAAATTTAAAAAGACCCCTTGACAAAATCATCAAACAATCATTTATACTAGGCCTAGGTGTGAGGAAAATTCTAGGTGTGAGGAAAATTCAAGAAAAAGCACTTACAGGAGATGTCGAAAATGGCCGATTATTATGGAACCTCTGGTAATGATATCCTCTATGGAGGGACTGGCAACGATTTCCTCTATGGTTACGCTGGCAACGATGTCCTCGATGGTGGCGCTGGTGCCGACACGATGGATGGTGGTGATGGCAACGACACCTACTACGTGGACAATGTTGGCGACATCGTCAAGGAGGTCTTCGATGATTCCCTCGGTGGGACGGCTGATACGGTATTGGCCTCAGTCACTTATTCTCTAGCACCGGGGACATCTGGTAACCAAGGATTTGGGATTGAGAACTTGACCCTGACGGGGAGTAGTAATATCAACGCTACTGGCAATGGTAAAAACAACATCCTCAAGGGCAACAGTGGCAGCAATGTCCTTGATGGTGGCGCTGGTGCCGACAATATGGATGGTGGCGATGGCAATGACACCTACTATGTAGATAATGTTGGCGATATCGTCAAGGAGGTCTTCGATGATGCCCTAGGTGGGACGGCTGATACAGTATTTGCCTCAGTCACTTATTCCCTAGCACCGGGGACATCTGGTAACCAAGGATTTGGGATTGAGAACTTGACCCTGACGGGGGGTAGTAATATCAACGCCACTGGCAATGGCAAAAACAACATCCTCA
>Ga0208854_1000422_pt1 | contig 10519 bp, 12 predicted proteins | sample LakMenEpi30Nov11_FD_150748 | JGI IMG/M metagenome (GOLD analysis project Ga0208854, IMG submission 150748) | Freshwater microbial communities from Lake Mendota, WI - 30NOV2011 deep hole epilimnion (SPAdes) | ecosystem: Environmental > Aquatic > Freshwater > Lake > Epilimnion/Euphotic zone ...
GTTGATTAATTGGCAATTTTCATAGCAAAACCCTTGCCAGTAAATACATCGAGCCTTTTGTATCTTTGACTACATTCTGAATTTGGAATTGCTGTTCTGAAAAGGTCTAAACTCAATTGAGGTTTCTGTTGCGGTCAACCTATGACATCATTTTATTCCCAACTCAAGACCTTAGTCCTCGGTCATCAACTTCCCACTAGTGCCCATTCTGAAGAACGTCTAAGCAATGCTGAAGCCTTGGCGGTGTTATCCTCTGACGCGCTTTCCTCCGTTGCCTATGCGACAGAAGAGACCTTAATTGTTTTAGTCACTGCCGGCAGTGCTTCTCTATGGTACTCCTGGCCGATCGCCATTGCCATTATTGCGTTACTGATGATTGTCATGTTGTCCTACCGCCAAACGATTAAAGCCTATCCCAAAGGCGGGGGATCTTACATTGTGGCACGGGAAAATTTAGGACTCTACCCAGGACTGATTGCGGCTGCGTCTTTGATGATTGACTATATTTTGACCGTTACAGTCAGTGTGTCAGCCGGTACCGCCGCCCTCACCGCCGCCATTCCCGCTCTTCATAGTTGGAGCATTGATCTCTGTTTATTTTTTACCTTGCTGTTGATGTTAGCGAATCTAAGGGGGGTTAAAGAATCGGGACGGATTTTTATGATTCCCACCTATGCCTTCATCTTTGGGGTCTTTGTCTTGATTACGGTGGGCATTTATCGCCTAAGTACCGGCTATATTCCACCAGCCTATTCTGATTTTCCCATTGAACAATCCCTGAGTCTCTTTCTAGTCTTAAAGGCTTTCTCGGCCGGATGTTCGGCCATGACGGGAGTTGAGGCCATTTCCGATGGGGTGTTGGCCTTTAAGACTCCAGAATGGAAAAACGCACGGCTAACGCTCCTGTGGATGGGCATCATCTTAGGTCTGATGTTTTTAGGAATTACCTACCTAGCCAATGCCTATCACATTATTCATCGTGAAGGGCAAACTGTTGTTTCCCAGTTAGGGTTAGCCATTTTTGGGGACAATTTTCTTTACTATTTTCTTCAGTTTTCAACCCTTTTAATTTTACTCTTAGCCGCTAATACCAGTTTTGCCGATTTTCCTCGTCTCTGTTATTTCCTCAGTCGGGATGGGTTTTTACCGCGTCAATTATCCCTGTTAGGCGATCGACTCGTCTATTCCAACGGGGTAATGATGCTGAGTTTATTTGCTGCTTTTTTAATCATTATCTTTCGAGGGGATGTTAATGCCGTTATTCCTCTTTATGCCGTAGGGGTTTTTACCTCCTTTACCCTTTCCCAGGCTGGCATGGTGCAACACTGGTACAAAGATAGATCCTCTGGTTGGCAAGCGAGTGCCCTCATGAATGCGATCGGTACCTTAGCAACCTTGCTCGTTCTAGGGGTGATTATCTTTACCAAATTTAAACTGGGAGCTTGGCTAGTGGTAATTGCCATTCCCCTGGTGGTTGCCGTTTTCCTGAAAATTCGAGGTCATTATCGTTACGTTGCCCAACGTCTCAGCCTAGATGGTGTGGCTCCTAGAAGTTATTTACCCCATCCCAAACCCGCCGTTATTACCCATCCCGCCGTTGTCATTGTGGGTCAATTAAATCGGGGAACTTTGGAATCCCTAGACTATGCCCGTACCATTGCAGACTATATTGTGGGTGTTCATGTGGATCTCGGTAGCACTGATCGCGAAAAATTACAGAAACGTTGGCAAGAACTAGAAGGAGATTTAGATTTAGTTATTTTAGAATCTCCCTATCGTTCAGTGATCATGCCCCTAGTTGATTTTGTCAACCAGTTTGAAAAGGAACATACAGGATTATTATCCACCATCATTATTCCTACCTTTGTGACCCGTAATTGGTGGGAAAATCTACTCCACAACCAAACCACTATTTTCTTAAAAGCAGCTTTACGGGCCAGTAAAAAACGGGTTGTCACTAGTGTCCGTTACTATCTCTAGAAATTAAAATTCTCGTCTGATCGCTGCCAAAGTTGAATTTGATAGCAAAGATGCTTGTCAAAAATTTTACGGGCTTCTAATCCTTCTAAAAGAGTTTTTTCTAGCCAACGTCCATAGGCCCATTTGAGAATTGCGTATAAAGGAGGAACAGCTATTTCGAGTACATTGCCAATATATTCTCCTGTACTTAACCCAAACTGACGTAAATGTTCAATGGCTAAATCCAATGTGGGGGCAACTTGTGGAGAAATATCTTCCCGTTTCACTAGACGAAATCCGGCTGTAGATAGAGCCTTATCAAATTCTGTAACGACATGACAATTAGAAAAAATCCCCTCACTATAGCTGGCATCAGAGCGCAGCATATCTGCCAAGAGAAGATAGCCCCCTGGTTTAAGAGCCTTAGCCGCTCCCTGGGCAATATCGATCGCCGCCATATATTGACTACTTTCACTAAAAAGAATCAGGTCATACAAAGTCTTAGCCGTAAAGTCTTCAAATTTCATCAAATGAAAAATGGCTTGACCCTCTGTCATCTCTAAAAACTTTTCTTTTTGAAAAGGATCGGGAGCCAGTCCTTCTACATCTAGTCCTTGTTTGAGCAGAAAAAAGGCATTCCCACCAATCCCACAACCCACATCTAATAAGGTTTGGATTTCAGGGGGTATAAAACTTAAAAGTTTTTTGGAATAGGCTTCCTGAGCAATTCGTAACCGATACAGCGATCGCTCCTCTATGGAAGTGGGTAACGGTTCCCAGTAACCATAGTGAAGATAGGGTGAACCTGTCAGTTTTAAATAATAATTAAGGGCAGCATTTTGATAACGGGTAACGGAGGAAACTCGATTGGATGAGGGCTTGGGCATTAGTATTACTAGAGGTTAATTAGGCTTTAAATTTAATCGTTAGGTCGCAATCCACCGTCAGGCTGAAGCCTCTTAGTGCTCAAGCAATCGTAATTTCTGGTAAATATTGCTGGGTATAAATTCTAGGCATTAAACTAGAGGTATAGAATCTTAAGTATAGCGGTTAAGTTGACAGTCAGAATTCAGGTATGGGCAACAGTTGAATTATTTTAAGCAAAATCTATTCTCTCTCGGTTAAACTCATCTGAAATGTTTCAAGCAACTCGTCGTCGATTGGCATTGTGGTACACACTGGTGACGGCTCTATTACTGATTTTATTTGCTACGGGGATCTATTTCTATGTGCGCCAAACCTTGGTAGAACGGATTGATGATACCCTCAAGCACGTTATCGAAGTGGTTAATCGTTCCTTGGTGATCCAGCCGATCGCCGCCGGTCGGTATCGTTTAAATGTGGAAGCCAGTTTTCAGGAAAATAGCGGTGCCGTCGAAGATGATCACATTGATTTGGAATGGTTTAATTCCCAGGGAGTATTGCTTTGGTCAACCTTAAGTGAAATCCCCCAAATTACCTTACCCTTAAGCCGCAAAACGGAAACCGTCACCTTTTCTCCCGATCATCTCCTGCGTCAAGTCACAGAGCGGATTGAACGGGATCATCAGATCTTAGGATATCTACGGGTCAGTCATCCCTGGTTTGAAGTAACTAAACCAATACAGCAATTTTTACTGGATTTAACCCTGGGTCTTGTCGTCATGATTAGCAGTGTGGCGGCGATCGGTTGGTTTCTATCGGGTTTGGCTATGCAACCCATTAAGGAGTCTTACCAAAGTCTAAAGCAATTTACTGCCGATGCTTCCCACGAATTGCGGAATCCGATCGCGGTGATTCAGACTAATGTACAGATGGCCCTCGCTTATCCTGATGCCGATCCCCAACAACAACAGCAGCAACTCAGGATTATTGAACGTTTAACCCAACGCTTAGGTAATCTGGTAAATGACCTGCTCTTTTTAGCCAGAACGGATAGCGGCACGCTCCAATTCATTCCCAAACCCATTCCCCTCGACGCGCTTTTGATTGAGGTCATGGAAGAACAACGGATTAATCTAGAGTCTAAAAGCAGTTTTCTTTCCCTACAAATCGAAGAACCGACCGCCGAAGATTTTCAGGAGGACTTTACACTGTTAGGAGATTGGGATCAACTAGCCCGTCTATTCACCAATTTAATGAGTAATGCTATTGAACATAGCCATTGGACAGATGACCGAGAAACAGCCATTAGCCTCAGATTGAAACAGGTTAAACGCGATCGCTGTCCCTCTCTTCAGGTTGAAATTAAAGATAACGGGGTGGGAATTCCAGCCTTGGCTCTTCCCCATATATTTGACCGCTTTTATCGTCTTGATCCCGCTCGTTCCCATGCAATCGGTCAGGGGACAGGACTGGGATTGGCGATCGCTCAAGCCATTGTGATCAATCATCAAGGGCAAATTACCGTAGAAAGTCAGGAAGGAGTGGGAACAACTTTTACCGTCACCCTACCGGTTGCGGCTACCCTTGCTAAGGTCAAAAACGTTTAATTGGCAGCTTTTTGGGATTTAAGGTTTTGTAATTGACGGAGCAGAACATCAATTTCGGCTTCTAAATAGACATATTCAACTTGTTGCGCCGCTTGATAAGGCTTTTTGGTAAGGACGGAACTAGAGGGTCTGGTTTTTAGGGCAGTAGTCATGATTAATGGGATGTTTTTAATGAGGTATTGTAAAGGTGAATGGATTTTACAACAAAACGTTGTCATAAACGTGAACTTATATCAAGTTATCATAAGATTCTGTAACATTTTTAGTTAAAATCTCTGATGATGCACCGATTCAAGTGGTTTTCTTTACTGTTAGCATTGGCTCTAACCCTTGTCCTGATTCTATTGCCGACTCCTGCCTTAGCCTTAGGTGGCCCCCAACCGCTCCTCAATCAACTGGCTCCCAGTTTTACCCTAGCGACCAATAGTGGGGATGGAGAAATCAGTCTGAAGGACTATCGGGGCCAATGGGTGGTTCTATACTTTTATCCTCAAGACTTCACCCCTGGCTGCACCCTCGAAGCTCAACGGTTTCAAAAGGATTTACCCAAGTATCAAGGCCTGAATACCCAAGTCATTGGAGTCAGTGCCGATGATGTGGTTTCCCACGAGGAATTTTGTGCCGAGGAGGGCCTACGATTTCCTCTGTTAGCAGATACAACCGGAACGGTTAGTAAAGCCTACGGTTCCTGGCTAGGGGGTCGCTCTTTACGTCATACCTATCTCATTGATCCCGACGGGATTTTGCGGGAACGTTTTTTAGGGGTTCAACCAGTTATTCATAGTCAGGAGGTTTTGGCTCGCTTACGGGAATTACAGAATTAATCTCTGGGAGAATGTTCCCAGGAACGGGGATCTTCCAAGGGTTCAAGATGGGTGGTGACGTGACTGCCTGGTAACTTTGTAGCGATCGCATTTTCTAGGGTGTCACAGAGATCATGCCCTTCTTGTACTGTCCAACGACCAGGGACGAGAACATGAAAGGAAATAAAGCGTTCGGCTCCAGCAATACGAGTTCGGAGCAAATGAAAACGAATCCCCTGATCTTCATAATTGGTAAAAATCTCAATAATACGGTCAATATCAGCTTTGGGAATCGATTGATCCATGAGACCGGATAGGGTTTCCCGCATCAGTTTTACCCCTGTCCAAATAATATTTAGGGCAACACCGATGGCAATGAGGGGATCGAGAATCAGCCAACCGGTGATTTTGACGAGGAGAATGGCAATGATCACACCGATGGAAGTCCAAACATCCGTGAAAATATGATGGGCATCGGCCCGAAGTGTGATGGAATTCAAACGTTTACCTGCCCTGAGCAAGATCCAGGCAACGACCCCATTAATTGCTGTGGCCAAAAAAGAGAGCATTAAACCTAATTCAACTTTATCCAAAGGTTGGGGATCTAATAATCTTCCCCAGGCAGCGATCGCAATACTGAGGGCAGCAATCAGAATAAAGGCACTTTCTAAGCCGCTCGAAAAATATTCTGCTTTGCCATGACCAAAGGGATGTTCCTCATCGGGGGGTTTGGCCGCCAAGGACAAGGCCCAAAACGCGACACAGGCAGCAAGTAAGTTAACACCTGATTCCATCGCATCAGAAAGCAGTCCCACCGAATCTGTCAGTAAATAGGCCCCGAATTTTAAGGCAATGGTGGCGATCGCGGCCAAAATAGACAGAATGGTATAAGGTCGAGCCGATTTAGCACTCATAGATAGGATTCCAGAATTAGACTCAACAAGGAAACAAAAAGCGCTGGATAATACCTAAAAGTCTAAGAGAAGGACTGAGGCCAAATTCAAAAGGGGGAGGAAAATTTAACTATCTATTCTGCCTTCTGAGCAATTGAGTCGGAAATTGCAGATTATGAAGTTGCCTAAAAGTGTTAAAAAGCACAAAATTTTCTAAGCTGAAAGTGTTAGAAAGTGACAGGCTCGCTTTATAAATAAAGACAAAGCAAGATTATCGCCAGAGGAGTAACGTTTTGAAAAAAGTAGAAGCCATTATCCGCCCCTTCAAGCTCGATGAAGTCAAAATCGCCCTTGTTAATGCTGGAATCGTTGGTATGACAGTTTCAGAGGTACGGGGTTTTGGTCGTCAAAAAGGCCAAACGGAACGCTATCGAGGTTCTGAATATACCGTGGAGTTCCTCCAAAAACTCAAGATCGAGATCGTTGTCGAAGATGCTCAGGTTGATATGGTTGTGGATAAACTAATCTCCGCAGCCAAAACCGGAGAAATCGGTGACGGGAAAATCTTTGTTAGTTCTGTTGATGGTGTCATTCGGATTCGGACAGGGGAAAAGAATCTAGAAGCGATCTAGTCTCTGTTTTAACTCGTCAGGCTGGCCATTGAGGGAGTAAGTTGGCAAAGGCTTTCCCTCGATGACTGACCTGGTGTTTTTCGGCGGGGGTCATTTCGGCAAAGGTTTTTTGATACTCAGGTACGTAAAATATGGGATCATAGCCAAAACCAGCTTTTCCCCTAGGAGCAAACAGAATTTCACCTTCGCAGATGCCTTCACTCTGGGCAGCAATGGTGCCATCAGGACGAGCCAACGCGATCGCACAAACAAATTGTGCCTGGCGGTGACGATGATTTCCTAATTCCCGTAGCAATCGTTCAATCCGCTCTGCATCGGTTTTTCCATAGCGGGCAGAATAGAGTCCTGGTGCTCCCTGAAGGGCTTCCACTGCTAACCCAGAATCATCGGCGATCGCCCATTCTCCTAAGGCTTGAGCTACCTGAGTCGCCTTTAGACAGGCATTGGCTAAAAACGTCTCACCCGTTTCTTCTATCTCTAATGCCAAGGGTTTCAGTCTGAGTTGACAATCTCGTCCCACCAGATAGGCTTGAATTTCAGCTAATTTACCGGAATTACTCGTTGCCACCACCAGGGTTTTCATAGAAAAATCAAAATAGTTCATTTGGAATTATATCTTGCTTTCTCGGTGAGATAGCAGCCGGAGATCAAGGAAAAGCCAATTTGATATATAGTCATAAAAGCGTTATTAAAGCGTATTTAGTCAGCATGATTACTCAAAATAACCCTAAAGAACGCCTTCAGATTGAGAATTTATTGTTAACCCATCCCCGTAGCTATACCCAGCACGGTAACGATGTTATTGAAGGATTAACCCAATTTTCCAAGGTTTTACCCCCTCATTATCTCTATGATGATTATGGCTCCCACTTGTTTGAGCAGATCTGTGATTTACCTGAATACTATCCCACTCGAACAGAAGCCAGTATTCTCGCCAAAATCGCGCCAGTCATTGCGGAAATAACCGGTGTTTGTGATTGTATTGAGCTAGGGAGTGGGAGTTCTACTAAAACCCGTCTATTACTCAGTGCTTATGAAGAATTGGGTTATGGGATTCGCTATGTGCCGATTGATGTTAGTCCAGCCATCCTAGAAGTTAGTGCCAAGGCATTATTAAAAGAGTTTGCTCACCTAACCATTCACGGGCTGGTTAGCACCTACGAATTAGCCTTACAGGAGTTACCCGTTTCCTCTCTACCGACTAGAATAGTTGTTTTTTTAGGCAGTACATTAGGTAATTTTACGCCTGAGCAATGTGAGCAATTATTTACCCAAATTTATCAGGCTCTAGACCCAGGCGATTATTTTTTGTTGGGGGTGGATCTGCAAAAAGACATAAAGGTTTTGGAAGCAGCCTATAACGATAGTCAAGGCATTACGGCGCAATTTAATTTGAATATGTTACGTCATCTCAATTGGCGATTTCAGGGAGATTTTGATCTCGCACAATTTCAGCATCGGGCTTTTTATAATGAAACGGAATCTCGGATTGAAATGCATCTCCTCAGTCAATGCTCCCAGGTTGTACATCTGAAAAAATTGGCCTTAGCGGTAAATTTTGCTGATCAGGAAACTATTTTGACGGAAATTTCTCGGAAATTTAATCTAGCAACGATGGCAGCCAATTTAGAAAAACATCACTTGCAACCTCTTCATAGTTGGACTGATCCACAACAATGGTTTGGTGTGTTGCTATGCCAAAAAATTGATCCCTAAACCGAAAACTCCGAGGTCAGATCTCTCGCCATCAGATTCTTGACAGCGATTTGAGGCGTAATGAGTCCCTGGAGCAGGGCATAAACTTGATAGGTAATGGGGACTGACAGCGATCGCGCCTTAGCAATTTGGATAACAACGTCTGTGGTATTGATTCCTTCAGCGGTTCCGTCACTTTCCATCAAAATTTGGGTTAAAGACTTGCCGCCGGCCAGTTTGTAGCCGACCTGATAGTTGCGGGATAGAGCACTATTACAGGTTGCCAAGAGATCTCCTAATCCCGATAGTCCGAAAAAAGTTTCCGGTGAGGCTCCCAATGCGATTCCGACTCGCATCATTTCTGGTAAAGCCCTCGTTAATAAAGCAGCCTTAGCATTCGTTCCCAGATTCAGACCATCACAGACTCCGGCGGCGATCGCCATGACATTTTTTAAAGTGCCCCCCAGTTCTGTTCCCAGGGGATCGGCATTGACATAAACCCGAAACTGTTCTGAAGACAGAATATTTTGTACGGTTTCCGCTGCGGTGGGATCGAGACTGGCGACTGCCGTTGCGGTGGGGAGACCTGCGGCAATTTCCTTGGAGAGATTAGGGCCAGAGAGTACCACTAAATGTTGTTCAGGAAAGGCTTGATGCCAAAGTTGAGAAGGCGTTTGCAGGGTTTCGAGATCTAATCCTTTGGTAGCAGTAGCCAGAATTGTTTCCGGTTTCAGATTAATGGCCTGTAGAGCGGCGATCGTCGGTTTAACCCCCTTCATGGACACAGCGGAAATAATCACCTCTGCCGATGCCACTGCCTGCTCTAAAGAATCGGAACTTTGGCGTGACCAGACACAGACAGAATTCTGCTTTTTTTTCACTAAGCTGGCTAATCCGTTTCCCCAATGTCCAGCCCCCAGAACAGTCACCATTTTGCCGGAATTTTCCATATTTAACCTGTTGATAACCCTAAGATGCTCAAAAATCGCCTTCAATCTTGTCTTTTAACTTGTTAGGATAGAGGACAGTTGTTGTGATCACCTTTCAAATTATGACATTTCGGAATCCCGTTCCTACTGTTGACATCATTATTGAACTGATTGATCAACCTAAACGTCCGATCCTACTGATTGAGCGTAAAAATCCTCCCTATGGTTGGGCCTTGCCTGGGGGATTTGTGGACTACGGAGAACGGGTCGAGGTGGCCGCTATTCGGGAAGCCAAAGAAGAAATTGGCTTAGATGTTGAATTAATTGAACAATTTTATGTTTATTCTGACCCTAATCGGGATGAACGTCAGCATACCGTCAGTATTGTCTTTATTGCTACTGCTAGGGGAGTCGCCCATGCCGCAGATGATGCCAAAAAAGTAGGAACCTTTGATCTTTGGGAATTACCAAATCAACTTTGTTTTGATCATCAAAAAATCCTGCAAGATTATCTCCACTATCGTTATTACAAGTTGCGTCCCCGTTTATCGTTTTGAGACAAGATCTCGAAACTCAGCAAATAGGTTAGGATAGGCGTGATAACTATCGCAACCTAATAATTCGCCTTTGAGGTTAATCATGGAACTAACCGTAGCTAATGTAGAAACTGTTTTAGACGAAATGCGCCCTTACTTAATTGCGGATGGCGGTAATGTGGAAATTGTTGACCTTGATGGCCCCATTGTTAAAGTACGCTTACAAGGTGCTTGTGGTTCCTGTCCTAGTTCGACTATGACACTCAAAATGGGGATTGAACGCCGCCTCAGAGAGATGATTCCTGAAATTGCCGAAGTAGAGCAAGTGATCTAGGGGCAAGACGTTGCTGATGATTTGGTAAAAGTACCAGCAGCCTTCGTCTGAATGTGATCCCCCTTTTGCTCCCCCCCCCTTGATAAAAGAGATTGATCTCCACCCCCTTTTTAGGGGGCTTTTTACGGTCGGCACTGGTATCGTCTAGCTAGAAGCTACAAACGTTGTAATACGAGAGGTTCAAGAAATCAGGCGAATTTGGAGTAAGTCCTCCCAAGTTAACCCTTTTTCAATTATACCGAGAGCTACAGCAGGAACTTCTCTAGT
>Ga0208854_1000426_pt1 | contig 10444 bp, 12 predicted proteins | sample LakMenEpi30Nov11_FD_150748 | JGI IMG/M metagenome (GOLD analysis project Ga0208854, IMG submission 150748) | Freshwater microbial communities from Lake Mendota, WI - 30NOV2011 deep hole epilimnion (SPAdes) | ecosystem: Environmental > Aquatic > Freshwater > Lake > Epilimnion/Euphotic zone ...
AGGCACAAAAAAAGAGAAGACTACTCTGGTCACCAAAATGGCGGACCTTTGCGTTACCTACGCGGAGGCAGGGAGCTATGTAATTTTGGATGCTTATTTTGCTTGCGAACCAGTGCTAAAAGTTTTTCGCCAGAAGGCCTTGCATCTAATCACACGAGTGCGTTGCTCCACCGTCGCCTATGCCCCCTTTTGTTCCGTGCCGACGCTGAAGGGGAGAGGACGACCACGGATTTGGGGGAGTTCGATAAATGGAACCAAAATTATCGATTAATTCTTTGACTTGAGCAGCGTTTCTTGTTGTTGTCCAATCCACCAGAGAAACTGTACTACTTGTAGTAGCGTTTGTAAAAATTGTAATTGTCTTGTCAGACGCTGATAGCGAATTCTCAGTTGACGGGTTCCGACCTGGGCTTGGTGCAAATTTGCCGGAGCCGGAGTAAAGATGCGATTAGTACATCGTTCTAGACGAATTAAGTTTTTGGTCAAACGTTTGAGATCTCCTCGCCATCGCCAAAGACGAACGGCCAGATAACTATTCCCGATCGCCAATAGAAGGTTAAAACAGATGACAAAGAGCAACATTATTGTGATATAATACAGATCCGATAAGGGGAATTAGCTCAGTTGGTAGAGTGCTGCGATCGCACCGCAGAGGTCAGGGATTCGAGCTCCCTATTCTCCATTCTGCAAGATAAGGTGATACTATTTTGAAACAATTTATCACAAACTCTTTCTCTCAGTGTGGCTAAGGTTGTTCTAGAAAATCTTTATAAAAGTTTTCCGAGTCAGGCGGGGAAGAAAACGACGCATCCCCAGGATTCGACGGTCGCTAGTCATTCCCCAGGTTCTACGTCCAATGCGGTGAGTGTGCTGCGCTCCATTAATCTCAGCATTGCCGATGGCGAATTTATGGTTTTAGTGGGGCCATCGGGTTGTGGCAAAAGTACTCTGTTGCGTCTTTTGGCGGGCCTGGAAGAGGCCACAGGGGGCAATATTTGGGTTGGCGATCGCCTGGTGAATCAGATTCCTCCCAAGGCCAGGGATATTGCGATGGTTTTTCAAAGCTATGCCCTCTATCCTCATCTCTCGGTCTATGACAATATTGCCTTCGGTTTAAGACGGATGAATAGTTTTCAGGATCGGTCATCTTCGTCAACCCTACCCCCCTGGTTAGAGCATAGTTTAAGCGGAATGACTCGCAAACTGCCGAAGGGTTTACGTTATCGTTCATCCCAGGACGCTGCCATTGAACGACAGGTAAGAGAAGTCGCAGAACAGTTACAAATTGAGGGACTCTTAGACCGTTTACCGAAACAACTGTCAGGTGGTCAAAAGCAACGGGTCGCCCTGGGAAGAGCGATCGCCCGTAATCCCCAGGTTTTTCTCATGGATGAACCGTTATCTAATCTCGATGCTAAATTGCGGGCTGAAACCCGTAGCCAGATCGTTAAAATTCAGCGACAGTTAGGCATTACCACTGTCTATGTTACCCACGATCAAACCGAAGCCATGACGATGGGCGATCGCATTGCGGTAATGTACCAAGGTGAAATTCAACAGTTAGCTCCTCCCCTGGAATTGTATAACCGTCCGGCTAACCGTTTTGTGGCCGAATTTATCGGCTCTCCTCCTATGAATTTTCTGGAAATGGCCGTAGAATCCGCCCAATTATTAACCCATCCCCAGTTTTCTCTCACCTTGCCAGAGTCTTGGCATTCTCTAGTCCGTCTTTACCCAGGGCGATCGCTGTTATTGGGAATCAGGGCCGAGGATTTTACCCCTGAGGAGGAATCCCCAGAGCATCTTGCTGTGGAAGTGGATTTGGTGGAAGCATTGGGTAATGATACTTATCTATTGGTTCACCTAGTGGCCAATCCGACTCTTTCCCTACAAGTTCGCGTTGCCCCAGAACATCGGCTGCGTTTAGGCGATCGTCTTTGGTTGGGAATTGCGATCGACAAGATTCATTTATTTGATGCCAAGACCGAAAAATCCCTCAGAACCCTTTGATTTTCTTAACTGGTTAAAACAGGATGAAAAAAGAAAGCTAATCCTAAAATGACATAGGAGGCTAACAGTAAAATTCCCTCTAACCAATTGGAGCGGCCATCACTGCTAATCGAGTTGACAATAAGGACAGCGACGACCACGGCCACTAACTCAAAGGGATTAAAATTTAAATCCATCGGTTGCCCCATTAACCAACCTGCAATGACGAGAACAGGAGCCACGAAAAAGGCAATTTGTAAGCTGGAACCCATCACCACTGAAACCGATAGATCCATCTTATTTTTCATCGCCACTGTGACTGCCGTTGCGTGTTCTGCCGCATTACCAATAATGGGCAACAAAATCACCCCTGTAAACAAGGACGTTAGACCTAAACTTTCTGTCGCTACTTCCAACGAGTCCACCAGCAGTTCCGACTCTACCGCCACCCCCAAAGTCACGACCAATAAGACCAGGCTCCAAAGGACTAAATTGGGTTTATGGTGTTCGGTGGACGTTTCTAAGGTTTCTGTTTCTAAATCGGCTACCCCCACATCATAGAGATAGGCATGGGTTTTCATGGCAAAAAATAGAGATAGGCCATAGACCATAATTAGTACGATTGCCACAGCCACAGAGAGTTTTTGAATACTGGCTTCTCCTAAACCGGTTGAGGTATATTCGACGGCAGTGGGTAAAAGGAGGGCGATCACGGCCAGGTTCATGACCGAAGCATTCATCCGAGCCGCCGCAGGACGAAATTCCTGTTCTTTGTAGCGCAATCCGCCTAAAAACATAGCAAAACCCATGACCAGCAACAAATTGCCGATAATTGACCCCGTAATGGTTGCCTTAACCACATCGATCAAGCCTTCTTTAAGAGCGACAAAGGCCAGAATTAACTCAGTGGCATTACCGAAGGTGGCATTCATTAATCCCCCTAAATTAGGGCCAACCACGATCGCAATTTCTTCGGTGGCAGTTCCCATAAACGCAGCCAGGGGAATAATGGCAATACAGGCGGTGATAAAGACGAGGGTTTCTCCCCAATGAAGATAGTGGGCCGAGAGGGAAATCGGTAGAAAAATAAGAAGGGCAAAGAAAATGGTGTTTTTATTGAGCATGGAATCTCACTGAAAGGCAGGGAAAACGTTATTGCCTATTTTACGAGGTCTTTTCCCTAACGCGTAACGCGATCGCCTGCCTCACTTTTCTTGATAACAGGCATAAAGTGGTATAACCCAGTCTTAAAATGTTTGCAACCCACATTCAGCAGGTTGCAATTTTGAAAAATATTTCTACCTGTAAATAATTCGTTGATAGATTATCCTGTGAAACGGTACGATAGGGCTTTGAGCTCGTGTCAGATGTAATCAACGAAAATTTTACAGCAAGAAATCTTTGATATTAAAGCATTGCTATTAGATAATAACGAGGATACTCATCAAAAATAGGTATTAAAATGGCCGAAAATCTCACACGTCTCATTTCCCAAGCGGAAATCGCCCAAAAAGTTAAACAATTGGCTCAACAGATTGATCAAGATTATCAAGGACAAACCCTGACAATTATTGGCATTTTGAAAGGCTCGTTTATTTTTTTAGCGGATTTAGTGAGAGCGATCGCCACTCCCCTAGAGCGAATCGAGTTTTTACAGCTTTCCAGTTATGGTTCCAGTACAGTTAGTTCCGGTAAGGTCACGGTTCTACAAGATATTTCTCCCGCCCTGATTCACCATCAGCATATTTTGTTAGTGGAAGATATTATTGACACAGGACTATCGATCGCTACTGTCCTTGACCGTTTACAAACCCATCAACCGGCTTCTCTCAAACTCTGTACACTACTCAATAAGCCCAGTTGTCGTCAGCAGGAAGTTCAAATTGACTATTGTGGTTTCTCCATTCCTAATCATTTCGTTTTGGGATATGGACTCGATCTGGATCAAAAATACCGCCAACTTCCGGCTATCTACTATTTACCAAAGTCTGAGTCTTGAATAAGATCGGGACTTTTTTCTGTTGTTTGAACTAATGGTTCTTGATTTTTGGGTTTTCCTCGACGGTTCCGCAAAAATTATCTGTTAGAAATTTGCAGCTAAATTTTAACGCTTTTTCACGATCGCTCTCTATTTTTAGAACTTAAAAAGCGATTGCATTCTAATTCTTTAAGTTGCGATCACCTTATTTGTCAAAAAATTATCGCATCATTTACGCGATCGAGTAAGCTCATGCCACTGTGATGATTGTTGCTTTGGGAATTCGGAAGGATGGCAGTAAACAGGACGTATATGCCCTTGCCAAAAAGCTATTGAGATTAGGGCTATTAGACAAATCGGATAGGGATCAAGATGATGATTAAAATTCAGAATGAGAGAATAGAAATTTGTGTATTTGGAAGTGCTAGAAAAGGCGATCGCTATTCCTGTGAGTCTTAATTTTTGAGCGATCGCCATAATTAGAGCAAAAATTTTTCCTTAAATTTTGTATCGTATTTAATCAATTCACCCACGAAATCAAACAGTCATATATTACGGTGATATTTCGGAGAGTCTGTAGAAAAGAGCGATCGCTATTCACATCAGAAAATTTCGGGAGCAAATGGACTAAATTTATGAACAAAATTATCCCTAGTTTTTGGAATTTACCGACTGAAAAATTGTTAGAGCAACTTCACAGTAGCCCTCAAGGTTTAACAACGTCAGAATCTCAAAAACGATTGATACAATATGGAGCCAATAGTCTTAAGCAAAAACGCAAATCCCATACCTTCTCTCTCTTATTAAATCAATTTAAAAGCCCAATTATTTTGATTTTAATGGGAGCCGCCATTCTTTCTAGTTTTCTAGGCGATATCATTAATTCTCTGATTATTTTAGCGATTGTTTTATTTAGTGGATTATTGGGTTTTTGGCAAGAACGGGGAGCCGCAGATGCGATCGCCAAATTACTGGCAATGGTGGAAGTCAAAGCACGGATTTTACGGGATGGCAAGCTTAAAGATATTCCCCTGGATGAAGTCGTGCCAGGCGATATAGTGCAAGTTTCAGCAGGAGATAATATTCCTGGGGACTGTTTGATTTTAGAATCGCAAACCTTGTCCATAGATGAAGCGACTTTGACGGGCGAAACCTATCCCGTTGCTAAAAATGTGGGTGTTTTACCAACTGAAACAGGCTTAAGTCAACGAACCAATAGTCTTTTGATCGGAACCCATGTGGTCAGTGGCAGTGCAACGGCGGTAGTTGTCCACACAGGCAAAATGACCGAATTTGGCAAGATTTCCGAACGATTAAAACTAAGACCTCCTGAAACCGAATTTGAAACGGGAATTCGTAAATTTGGTTATTTTTTATTAGAAATAACTTTAACCCTCGTCGCCTTAATTTTTGCGGCCAATGTCTATTTACAGCGTCCTGTTTTAGACTCATTCATGTTTTCTTTGGCCTTGGCAGTGGGATTAACACCCCAATTATTACCCGTGATTGTCAGCATTAATCTGGCCCATGGGGCTAAACAAATGGCCAAAAAACAGGTGGTTGTCAAACATTTACCTGCGATTGAAAATTTTGGTAGCATGAATGTCTTGTGTTCTGATAAGACTGGAACCTTAACCGATGGACAGGTCAATATAAAATCCGCCCTAGATGTCAATGGTCAAGAAAGCGATCGCGTTTTATTCTATGCTTACTTAAACGCGGCGATGGAATCAGGTTATATTAATCCCATTGATGAAGCCATTCGCAGTCATAAAAGCTTTGACATTTCAGCCTATCAAAAACTGGGGGAAATTCCCTACGATTTTAACCGTAAATGTCTCAGTATTCTCTTAGCAAAAGGAGATGAAAAACTATTAGTCACTAAAGGATCATTGATTAATATTCTGGATATTTGCACCGATGTCGAACAAGAGGAAGGAAAAACCATTGAACTTGCACCAATGCGGTCACAAATTCAACAACGAGCGGAAGATTTAGGGAGTCAAGGTTTTCGGATTTTAGGGGTTGCCTATCGTCAATTAACCACCGATAAACTTGATCCCAAAGATGAAACTAACCTCACTTTTTTAGGGTATCTTGCTCTTTATGATCCTCCCAAATCCGACATTAAAGGTACGATCGCCGATCTAGCCCGTTTGGGCGTTACCCTCAAAATGATCACAGGGGACAGTCACGCCGTTGCCACCAGTATTGCCCAACAAGTTGGCTTAGAACAAACTAAGGTATTAACAGGTTCAGATCTTCAAAAAATGAGTGCAGGTGCGCTGTTACATCAAGTTGATCAGGTTAATGTTTTTGCCGAAGTAGAACCGAATCAAAAAGAACGGATTATTGTCGCTCTCAAACGATCAGGCAATGTGGTGGGCTATTTGGGAGATGGTATTAACGATGCTTCCGCCCTCTACGCTGCCGATGTGGGTATTTCCGTTGATACGGCGGTAGATGTGGCCAAGGAAGCGGCGGATATTGTTTTGATGCAAAAGGACTTAAATGTATTGCTCGGCGGCATTAAATCAGGACGAACGACCTTTGCCAATACCCTCAAGTATGTTTTTATGGCTACCAGTGCCAATTTCGGTAATATGTTTAGTATGGCGGGTATTTCCTTATTTTTGCCGTTTTTACCTTTACTGCCTAAGCAAATTTTATTGACCAATTTATTAACCGATTTTCCTGAAATGACCATTGCCAGCGATCGCGTTGATCGAGAACAGGTGAGTAAACCTCGGCGTTGGGATATTCGTTTTATTCGCAACTTTATGTTGGTATTTGGGCTACTCAGTTCTGTTTTTGACTATCTTACTTTTGCTGCTTTATTGTTTTTATTGCATGCCGATCAAGCTCAATTTAGAACAGGTTGGTTTATGGAATCGGTTATTTCTGCCTCTATGATTGTTTTAGTCATTCGCACCCATCAATCTATTTTGAAAAGTCGCCCTAGTCGCCCGTTATTTTTCGCCACGATCGCCATTGTGATCATTACGCTCATTTTTCCCTATACACCCATTGCTGGTATTTTAGGATTTGAACCCTTACCGTTAGAGTTCCTATTAGTTTTAGCCTTAATCGTGGGACTCTATATTTTCTGTGCGGAGAATGTTAAACGAGTTTTTTATCAACACAATCAATAGTCGGTTAAGCCTTCACCCATAAGAACAAGGCCATAATTTATGCAAATAAGTTAAAGTAATCATCGCGGTTTTACAAAAAAATCTGATCGCAAATCATCGCTCAAGCTTTTCAACAAATAATAGAACCGAATCTTAGAAAAGGTATAATGTAGTGTTGATTGCCTTTTTGTAATCGGCTCTTCTGTAAGACTATGCGTACTGACACGATCTTTTATCAATTATTCTTAACATTTAAGCCTCTTCTGTTTGAACTATTAGGAGAGCCGATCGCCAATGCTGAATATTATCAGTTTACTTCTAGGGAGATTAAGGAAAAGGCTTTCCGTTTTGACGGGATTTTTATACCAGACCGAGAAGATAAGCCCATCTATTTTGTTGAGGTACAATTTCAAAATAAGTCTGATTTTTATTGGGAGTTTATTGCTGAAATTAATCTCTATTTGAATCAGTATAAACCTGTTCAGGATTGGAAAGCTGTCGCTCTTTTTGCCCAACGTCATTTTGAGGTGACATCTTTGACTCTTTACCAACAGGACTTGATGAATAGTGGTCGAATTATTCCTATCTATTTGGATGAGGTGCGATCGGATTCCATTGGAGTCGGATTGATTCAGTTAATCCTAGCTCAAGAATCCCAAGCTCCTGTTTTAGTTCAACAATTATTACAAAGAGCCAAGACAGAAATTGTTGATCCTTTAGTGACCCACGATATTATAGATTTATTGGAGACGGTTTTAGTTTCCAAATTTGCCCAATTAAGCCGCGAGGAGATTCAATCGATGTTTTTACTGAGTGATATTAAGCAAACACGGGTCTATCAAGAGGCTAAACAAGAAGGTCGTCAGGAGGGCCGTCAGGAAGGTCTTCAAGAGGGTCGCCAAGAGGGAGAGATTCATTTGTTAATTCGTCAGTTATCTCGGCGGTTTGGGAAGATTAGCGATCGCCGTGTTCAAGTTATTAATAGTTTGACGCTGGAGCAGTTGGATGATTTGGGGGAAGCTCTATTAGATTTTGGTGAGCTTGCGGATTTGGATAATTGGTTAGGGTTGAGGATTGGGGAATAGGGCGATCGCCTTCCATTTTTAGAATTTAAAAAGCGATCGCATTCTAATTATTTTTAATAAAAACTAGGCAGCCATTTCTAATAATTGATAATGTAATTGCATTAATTGACTGGGCAGCAGCGTTTCCATTGCATAGGTTGTGCCATCATTATTAGCAAACTCAACTTCAAAAGCTTGATCGTCATAAACCATCACAATAGTGCCGACCTGACCCTTACAGAGAGTTATCGGTTCTCCTGTTTCAAAATGGGTTGCAGACATATCTTCCGTAAGAGCGATAACATCTAAATCTTTTAGTTGATTCATAGTAATACCTCATTTATTTACAGGATAGCAATTAGTTAATCGAGGAAAATCTTCATCAAAACGAATTGTCCAAGCAACTAGAATAAGAGATTCTCCCGCATCAGTTATGAGCATAAATTTCATATTGTAATGTTGACCATGCTCATTTACCTTACGAAGAATAACTGACTCTGTAATAGCCGCTTGCTTAATGGCTCTTTTAAGAATATCGGCATTATTTAAAGTAATATCTAGTTTCTTTTTAAAGAGAATCGCTTTATTTTTACCGACATCGTGATTAAAATTTAGACAATAATTTTCTATCTTATTACCTAAATTAGCTTTGTCTCCATTCGGTAATTTCATTACTGAATATTTTTTGATAAGTTGTGTCTATTATAACTCAAACTAGCTGTTCTCGGTTCTTTCCTCTGAAACACTTTTTGACTACTCAAAATTAATGAGCGATCGCGTTCTAATTTTTTTAAGTTGCGATCGGGGTTTCTAGGGAAATTTTAAGGTTTGTGTTAGTGGAAATTAAACGGCGAAAGTCTAAAATTTCAACTAAGATTAATTTATCATCTTGGGAGTAGTGTAAAATAACGTCTCCTTCATTTTCTGCATAGGCGATCGCCTCGTTAGAGAGTTCAATTAAGAGAGCGTCAACATCTTTGCTATAGCTAATTTTTTTCATATCTAGACCTCTTACCAGGATAAAGGGTAATAATTAGAATAAAGGCGGCAAATTCTCGATAAACAACTCGAAGAACTAAGTTTTCATTTAAGCATTTTTGAGCAATGAGTTTATTTTCTTCTCCCGTTTCCAGAGCATCAGGAGAGCGGACAGTTTCAATAATAAAGTCAAGGTCTAGGGGGATTTCATGGTTAGCTAGAATTTCTATTTTTTGTTTGGCATGGTCACTTAAACGAATTTCTCTCATAATTCATTCTAGTTTTTGAATATCAATATTTAAGATTTGGAGTTGTCGATTGATCCAATCTGTAACAGTGATTTCATTATTGGCAATCACAACGGGTTTGCCGCCTTCCGTTACTGCGACGACTGAATTAGTGGTTCCGAGGTCAATGCCGACGACTTTAGCCATGCTTGTTTGTTTCTCCAGCAATTCCAGGGGATGTAACACTCTGTTTATTATAGGTTGTCTGGTTATTGTATCGAAGTTAGACGTTTTGGGATGGTTAGGTACGATCGCGTTTTCGATTTTCGTCGTCTGTGAGTGGCGATCGCGGGGGAAAATGCGTTACACTTGCTTAAATTAGACCTCTCGCAAATTCAAGAAAGTCCCCCTTTTTAAGGGGGATTTAGGGGGATCAAACGCTATTGTGCAAGAAGTCTATTACAATCTGCTAAATTTTTGAGCTTCTCTACGACTTCGGGATACAAAGATTTTTGGGATTGACTAAATTCAGCTATCTGAAAGTAACATTTTAAACATTAACCCACAACCCTCATCATGTCTGACCTCGAACTCCTACGCAAACTTGAAACGGCGATCGGCACAAAACTGAAACAAGTTGATGAAGAACGATTTAAGTTTAATTTAGAAAATCAGTCGAATATTGTGGATGTGAATACCTACGCGCTCTCGGATAAAGGAGAAGTGATAGGCTTATTTTTACAAAGTGTTAATGGAAAGAAATTGTCAAGCTTTTCGTTATCTGAATTTGAGCAACTAGCTCATTTATATTTAATAAATATTAAACTAGAAAACTGCTTGTTTTTAAAGGAAAGAAAATACCTAAAAGCATTGATATTATGGGATAATCAATTAACAGATTTATCTTTTCTAAGAGAACTGACAGCACTCACTTCCCTTGCTTTAGACGTTGATCAATTAACAGATGTATCTTTTCTAAAAGAACTGACAGCACTCACTTCCCTTGTTTTAAGCGGTGATCGATTAACAGATGTATCTTTTCTAAAAGAACTAACAGCACTCACTTCCCTTGTTTTA
>Ga0208854_1000429_pt1 | contig 10426 bp, 11 predicted proteins | sample LakMenEpi30Nov11_FD_150748 | JGI IMG/M metagenome (GOLD analysis project Ga0208854, IMG submission 150748) | Freshwater microbial communities from Lake Mendota, WI - 30NOV2011 deep hole epilimnion (SPAdes) | ecosystem: Environmental > Aquatic > Freshwater > Lake > Epilimnion/Euphotic zone ...
GTTTTGAGGCATTCTACCCTATTTTCGTGCATTCTAGCGGTTCTTATTTCGCCTACTATTTTTCTCCGTAAGGGTTTCAGCTTTTTTCAGCAAGCCCTACTTATGATCAATGGCAACGATTATTGGCTATTTTTCAAGAACAATTACCGACGGTCAAGGTTTGGAATGAATTTAAGTTCTTTGCAGAAACCGCTTTGGATTTTAAAGAACTCTTAAAACTGATCGATCCTCATATTCATTTTCTGCGACGGGAAAAAACGGAATGGGACGAGGCCTTTCATCTTTATAGCAGCCTGGCATTCTTTCACGATTAATTATTCCTGCGCTGACGGAATCTAAACTTGACTAACCTTGGAACCGTCCAGATAGTCAGTGAGTCATGATAGAGTCAGGCACAAAAATTCCTATTCTGATTAGCCGAGCCAGGTTGCTTTTTGCATTTCTTCTAATGTACTTATGAAATTAACTTTCCCTTTTAAATTTCTCACCTTGATCGCCGTGATTGGTAGTAGCTCATTCGTGAGTCCAATGGCGAAGGCGGGCCAGTTTGGTGAAACGGCATTGGATCAAACTCAGGTGATTGCGATCGCCCGACCCTACGGTGAAGGAAAATATGACTTGTTGGTGATTGAGCAAATCCCCAAGAAAAAGCAATGCTGGAGCGAAAGTGGTTCTAATCCGGTCATGGTTACGCCTTTGCTCTTGAATTTTGACTTTACAGGTCATTGTCGTCGTTCCACTGATAGTAACGGTTACTCGGTACGAATTGACGGTACGGATTATGGATTGGACTATTTGCTGCGGGTTGTGCCTCGTGGTAGCGAATTAATGTTAGTGGGCACGCCCCGTAATCCTAAGTTACCAGAGTTAATCATTGGTGAAACGCAAGGGCTGAATGCGGGTTTTATGAAAATTATCTTGAATCCTGGCTGGCAATTTACGAAGCGAACCTACAACGGTAAACCCCTGGGTCATTTTTACTTTAGTGGTAGCCAGGCTAATATAACAATCACGCCTTCTAACTCATCCTCCTCATCCCCCCCAGCCCTCTCATCCCCTTCATCCCCACCTAGCTCAAGTGTGGAACCCGTTGTTCCTGTTCCTGATCAGCCTATTAATCCGATTGTGCCGCCCGTAACCCCACCGCCAACCCCTAGCAGTAGTTTACCTGCACCCACGTTGAATCAACCCAATACCTCACTGCCGCCCAAAAAAGGGATTCCCAGTGTGGATAAGTTTCGTCAACCCTACTAACTTGAACTCTTATTGATTTTTAACCGCCTTAAATTTCATCATGACGATCGCTCTCCGTGACCGAGAACCCCTAGCCAGTTTGTTGCTCTACCGTGGTCTTAAATGGTCGGTAATTTATCCCCTTATGTTGGGCTATCTCAAGGGAAAAGTTTATGGTTTGGAGCATATTCCGGCCAAGGGGTCTGCGATCATTGTTAGTAATCATGCTAGTTATTTTGATCCGCCTCTATTAGCCAGTGGGATGGGCCGTCCGGTGGCTTTTATGGCTAAAGAAGAACTGTTCCAGGTGCCTCTCCTAAGCTCAATCATTCGTCTCTATGGTGCTTATCCGGTTAAACGGGGTTCCGGCGATCGCGGTGCTATTCGGGCTGCCTTAACGGCCCTGGAGGAAGGGTGGTTGGTGGGGGTTTTTCTGGAAGGAACTCGTACTCCTGATGCTCGCATTTATAGCCCTAAACTAGGAGCAGCGATGATTGCCGCTAAAGCCCAAGTTCCTTTAATTCCGGTTAGCTTGTGGGGGACGGAACAGATTTTGCCATCGGGTTCGGCTTTCCCCCGTCCTGTTCCTATTACAGTTCGCATTGGTGAACCCATTGCTCCGCCGCAAATGGTGAAAAAGGAAAGTTTAGAAGCCGTCACTCATACCTGCCAAACCGTCATTCATGACCTACATGATTTGGGACGTTAAACCAGAGGCATGATTAGGTGGAGGGTAAACTGCGAAGATAGGGACTCAAATGAGTGCGATCGCTGATGGCATGAAAGAGTGGCCCCCGTGAGGACATTTCAACAATGCTGACGGCGGCAACGGGCATGGCAAAGCGATCGCGGTAACGGCCAATATCAATGCCCATCAGATGACAGAGCATAATGCGAATGGTGGCTTTGTGGGAAACAATAAGTACATTACCGAGATCATAGTTATCCTCAATTTCCTCTAGAACATGGGAACAACGTCGCGCAATATCAATGCCCCGTTCGCCGCCTGGCGGTGAATTCCAAGCCGGATCGGTTAACCACTGCATATAGAGATCATGAAAGCGTTCATAGACCTGGGTGGGATGCAAACCTTCCCATTCTCCGTAGGCCACCTCCTTTAAGCCTGAACGCAATTTCATCGTCATTCCCAACTTGTCACAGAGCGGTTGGGCCGTTTGTCTGGCTCGTTGCAGAGGGCTGACATAGATGGCTTGCCAGGGCAAATGACAATAAAATGCAGCAAAAGCTTGGGCCATTTCAATCCCTTCGGGCGTTAGGCCAGGGTCATTTTCCGGCGTACCACAATAGCCGCCCGTCTTGCTATAAGCGGTTTGTCCATGTCGTAAAAAGTAGAGCTTTAAACCCATGAGCCATTACTAACCAAAGATTGAGTGATCCGATCACGAGGAAGTTTCTTTAAGTGCCGTGACGTTCCCGTAAATCAGGACTCAGGTGAGCGCGATCGCCCATGACCTCAATTAAGGGGCCATGTTCCGACATTTCTACAATACTCAAAGAAGCAACCGGCATACCAATGCGATCGCGGTAACGACCGATATCAATTCCTAAAAGAGAACAGAGCATAATCCGAATGGTCGATTTGTGGGACACCACTAAAATATTGCCACTATCGTAGGTTTGTTCAAGCTCTTCTAGTACCTCAGAGCTACGTCGCGCAATGTCAATGCCTTTTTCTCCCCCTGTGGGAGCATTCCAGCCAGGATCAGCTAACCAGCTGACATAATCATCATGGAATTCTAGGTTAACCTCGGCGGGGGTTTTATTTTCCCATTTACCGTAGGCAATTTCCTTTAAGCCTTCTCGACGCTGAATTTTTAGACCGAGGCGATCGCTGATCGGTTTGGCGGTAGCTATCGTGCGGTGTAGGGGACTGGCAAAAATTGCTGCCCAGGGCAGATCTTGATAGGTATCAGCAAATTGTTCTGCCATTTGATAACCCGCCTCTGTCAGGTCAATATCCACCCGACCACAGTAGGTTCCCGTTTGACTAGAAAGGGTTTCCCCATGCCGAAGAAAATAGAGTTTTAAGGTCATGATGAAGATGAGGAGATTTGCAATGGACTTGCCCTAGAGTATAGTATGGGGATTGATCCTTGGCAAATGGTTGAGAATGCTAAAATTAGGACGGATTATCGCTTAAAATCTTACTACAATAGGAAGTCTGTTAATGGTATTGACCCCTTCTACGATGTTAGCCTTGGGAACCTCCGCTCCTGACTTTCAGTTGAGGGATGTGGTTTCTGGAGAAGAGATTTCTTTAGCCACCTTTGCGGATAAATCAGCTTTATTAGTGATGTTTATCTGTCGGCATTGTCCCTTTGTTAAACATATTCAAGGACAGCTTGCTCAATTAGGGCGAGATTATCAGTTAACTTCCCTGGCTATCCTGGCGATTAGTGCTAATGATGCCGAAAAATATCCCGATGATGCACCGGCAAGCCTCAAAGCAATGGCCGAAGAATTAGGATTTGTTTTTCCCTTCGTCTATGATGAAACACAAGCGGTTGCTAAAGCCTACGATGCTGCTTGTACCCCTGATTTTTTCCTTTTTGATAGCGCACGCCGTTTAGTTTATCGGGGACAATTAGATGATAGTCGTCCTAGTAATTCTCTGCCGGTGACAGGTCAGGATCTACGGGCGGCGATCGAAGCAGTTTTAGCTGGAAAACCGATTAGTGCGGAACAAAAACCGAGTATTGGCTGCAATATCAAATGGAAGGTGGCGTAGATAAGCATGGGTCAGGGATTATTTGTGGGTTTAACGACCTTAGATTGTCTTTATTTAACCACTCATTTTCCCCAGTCTAACGAGAAAATAGTGGCGATAGACCAACTTTTGACGGTGGGAGGGCCAGCCACGAATGCGGCAATTACCTTTGCCCATTTTGGTCATCAATCCTCCTTAATGAGTGTGGTGGGTAATCATTCCTTGACGACCATTATTAATCAGGCTTTTAAACATTATGGTGTCAAAGGGTTAGATCTAGCTCCTACCTTTTCCGCATCTCCAACTGTCTCTTCAATTATCGTTACTCAAGGAACAGGAGAAAGAGCTGTTGTTTCCATTAATGCCACTAAATTGCAAGTGAATTTTGATGATCTTGACCTTAATCTCATCGACTTACTTGAACAAATTGATCTAGTTTTAATTGACGGTCATCAAATGCTCATCAGTGCGGCGATCGTTGAACAGGCTCAAAAACAGAACATTCCCGTTGTGCTGGACGGCGGCAGTTGGAAACCAGGCTTAGAAACGGTACTCCCCTACATTAACTATGCCATTTGTTCTGCCAATTTTTATCCCCCCACTTGTCAAAATACTGACCAGGTTTGCAGTTATTTGCAACACTATAAAATTCCTCATTTTGCCATTACTCAAGGCGCGAAACCGATTATCTATCATAGTTTTGGCCAACGAGGAGAGATTCCAGTCCCGACCATCAAAGCAGTCGATACTTTGGGCGCAGGAGATATTTTTCATGGAGCCTTTTGTCATTATCTTTTAGACAATAATCTAGATGAGCATTCTTTTCCAAAATCTCTCTCCCAAGCTGTTAGAATTGCTCAGTTATCCTGTCAATATTTTGGCCCGCATCAATGGATGAAAGATTAATGAAAATTCTGATTGTCGAAGATGAATATGAAATTGCTAACTTAATTCGAGAAACTCTAGAACGGGAATCCTTTAGCTGTGATATTGCCAGGGATGGTTTAACCGCCTTAGATCGCTTTCAAGCCTGGGAACCAGATGTGATCATTTTAGATTTAATGTTGCCGAAATTAGACGGACTGGAAGTCTGTAACCGTATTCGTCAGAAAGCTGTGGTTAAAGATCCCTATATTTTGATGTTAACTGCCAAGGGAGAAGAAATTGATCGCATTATTGGTCTCTCTACTGGAGCCGACGACTATTTAGTAAAACCCTTTAGTCCTAGAGAATTAGTGGCTAGAGTGAGAGCCTTACTGAGGCGGAGTTTACGGCAGATGGAAGTGAGTAGTCAACTGCATCGAACCCAACATTTTCAACTGGATTTAGATCAGCATATTGCCCAACGTCAACTCCCCGATCAGACCTTAGAAACGTTAGATTTAACGACCTTAGAATTTAACTTATTGTCAACTTTTATGAGTTATCCCAATCGGGTTTGGAGTCGTAGTCAATTAATTGATAAACTCTGGGGCAATGATTTCTTTGGAGATGATCGGGTCGTGGATACCCATATTCGTCGTCTGCGTAAGAAAATTGAACCCGATCCTGCCAACCCTACTTTTATCAAAACGGTGATTGGGATAGGGTATAAGTTTGAGGATAATGGTTGAGTTCTCCAGGTGTGAGTATGATTGATGTGATTGGTATTGGTTTAGATGGAGCGGTTGGTTTAACGGCGAATACTTTGGCCGTTGTTGATCGGGCAACAGTTTTAGTCGGCAGCGATCGCCATTTAGATTACTTTCCTCATCATCCTGCCGAACGACTGGTACTCGGTAACATGGTCGTTGTCTTTGAAACTATGCGAAGACGAGTGGTTCAATCCGAAAAAATTGTTGTTATCGTCAGTGGAGATCCTCTCTTTTTTGGCTTAGGTCGTTTACTGCTGGAAAATTTTCCACCGGAGCAATTAACCTTCCATCCCCATCTCAGTTCTGTCCAGTTAGCCTTTAATCGTTTGAAATTAACCTGGCAAGATGCGAATGTGGTCAGTGTTCACGGTCGCTCCATGAATTTATTGATCCCCTTATTACAAAAAGGGGTGAAAAAATTAGCCATTTTTACCGATCAAAATAATCACCCTGGCGCGATCGCCCGTTTTTATCGAAATTTAGATTTACCTGCCCACTATCATCTCTGGGTTTGTGAAGATCTCGGTTCAGCTAAGGAAAAAGTTTATTCTTGTTTACCCGCCGACATTGATACTTACACCCAGGAAGATTTTTCACCGCTTAATTTAGTTATTTTAGTCCGTCAGGAAATTTTAACAGGCAATGACCTTGATCTGAATACCTTACCCTTGATGGGTTTAGCCGATGCTAACTTTTTCAGTTTTGATGATCGCCCTGGCTTAATTACCAAACGAGAAGTTCGGGTACAGGCCTTGGCTGAATTAGCCCTACAACCGAATCAAATCGTCTGGGATATTGGTTCAGGAACGGGATCTGTCGCCATCGAAATTGCCCGTCTTTGCCCTACTTCTCAGGTTTATGGCATCGAAAAATCCTCCATGGGAATTGTGTTAATTGAGCGGAACTGTCAACGTTTTAGCACCTTAAATGTTCATCCCATTCATGGGCAAGCACCAGAGATTTTAAGTAATTTGCCCAAGCCTGATCGTATTTTTATTGGTGGTAGTGGTGGCAATTTGATTGATATCTTAATGAGTTGTCAGGAGAAGTTAGCAATAGGCGGAAAACTGGTTTTGGCCTTAGCCACCCTAGAAAACTTGGCGACTTGTTTGGCTTGGTTTAAAAAACATCAATGGGATTGTAGCTTGCAGCATATTCAGATTTCTCGCTCTGTTCCCTTTGCCAATCTGACGCGACTCAACCCCATTAATCCCGTTAATTTGATTACTGCCCAGCGTCTTAATAATCACACCATCATCGAAATACCCCCAGAGTCAATGGATGTCCTTAATTATCCTGACAATACTGATTCATTTGAGTAATTAAAAGCTGTTCTTTTTTGCCAATTTGTCGGACTTGATCCTGGGCCAATTTAGCGGTTAAAATGTCCTTGCTTTTAATAGCATTGATAATATTACGGGTTGCTTCTGCATTACCATCGTAAATATTGGCTAGTTCCTGTTGATAGGTTATTAACTGGTTATCTTTCAGGTTTAACGCCTGTACTTGTTGTCCAGCCTCTTCAAAGGCTTTGGCCACTGTGAGAATTTTTTCGGGATCAGTGGAATCTCGATTGTTGGCACTTTCCTCAGCAATCTTTTTGGTAATCAGGATAATTTTTTGGCACTGGGCGGTTTTTGTTTCGGCACAGCTAGAGAGCATCACACTGAGCGGTAATGTTAGGAGGATCAGTATCGAGCCAGTTTTTCCTATTATTTGAGCGCGTTTAAAATAGTTCATTATTGACTTAAAAGAGGATCGTTATTTTAAAAATGGGAGTTATACCAAATCCTGTTTTCAAATTCCTTTTTGTTCCAGGTAGGGGCTTAGTCTCTAAGCCTTACACTATATGGATTTGGGAACCAAACCCCTACAAAATATTAACGGTGTTTTACAAGCGGATTTGGTATTAGGAGAGGTAATGGACAAAGAAGGTGTCAAAAAACCAGGGAGCAAATCCCCAATCGGTCAATTTCGATGGCCAAATTTTCGTTCCTTGCGTCATCTCTTACTGTTTTTAGGGCTAGGGTTGCTCGGCATTAGACTATTGCCCTACTTTTTCCCGATCCATGCCCAGGATATTCAGCTACGGGATCAGTCAATCGAATTTCGCGATCGCAATGGGTTATGGCTAGGCAAGCTTTTAAGTCACAGTCAAGATCAACATACCTGGGTGAAATTAAGTTCGGTTTCGCCGCTATTTACGCAAGCAATTTTAGCAGCAGAAGACCAGGATTTCTATCACCATGGGCCGCTTGACCTGACTGCGATCGCTAGGGCGATTTTTCAAGCGATCCAAACCCAGAAGATCGAAAGTGGTGCTTCCACTATTACGATGCAACTGGCACGAATGTTAGGCGATCGGCCCCGTCATCTGGGATCAAAACTAGCCGAAGTTTGGGTAGCTTGGCGATTAGCGGCGGGCATGAACCGCACGGAAATTTTAACTGCCTACGTGAACCGTTTACCGATGGGAGGCAATATCTATGGGATTGAAGCGGCGGCTCAAACCTATTTTGGCATTTCTGCCCAGTCCCTCAGTCTGAGTCAAGCGACTCTCTTGGCCGCCATCCCCAATAATCCCTCTCGTTTTAATCCCTACCATCATTTACCCGCCCTCAAACAGCGTCAACGTTATATTCTCAATCGTCTGGTTGCCACTGGCCAAATTAGTGCGTCCCAAGGCGATCGCGCCTATCAAGAACATTTAACCCTACAACCGCGATCGGCCAACATTATCGCGGCCCCCCATTTCCTCTTTTGGTTGGCTTCCCAATTACCCAAGGATCACCCCTATCAAATCCGAACCACGATTGATTTACCCCTGCAACAATTTGTTGAAACCCAACTGCGGGAAGTGATTAGCCGTTTAAAAATTCATAATGTTCATCAGGGTGCGGTTTTAATCCTCGATAATCACAGTGGCCAAGTGTTAGCCTATGCTGGCTCTAAAGATTATTTTGATGCCAAAGCATTGGGGGGAAATGATGGTGTTCAGTCTCTACGACAACCTGGCTCAACTCTCAAACCTTTCCTGTATGAATTAGCTTTAGAAAAACGAATTATTCATCCCAATACCATTTTGGCTGATGTTCCCACTCACTATGCTATTCCAGGCGCGAAACTGTATAGTCCGAGCGATTACAGTAGCCAATTTGCGGGGCCAGTGCGAGTGCGGTTGGCCCTAGCCAATTCTCTCAATATTCCAGCCGTGAAAGTATTAGAAAAAGTCGGTGTTCCTCAGTTTTTAAATCGTTTGCAACAATTGGGTTTTAAACATCTCAATCAGCCACCAGAATACTATGGTTTAGGTCTGACCTTGGGCAGTGGAGAAGTGAATTTGTGGGAATTAGCGAATGCTTATCGGGCGATCGCTTTACAAGGGCAAGTTTCACCCTTAGTCACGACTCTACCTAGTCAATCTAATATTAATCAGCCCCTAATTCTCGGCCAGATCAGTAGTTGGGGTTTAATAACCGATATGCTCAGCGATCGCTATGCGAGGGCCAAATCCTTTGGGGTAGAATCCATTCTTAATTTGCCCTTTGCCACCGCCGTCAAAACCGGAACTTCCTCTAATTTTCGAGATACCTGGACAGTGGGTTTTAGTCGAGACTATACCGTTGGGGTTTGGGTCGGCAATTTTGATGGTGAACCGATGCGTCAGGTGTCCGGGGTGATGGGAGCGGCTCCCCTTTGGAATCGTATTTTCTTAAAACTGCACGAATTAAAACCACCACAAGCCTTTGATCCGCCCGCCCAACTGATTTCTAAACCAATTTGTGCTTTATCCGGCTTAAAACCCACACCTGCCTGTCCCCTGATTGTCTCTGAATATTTTTGGCCCGTAGATTTAGCCGATTACGAAACTAACCGCGATCGCTTTTATCAAACGGTTGATTCTGCTCACGGAAAATACAAACTTAATTTACCCAGTGAATATGATCAGTGGTTAGCCCAGCAACCGGAGCTACAAACTCATGTCCCCTCCTTAAAAATTCTTTTTCCTGAACCGAATGCCCAATTACTGATTCCTGATCAAGATAAGTTTTTAACCTTAGCTTTTAAAATTGCTAATCCTGAACAACAATCCGTCGAATGGTGGTTAAATGGAACAAAAATTAAGACAAGTAATGAGGCAACCCTTTTTGGGAAAATGCAACCAGGAGCTTGGCAATTGATAATCAAAAAGGCAAATTCTACGGCTCCTCAAGATCAAGTAAATTTTACAGTAAATGTAGCAATACCCATTAAAAAACGAGGATTTTCCCTACAACGCCCTTAATCTGGTTTGGTTTTACCAAACTTAATAAGTTAAAAGGCTTATTCACTTCATTTTTGCATTAGCGTAATAAAAATAGGAAAAATGTCACACTTTGTATAGTATTCAATCAATTCATACAGATTTAATCAATTTATACAGGAAATCAAACAGCCACCTATTAGATTTAATAAGGTCATGTGATGTAGAGGTTAAAAAGACATAAATACGCTAAGGTCACTAAATATCTTAGCTTCAGGCCTGCCTGAAATCCTTGATATACGAGGATAATTTTTACGTCACATAATGCGTTAATTTCATCCAAGAGGTATAACTGTGTCCAAGGAGATTGTTAAGGTAAAGTTGTCTGATGATGAAAACTCACCAGAAATTTCGATAGAAGCCTTTGTGCCAGACAGGAGAGAATTACATCAGTCGGCAGCAACAATTTCAGATGGTGAGATTGAGTCTATTATACTTCAAACGTTCATAATCTGAGATTTATCAAAGCGTTGAAATCGTAAGGTGAGCAAAGAATCAAGCTCCTCCTTATATTTTACGTTAGCATCT
>Ga0208854_1000430_pt1 | contig 10390 bp, 7 predicted proteins | sample LakMenEpi30Nov11_FD_150748 | JGI IMG/M metagenome (GOLD analysis project Ga0208854, IMG submission 150748) | Freshwater microbial communities from Lake Mendota, WI - 30NOV2011 deep hole epilimnion (SPAdes) | ecosystem: Environmental > Aquatic > Freshwater > Lake > Epilimnion/Euphotic zone ...
CGGACTCAGTTGCGCCAGCCGAGGATCAGGCCATAGAGCACCCACTCCAGCGTCTTGTCGGTCAGCCACAGGAACAGGGCCATCACGAACACGAATGCGAACACGTAGCCCGTCATCTGCAGGGCCTCCTTGCGGGTGGGCCAGACGACCTTCTTGGTCTCGCGGACGGCGTCGCGGCCGAAGGCGGCGAGTTGCTTGCCGCTCTCGGAGGTGAAGAACACCGCCACCGCAGCAGCCAGCAGCACCAGCAACGCGACCACGCGCACCCACAGGCTTTGCTGCGCAAGGCCGTAGAAGGCGCCGATCGAGCCAACGAGCAGCACGGCGGCGGCCGCGAGCTTGGCCTTGTCGGCGCCCGTGGAGACGGTTTCGACTTCGGTTTGGGTGGACATGGAAACGGTTCTCGTCAGCGCCCGCGATCGGTGCCTTGCATCAGGCGCAAAACCCGCAGGGCGCGGGCCTTGCGGGTTGGTGGGCTCGGACGGGTGTCCGGCGGCCCTGGTTCAGGTGGCAGGGGCGGAGGGAATCGAACCCCCGACCTTCGGTTTTGGAAACCGGCGCTCTACCAATTGAGCTACACCCCTGCGGAAAACGTGGGCCCTTATTCGATGATCTTGGCCACGACGCCCGAGCCCACCGTGCGGCCACCCTCGCGGATGGCAAAGCGCAGGCCCTCTTCCATGGCGATCGGCGCGATCAGCTTGACCGTGATGGCCACGTTGTCGCCCGGCATCACCATCTCCTTGTCCTTCGGCAGCTCCACCGCCCCCGTCACGTCCGTCGTGCGGAAGTAGAACTGCGGACGGTAGTTGTTGAAGAACGGCGTGTGCCGGCCGCCCTCTTCTTTGGAGAGCACGTAGATCTCGGCCGTGAAATGCGTGTGCGGCTTGATGCTGCCCGGCTTGCACAGCACCTGACCCCGCTCCACCTCTTCACGCTTGGTGCCGCGCAGCAGGATGCCCACGTTGTCCCCAGCCTGCCCCTGGTCCAGCAGCTTGCGGAACATCTCCACGCCCGTGCACGTCGTCTTCAGCGTCGGCTTGATGCCCACGATCTCGATTTCCTCGCCAACCTTGATCACGCCGCGCTCCACCCGACCCGTGACCACCGTGCCACGACCCGAGATCGAGAACACGTCCTCCACCGGCATCAGGAACGCGCCGTCAATCGCACGGTCCGGCGTCGGGATGTAGCTGTCCAGCGCGTCGGCCAGCCGCATGATGGCGCCTTCGCCGAGCTCGCCCTTGTCGCCTTCCATCGCCAGCTTGGCGCTGCCCTTGACGATCGGCGTGTCGTCACCCGGAAAATCGTACTTGGACAGCAGCTCGCGCACTTCCATCTCGACGAGCTCCAGCAGCTCCGCGTCGTCGACCATGTCGCACTTGTTCAGGAACACGATGATGTACTTCACGCCCACCTGGCGCGCCAGCAGGATGTGCTCCCGCGTCTGCGGCATCGGGCCGTCAGCGGCCGAGCACACCAGGATCGCACCGTCCATCTGCGCCGCGCCCGTGATCATGTTCTTCACGTAGTCGGCGTGCCCCGGGCAATCCACGTGCGCGTAGTGACGGTTGGCCGTCTCGTACTCCACGTGCGCCGTGTTGATCGTGATCCCCCGCGCCTTCTCCTCCGGCGCCGCATCAATCTGGTCGTAGGCCTTGGCCTCGCCGCCAAACTTGCTCGCCAAAACCGTCGTGATCGCCGCCGTCAGCGTCGTCTTGCCGTGGTCCACGTGACCGATCGTGCCCACGTTCACGTGGGGCTTGGTGCGCTCGAACTTACCCTTGGCCATTGCTGGTTTCCTTGCAGAAAGAACGTTGCCAGTGCGTGTTTAAGGTCTTCGCGCATCGCCGGGCCACTGGCAGCCCGACCCCGTGGCCGAAGACCGTTGATCAGTTCTTGCCGCGCGCCGTGATGATGGCGTCGGCGACGTTCTTGGGCGCTTCGGCGTAGTGCTTGAACTCCATCGTGTACGTCGCCCGGCCCTGGCTCATGGAGCGCAGCGTGGTGCTGTAGCCGAACATCTCGGACAGCGGCACCTCGGCCTTGATGACCTTGCCACCGCCGGGCATGTCGTCCATGCCCTGCACCATGCCACGGCGAGACGACAGGTCGCCCATCACCGAGCCGGCGTAGTCTTCCGGCGTCTCCACCTCGACGGCCATCATCGGCTCCAGGATCACCGGCTGGGCCTTGCGGCAGCCGTCCTTGAAGCCGATCGACGCGGCCATCTTGAATGCGTTTTCGTTCGAGTCCACCTCGTGGTACGAACCGAAGGTGAGCGTCACCTTCACGTCCACCACCGGGTAGCCGGCCAGCACGCCGTTCGGCAGGGTGTCTTCGATGCCCTTCTTGACCGCGGGAATGAACTCACGCGGCACGACGCCGCCCTTGATGGCGTCGACGAACTCGAAGCCCTTGCCCGGCTCCTGCGGCTCGACCTTCAGCACGACGTGGCCGTACTGGCCCTTGCCGCCCGACTGGCGCACGAACTTGCCTTCGACATCGGCCACCGACTTGCGGATGGTCTCGCGGTAGGCCACCTGCGGCTTGCCGACGTTGGCTTCCACGCCGAACTCGCGCTTCATGCGGTCGACGATGATCTCCAGGTGCAGTTCGCCCATGCCGGAAATGATGGTCTGGCCCGACTCTTCGTCGGTGCGCAGGCGGAACGAGGGGTCTTCGGCAGCCAGACGGCCCAGCGCGATGCCCATCTTCTCCTGGTCGGCTTTGGTCTTGGGTTCGACGGCCTGGCTGATCACCGGCTCCGGGAAGATCATCTTCTCGAGCGTGATCACCGATTCCGGGTCGCACAGGGTTTCGCCCGTGGTGACGTCCTTCAAGCCCACGCAGGCTGCGATGTCACCGGCCAGGATCTCCTTGATCTCTTCGCGCTGGTTGGCGTGCATTTGCAGGATCCGGCCGATGCGCTCCTTCTTGCCGCGGATCGGGTTGAAGACCGAGTCGCCGCTCTTGAGCACGCCCGAGTAGACGCGCACGAACGTCAGCTGACCGACGTAGGGGTCGGTCATCAGCTTGAAGGCCAGTGCGGCGAACTTCTCGTTGTCGTCGGCGTTGCGCGTGATCAGCTTGTCGTCTTCGTCGGTGCCCGGCACGGGCGGCACGTCCACAGGCGACGGCAGGAAGTCGATCACGCCGTCGAGCATGCGCTGCACGCCCTTGTTCTTGAATGCGGTGCCGCAGAACATGGGCTGGATCTCGGCCGCCAGCGTGCGCGAGCGGATGCCGGACTTGATCTCCTGCTCGGACAGGTCGCCCGACTCCAGGTACTTGTTCATCAGGTCTTCGCTCGACTCGGCAGCCGCTTCGAGCATGTTCTCGCGCCACTTCTGGGCATCGGCCTGCAGCTCGGGCGGGATCTCCTTGAACTCGAACTTCATGCCCTGCGAGGCCTCGTCCCAGTAGATCGCCTTCATCTTGATGAGGTCGATCACACCGGTGAAGTTCTCTTCCGAACCGATGGGGATGACGATGGGCACCGGGTTGGCCTTCAGCCGCGCCTTCATCTGGTCGTGGACCTTGAAGAAGTTGGCGCCGGTGCGGTCCATCTTGTTCACGAAGGCCAGGCGCGGCACCTTGTACTTGTTGGCCTGGCGCCAGACGGTCTCGGACTGCGGCTGCACGCCGCCCACGGCGCAATACACCATGCAGGCGCCGTCGAGCACGCGCATCGAACGCTCGACCTCGATGGTGAAGTCGACGTGCCCGGGCGTGTCGATGATGTTGAAGCGGTGCTCAGGGAAGGACATGTCCATGCCCTTCCAAAAGCAGGTGGTGGCGGCCGACGTGATCGTGATGCCGCGCTCCTGCTCCTGCTCCATCCAATCCATGGTGGCCGCGCCGTCGTGCACCTCACCGATCTTGTGGTTCACACCGGTGTAGTACAGGATGCGCTCGGTGGTGGTGGTCTTGCCGGCATCGATGTGCGCGCTGATGCCGATGTTGCGGTAGCGCTCGATGGGGGTCTTGCGGGCCATGAACTTTCTCCAAATGCAGGGGCCGCCGACGGGCTAGTACTAACCCGATGGGCGGCCGGAACGCAGGATGCGGCGGGTTTAGAAGCGGAAGTGCGAGAACGCCTTGTTCGCTTCGGCCATGCGGTGCACTTCGTCGCGCTTCTTGCACGCGCCGCCACGGCCTTCGCTGGCCTCGAGCAGTTCGTTGGCCAGGCGGGCGGCCATGGACTTCTCACCGCGCTTGCGCGCGCTTTCTTTCAGCCAGCGCATCGCCAGTGCCTGACGGCGAACCGGGCGCACTTCCACGGGCACCTGGTAGTTGGCGCCACCGACACGGCGGCTCTTGACCTCGACCATCGGCTTGATGTTGTTCAGCGCGACCATGAAGACCTCGAGCGGGTCCTTGCCGGCCTTCTGCTCGACCTGATCGAGGGCGCCGTAGATGATGCGCTCGGCGACGGCCTTTTTGCCCGACTCCATGATGACGTTCATGAACTTCGAGAGGTCGACGGACCCGAACTTCGGGTCGGGGAGGATCTCGCGCTTGGGGACTTCGCGACGGCGTGGCATGGCACTCTTCCTTTTCGGGGTTCAGTCGGCTGCCACGGCGTGGCGGCCACGGAGCAGCATCAGGCCGCTCCACTTACTCGGCAGGCCGTTCGCCTGCCGCGGGGGCGAAGGCCGGTCAGGCCTTCTTCGGACACGAAGGCCGGTCAGGCCTTCTTCGGACACGAAGGCCGGTCAGGCCTTCTTCGGACACGAAGGCCGGTCAGGCCTTCTTCGGACGCTTCGCGCCGTACTTCGAACGCGACTGTTTGCGGTCCTTGACACCTTGCAGGTCAAGGCTGCCACGAACGATGTGGTAGCGCACGCCGGGCAGGTCCTTCACGCGGCCGCCGCGCACCAGCACCACACTGTGCTCCTGCAGGTTGTGGCCTTCGCCGCCGATGTACGAGATGACCTCAAAACCGTTGGTCAGGCGCACCTTGGCCACCTTGCGCAACGCCGAGTTGGGCTTCTTCGGGGTCGTGGTGTAGACCCGGGTGCAGACACCGCGTCGCTGCGGGCTGTTCTGCATGGCCGGCGACTTGGACTTCGTGGTCTCGACCTGGCGGCCGTGGCGCACGAGTTGATTGATGGTCGGCATGAACGCTCTTTCTCTTTTCGAGACGGTAACTCGGTGGCGTCGACGCTCTGCGATTGGAGCGGCGAACGAAAGTGCACCCTGACCCGCGGCCAAAGCGCGAAAAGCCCGCGAGTATAGTGCGTCCGCCCATGCCCGACAAGCCGCTGGCCGTGATCGACACCCAGGTGCTGCTGGACTGGCTGTTGTTCGCCGATCCGTCGGTGACACGCTGGGTGACTGCGATCGAGCGGGGCGAGGTCTGCTGGATCGCCTGCGTGGCGATGCGCACCGAGTTCGCGCACATGGTGGGCCACCCACGATTCGCGCGCTGGCAGCCAGAGAGTGAGCGAGCGCTTTCCATCTTCGACCGCCATGCCGAGATGCAGCCCGACCCGGCCGCCAGATCGTCCTGGCTGCGCTGCCGCGATGCCGACGACCAGGTGTTCATCGACCTGGCCCTCGCGCACCGAGCGCGCTGGCTGCTCACCCGCGACAAGGCGCTGCTGAGTCTGGCCCGTCCCGCCCGGGTGCTGGGCGTCGAGATCCTGAAACCCCAGCCATGAGAAAGGGCGGCCGAAGCCGCCCTTTGTGCTGCGAGGGAACGCCCCGTCAGTCGGCCGAGCCTTCGCCCGCAGCCGTGGCCGCGTCCACACCTGCCAGTTGCACGGCAGCCAGTTCCTCGGCCTCCTGCATGGCGATGGCGCGGCGCTCCGACTCGTCCATCTCTTCCTTGACCTTGCGGGCCTGGTGGAAAGCCATGCCGGTGCCCGCGGGGATCAGGCGGCCGACGATGACGTTTTCCTTCAGGCCACGCAGCTCGTCGCGCTTGCCCATGATGGCCGCCTCGGTGAGCACGCGGGTGGTCTCCTGGAACGAGGCCGCCGAGATGAAGCTGTCGGTCGACAGCGAGGCCTTGGTGATGCCCAGCAGCACGTCGGCGTGCGTGGCCGGCAGCTTGCCCTCGGCGCGCATGCGGTCGTTGGTGTCCAGCAGCTCCGAGCGCTCCACCTGCTCACCAGCGATGTAGCCGGTGTCCCCGGTGTTCACGATCTGTACCCGGCGCAGCATCTGGCGGACGATCACTTCGATGTGCTTGTCGTTGATCTTCACGCCCTGCAGGCGGTAGACGTCCTGCACCTCGTCAACGATGTAGCGCGCCAGTTCCTCGATGCCCAGCAGGCGCAGGATGTCCTGAGGATCCGCCGCGCCGTCGACGATGAGTTCGCCGCGGTTCACCACCTGGCCCTCGTGCACCAGGATGTTCTTCTCCTTGGGCACCAGCACCTCGTGGACGCGGCCCTCGGGATCGGTGATCTGCAGGCGGTTCTTGCCCTTGGTCTCCTTGCCGAAGCTCACCGTGCCGGTGATCTCGGCCAGGATGCCCACGTCCTTGGGCGATCGGGCCTCGAACAGCTCGGCCACCCGCGGCAGGCCGCCGGTGATGTCGCGTGTCTTCTGGCCTTCCATCGGAATGCGGGCCAGCACCTCGCCGGGGGTGAGGTCTTGCCCGTCACGCACCTGGATCAGCGCGCCGACCGGGAAGCCGATGGTCACTGAATGGTCGGTGCCCGGGATCTTGACCTCGCTGCCCGCGGCATCCATCAGCTTGACCTGCGGGCGCACGACCTTGGCCGCGCCGCGGCGCTTCGGGTCGATGACCACCAGCGTCGACAGGCCCGTGACCTCGTCGACCTGCTTGGCCACCGTCACGCCTTCCTCGACGTTCTCGAACTTCGCCCGGCCGGCGAACTCGGTGATGATCGGCCGGGTCAGCGGGTCCCAGTTGGCCAACACGGTGCCGGCCTTGACGGGCTGGTCGGCCTTCGCGGTGAGTGTGGCGCCGTACGGCAGCTTGTGACGCTCACGCTCGCGGTGGTGGTTGTCGAAGATGACGACCTCGCCCGAACGCGAGATGACGACCAGGTCGCCCTTGCCGTTGGTCACGTAGCGCATCGTGGCGTTGAAGCCGACGACGCCATCGCTCTTGGCCTCCACCGCGTTGGCCACCGACGCGCGCTGCGCGGCACCGCCGATGTGGAAGGTGCGCATCGTCAGCTGCGTGCCGGGCTCGCCGATGGACTGCGCGGCGATCACGCCGATGGCCTCACCCACGTTCACCAGGCCGCCACGGCCGAGATCCCGGCCGTAGCACTTGGCGCAGATGCCGAAGCGGGTGTCGCAGGTGAGTGCCGTGCGCACCTTGACCTCGTCCACACCGGCGGCCTCGAGCGCGTCGATGGTGTCCTCGTCCAGCATCTCGCCGGCCGGCACCATGACCTCCTGTGACTCGGGGTGCAGCACCTCGGTGGCCGTGACGCGGCCGAGGATGCGGTCGCGCAGCGATTCGATCACCTCGCCGCCTTCGACCAGCGCCCGGCGGTTCATGCCGTTCTGAGTGCCGCAGTCGTCTTCCGTGACGACCAGGTCCTGGGTCACGTCCACCAGACGGCGCGTCAGGTACCCTGAGTTCGCTGTCTTCAGCGCCGTGTCCGCCAGGCCCTTGCGGGCGCCGTGCGTGGAGTTGAAGTACTGCAGCACGTTCAGGCCTTCACGGAAGTTCGCCGTGATGGGCGTCTCGATGATCGAGCCGTCGGGCTTGGCCATCAGGCCGCGCATGCCGGCGAGCTGGCGGATCTGCGCCGCGCTGCCGCGGGCACCCGAGTCGGCCATCATGTAGATGGAGTTGAACGACTCCTGGTCGACTTCCTTGCCGTGGCGGTCCTGCACCTTCTGCTTGGACAGCTGGGCCATCATGACCTTGCCGACCTCGTCGCCGGTCTTGCCCCAGATGTCCACGACCTTGTTGTAGCGCTCGCCGGCCGTGACGAGACCCGAGACGTACTGCTGCTCGATCTCCTTCACTTCCTTTTCGGCGCGCTCGATCAGACCCGGCTTTTCCTTCGGCACCAGCATATCGTCGATGGCGATCGAGATGCCGGCGCGCGTGGCCAGCCGGAAGCCGTTCTGCAGCAGCTTGTCGGCGAAGACCACCGTCTCCTTCAGGCCGCACTTGCGGAAGCTGACGTTGATCAGCTTGCTGATCTCCTTCTTCTTGAGCGCCTTGTTGATGTTGGCGAACGGCAGGCCCTGGGGCAGGATCTCGGACAGCAGCGCGCGGCCCACGGTGGTGTCGACGAGCTTGGTCTCGGGCGTGAACTCACCCGTGGCCTTGTCCTTGACCCACTCGGTCATGCGCACACTGATCTTGGCCGTGATCTCGACGACGCCGTTGTCGAGCGCGCGCTGCAGCTCCAGCAGGTCGGCGAAAACCATGCCTTCGCCCTTGCCGTTGATGCGCTCACGCGTGGCGTAGTACAGGCCCAGCACGACGTCCTGGCTCGGCACGATCGAGGGCTCGCCCGAGGCCGGGAACAGCACGTTGTTGGACGCCAGCATCAGCGTGCGGGCTTCCATCTGCGCCTCAATGGACAGCGGCACGTGCACGGCCATCTGGTCGCCGTCGAAGTCGGCGTTGAAGGCCGAGCACACCAGCGGGTGCAGCTGGATGGCCTTGCCCTCGATCAACACCGGCTCGAAGGCCTGGATGCCGAGGCGGTGCAGCGTCGGGGCGCGGTTCAGCAGGATCGGGTGCTCCTTGATCACCTCTTCCAGGATGTCCCACACCACCGGCGTGCCGCTCTCGACTTCCTTCTTCGCGGCCTTGATGGTGGTGGCGATGCCCATCGCCTCCAGCCGGCTGAAGATGAAGGGCTTGAACAGCTCGATGGCCATCAGCTTGGGCAGGCCGCACTGGTGCAGCTTGAGCGTGGGGCCGACGACGATGACCGAACGGCCCGAGTAGTCGACGCGCTTGCCCAGCAGGTTCTGGCGGAAGCGGCCGCTCTTGCCCTTGATCATGTCGGCCAGGGACTTGAGCGCGCGCTTGTTCGCGCCCGTCATCGCCTTGCCGCGGCGGCCGTTGTCCAGCAGCGAGTCCACCGCTTCCTGCAGCATGCGCTTTTCGTTGCGCACGATGATCTCCGGCGCCTTCAGCTCCAGCAGCCGTGCCAGGCGGTTGTTGCGGTTGATGACGCGGCGGTAGAGGTCGTTGAGGTCCGACGTGGCGAAGCGGCCGCCGTCCAGCGGCACGAGCGGGCGCAGGTCCGGCGGCAGCACCGGCAGCACGTCCATCACCATCCAGTTGGGCTTGATGCCACTCTTCTTGAAGGCCTCGAGCACCTTCAGGCGCTTGGAGTTCTTCTTGATCTTGAGCTCGGAGCCGGTCATGTCGTTGCGGATCTTGTCGATCTCCGCATCGATGTCCATTTCCTCGAGCAGCTTCTTGATGCCCTCGGCACCCATCAACGCGACGAACTCGTCACCGAACTCGACGCGCTTGGCCTCGAAATCGTCCTCGGTCATGATGCTGAACTTCTTCAGCGGCGTCATGCCCGGGTCGACCACGACATACGCCTCGAAGTACAGCACGCGCTCAATGTCGCGCAGCGTCATGTCGAGCACCAGGCCCAGACGCGACGGCAGCGACTTCAGGAACCAGATGTGCGCGCACGGCGCGGCCAGGTCGATGTGACCCATGCGGTCGCGGCGCACTTTGGTCTGCGTGACCTCGACGCCACACTTCTCGCAGATCACGCCGCGGTGCTTGAGGCGCTTGTACTTGCCGCACAGGCACTCGTAGTCCTTGATCGGACCGAAGATCTTGGCGCAGAACAGGCCGTCCCGCTCAGGCTTGAAGGTGCGGTAGTTGATGGTCTCGGGCTTCTTCACCTCGCCGAACGACCAGCTCCGGATCTTCTCCGGGGACGCCAGGCCGATCTTGATGGCATCGAAATGCTCATCCGGGGTGAACTGCTTGAAAAGGTCGAGTAGTCCCTTCATGGCTTTCTCCGTCCTTCCTGATTAGTTGCGCTCGAGTTCAATGTCGATGCCAAGGGAGCGGATCTCCTTGACCAGGACGTTGAACGACTCCGGCATGCCGGCTTCGATGGCGTGCTCGCCCTTGACAATGCTTTCGTACACCTTGGTGCGGCCGTTCACGTCGTCGGACTTCACCGTCAGCATCTCCTGAAGGATGTAGCTGGCGCCGTAGGCCTCGAGCGCCCAGACCTCCATCTCGCCGAAGCGCTGCCCGCCGAACTGCGCCTTGCCGCCCAGCGGCTGCTGGGTCACCAGGCTGTAGGGGCCGGTGGAGCGGGCGTGCATCTTGTCGTCGACGAGGTGGTGCAACTTGAGGATGTACATGTACCCGACGGAAATCGGGTCGTCGAACTTTTCGCCGGTGCGGCCGTCGAACAACACGGCCTTTCCGGACGAACCGATGAGTTGT
>Ga0208854_1000431_pt1 | contig 10366 bp, 6 predicted proteins | sample LakMenEpi30Nov11_FD_150748 | JGI IMG/M metagenome (GOLD analysis project Ga0208854, IMG submission 150748) | Freshwater microbial communities from Lake Mendota, WI - 30NOV2011 deep hole epilimnion (SPAdes) | ecosystem: Environmental > Aquatic > Freshwater > Lake > Epilimnion/Euphotic zone ...
AGTTGGGACCCAAACGAACCACATACGCCCAAGCGAGTAACACGGGGTGGTTCCTATCTTTGCCATGCCAGTTATTGCGAAAGCTACCGCAATGCAGCACGAAGGGGAACTGCGCCAGATACGGGAATGTCGCACCTAGGGTTCCGCTGTGCGCATTCAAAGTAATGCCATCTGTTGCCGGGATGAGAAATAAGTAAGAAGGTTAAAACCCAGCAAGATACTAAGCTTTATTTTTGGTGAGTGTATCAAAAGGGCGTTCGCCAAACAAATGGCGATAATCTGAAGCAAATCTGCCAAAGTGCCAAAAGCCAAACTGAGAAGCAATATCGGAAACAGATACAGTTGCGGCATCTGAATTCAGTAGAACGGCATGAGCCTCATACATCCGATAAAGGTTAAGATATCGTAGAGGAGAAATACCAAAATATTCCATAAAAATTTTTCTAAGCGTTCGACCGGAAACCCCTGCTGCTTTTATGAGGTCTTCAACAAAAATATTATCCAGAGAATGATTTCCGATTTTTCGTCGAATACTTTCCATGATTTTTTGTCTGTCGATAACAGGCCTTCCAACGGTGCCTGATGGTTTTTCAGAATCTAAATCCACGACTTTTTTATAAAGATCAGCAACCTCTTTTTTGATTTTTGATTTCAAATCAGAATCTTTTTCAGTTTTGCCACCTACAGCTACCGATGCAAAAATCTGGCTCAAAAGCTGTTTCATCCTTAATGTTTTTTAAGGACCAAGTTCAACAATACCTGAGGGGATTTATTTCTCAGGGCTAACAACTTTCGGCAAGTAAGATTTAATAGTTTTGGATGGTATGAATAAATTGCACCAATCATGGGAACCTTTTGCCATAATTGTAAATTCGTCACCGGGTTTGAAAGAAAGAATAGAACCATTTTTAAGAGCTATGCCATTGGCACGATGAACCCCATTCAGGGGAATATAAATAAGGTTCCCATCAGATTGCAGCTTTCCATTCTTAATCGATCCGTCCCCTTCCGACCCATACTGAAAGGTCAATTCGCGCATGGCGTAGGTGTCTATTTTCCATTGATAAAATGAAACTTTTGGAAGTAAAAAATCAATTTTAAGATGTTCAATAGATGAGAAAAAAGTTAGGAAATCGTCAAACTGTTTTAAAACCATAACTTTTGCGCCCTATCTTTTTCACATACCACATATTATTTCAAGTACTTTTAACAAAAAAAAGTAAGCATGCTTGCTCAAAATGTGTTTATGCCAAAAACGGATGTTAAAGTTTTTAGAATGAGAGATTGTGTTAATGCCATTATTGGATAAATGATGCTTTTTATGCCTAGGAGATGAATTTTAAGGTAAATAAAATTGATGTTAAGTTGTTTGCTAAAACAGCATGTTTAAATAACGAGAAACTCTGTGTTTTATGCAGTCACATTTTCTAACTTGGATTGGTTTAGCTCTTGATTCAAGGTTCGAAATTAAGCTTATTCTAGCAATTGGCAATATGGGGGCTCAGGGCAAAAAATACTATATATCCCGATTATTCTTATTTTGCGATTTTTGCAGACTATAACGAATCTTCCACCTTTTTAATCAAACCAAACCTGTTTTTTGCCGATAGATACTGATGTCCGCCTTTCTTAAGGTGTGCAAAAGGTTTGGTTTATTAAATTACGGCTATGCCCTGAGGATTTACTATGTTTCATTTTGTATCCAAATGGTTTGCAACTTCTAATTCCAAAACCATTAAAAATCCTCGCAAAGCCTCTTCTTCTTCAACCTCTTTACCTAAAATTGAATTTCTTGAAGATCGCACAACCCCAGCAAATATTACTTTTGCCTCGGGTGTGCTTACCTTGGATTTCACTAATTCAGATTCCACCAGCGAATCTGTGATCATTACCAATAATGGAACAACCATTGATGTTTCCGGCGATGTAAACGGTTCGCAGCTTTCATTCGCAATCAATGATGTAAATCAAATCACAGTTAAAGATAGCGGTGGTGGTTCTGCTCAATCTGCAAAATTTACGGGGTCTTCTGCTTTTACTCTTTCCGGAGGCTTTTCAAGTAAAGGTGTAGATTCCATTGAAATCAATCAGGAGATTTCTTCTTCAACATCTGATATCAGCATCGAAACTTCGCAAATGCTAAAGGTTTCTGCAAAATTTACCACCACCACAGGGGATGTTTTTCTTAAAAACACCGGAACATCTTCAAGCAATGATGCAGGAATTATTATCACCAGTAAGAGTGCAAAAATTAGCACTCTGGGTGGCGATATCACAATTGAAGGAACTGGATCAGGAAGCAAAAACAATCTTCATGGTGTTGCAATCGATGATGGTGCAAAAATCTTCGCAGGGGATGATGGTTCTTCTTTTGGATCTATATCCATCAAAGGCACCGGAAGCAAATTCGCATCGGGCGATTACAATTTCGGATTATGGGTTGATGGCACAGGCACCGAAATTAATTCTTCAGGCGGCAATGTAACCTTGCTGGGTACAGGTGGTGGGACCGCAACTAGTGCTGGAAACTTCGGCTTAGTGGTTACCTCGGGCGCTGTTGTCTCGGCTGGGGGTATTGGCGTAGTTAGTGTAACTGGTGCCGGGAGCGCAAATGTTTTAGGCGGGGGCAACATGGGCCTTAGGGTTGATGGGGCAGGCTCGCTCATCACCTCTTCGGGTGGCGCAGTTACCGTAACTGGTACTGGTGGGGGATCAGGTAATATTGGATATAACCACGGCATCCTTGTAGCAAATGGGGGCGCAATTCTTGCTGGGGGCGTGGGCAATGTTTCTGTTTCTGGCCAGGCTGGTATTAATGATACAGGTGGTAATAACTATGGGGTTTTGATTTCATCTGCCTCTGCAAAAATTTCTTCTTCCGGTGGAAATGTATCTGTTACTGGTACGGGTGGGGGTTCAGGCGCGGGTGATTATAATTACGGTGTAAAAGTAAGCTCCACCGCAAGCATTACTTCGGGTACAAACGGCAATGTCTCTGTAACAGGCACCGGTGGTGGTAGCAGTTTATCCACGATCGGATTTAACCTTGGGGTTTTTCTTGCGGACTCTTCTTCCATTAAATCTTCGGGTAGCGGTACACTTTCCATCACTGGAAATGGTGGTTTGAATAGTGGGGGAAACTTTAACCACGGCGTTCTTCTTGGCGTTTCTAATCTTGTACAAGCGGGATCAGGTGGAATTACTATTACAGGAAATAAAACCACCGGCACCACCAGCTACGGCATCGGCATGGATCAAACCACTTTAGCTACCACGGCTGGCACTGGCGGACAAATCTCTTACTCGGCAAATGGTATTTATCTTGGGAGCACCGCTAGGATCGAAACTACAGGTACCGCAACACTTAATTCTTCTGAAAGTATCAGCGGAAGCGGACTAGCTGTTGCAAACAGCCTAACTCTAGCTGCTTCAAGCGGGATTTCAATCAATACCCTGATTACAACCCTTGCAAGTCTTTCCAGCACCACAGGCGACATCATCATCGGGCAGACAGGCAATTTAAACCTACCATCGATTGCCGCATCTGGAATGCTTAACATCATTGCTACAGGTGCAATTTCCCAACAAACAGGTTCATCCCTAAGTGTAAATGGCGCCTCCTCATTTAATGCTGGAACAAGCATCACACTGGAATCTGCAAGCAATGATTTTGTTGGAGCTGTCGCACTTAAAAACACGGGAGCAAACAATGTTTCCATCAACGATACCAACGCAATTGTTATCGCATCTTCTAATGTAGGCTCTGGAACCTTAAACATTAACGCGGTAGGTATTTCGCAAACCGGCCCAATCATCCAGCAAGCAGGCGCTGGGGTAGCAACATTTAATGCAGGTGCTGGCCCGCTGGCTTTGTTGAATAGCGCAAATGATTTTACCGGCACTGTTTCAATAAATAATTCTGGTTCGTTCGCAGTACAATTAGATGATGCTAACGCCTTGCAATTAGGCACTATTATATCTGGGGCTGCAGTTTCAATCACCGCTCAGGGCGCTCTTACTTCATCACCCACTGGCACCATCGCAAATACCGCAGCTTTAAATTTAACAGGCGCAACCTTAGGCACCGTGAGCCAACCCATTACCGTTGTTAATACCGCAGGATTAAACGCAACTAGCACCGGTAATGGCGGCATCTTTCTGAAGGCGTTAACCAGCACCATTCAAGTTGCAAGCCTTAACGCAGGTACAGGTACCATCACCCTTGAGGGTGGGAATTTTATTTCCTTGGCAAGTGAAATCATCCATGACAATAGCTCGATCAATCTGAATGGTGGCACTTGGGATTTAAACAATAAGACTGAAACTGTTGCCTCCATTTCGGGAAGTTCCAACATCACCTTGGGCGCAGGAAGCCTTACTGTTTCTGGATCTACCGTGGACAACTATTCCGGCATCATTTCCGGCAGCGGAAACTTCATTCGCACGGGTTCCGGTTCCACAACCTTCCTAGGTGCAAATACCTACACAGGTAAAACTTTAGTTCTTGGCGGATCACTTATTCTAAACGCAAATCAGGCAAGCGACTTTATTGTGGATGGCGGTACACTTTCGGGCAGTGCTACCATCGGAAAGTTGGAAGCGAAGAGCGGTTCGGTCAGCCCTTCACTCTTGTTATCCAACGATATCTCTCTTTCGGGCACTTCTGCGCTTAATTTAACTATCCGCGGTACATCGCCTGGGGCAGGGAATGATCAAATCATCACTCATGGAACGGTCACCCTTGGTGATGCATCCCTTAATCTTTCTGGAAGCTTTAACCTTAAAACAGGCGAAGAATTGATATTGGTCAACAACGATGGCGTTGATACTGTTTCGGGAACCTTCAAGGGGGTTGCAAACAACCAGATCATCACAATACAAGGTACTAGCTACCTGTTCAAATACGATGGTGGCGATGGCAACGACATTACCCTTACCAGATCAAACACACAATTCATTACCGTTGGCAATATTGCCACACCAACTGGTTCTGGTTTCAAACTTTATTCCGCAGACAATTCAATTTCCACAAGCATCACACCTTTCAAAGGATTTTTTGGGGAAATCAGAGTTTCCTCCAACTCCGATTTTGATGGTGATGGCGTAAATGATGTTGTCGCTGCTGCTGGCCCTGGGGGCGGGCCTCGCGTTTCGATCTTTAGTTCCGTCAATGGAAATGTCCTCCTTGATTTCTTTGCCTATAACACTTCTTTTTCAGGAGGTGTATTTGTTGCTTCCGGCGATGTCACTGGCGATGGTGTTCCAGATTTGGTTACTGGTGCTGGGGCCACTGGCGGGCCACATGTTATTGTCTGGGATGGTGGTTCTCTTACGCTTAATTCCCTGACTCCAAAAGCCAGCTTCTTTGCTTACGCACCTACTTTTCTTGGTGGTGTTTCTGTTGCTACAGGCGACCTTACTGGGGATGGCGTCAGGGAAATTATTACCGGTGCTGGAATTGGTGGCGGACCACAGGTGAATGTTTATTCCAGTGGTAACTTCTCACTAATCCATACTTTCTTTGCTTATGACACGCGTTTTGCAGGTGGCATCTTTGTTGCTGCTGGCGATCTAACTGACGATCAACATGCAGAAATCATCACCGGTACCGGCCAAGGTGGCGATGCTAAAGTGAATCTCTTTGATGGACAAAACTTCCAGAGGCTTGCGTCCTTTTCTCCTTATCAACAAGGTTATAATGGTGCTGTTCGTGTTGGTGCTGCAGATTATTATGGCACAGGTAAACAAAACATCATCACTGGCGCGGGCAACAATATTGGCCAAAACCCCAATGTTAAAATCTTTGATTTTGACACCACACTGCTGGATTCCATCTTCACCGGCAATTCATCCGGTTTCCAAAACAGTGTTTTTGTAAGCTAACTGTGGTGGATGCAGTTTGCCATGACTGATAAGATACCTTTAATCTGCTAGGCCCGAGGTTTTCTCTAGCATTTCATCCCCCTTTGATTGAACTATTTTAAAGAACATGATATGCTTGTTTAGCTTACTTGCCTAATACTGCACTCCAGCACAGTGAAAAATATCGTGATCTCAAAAAGCTGCAATCCAATTCGTTTGTTTCTCGTCATGCCCATCTTCGGAATGCTGATGATATTTTCTTTACCAGTCATTGCAGCAGAAGATGATGTGTCAGAAAAGAAGCGCGCAGAAATTCTGAAAACATTTCGTGATTCCCCTTTTCTTAACAAATATTGCATCGAGTGCCACGGCAAAAACGCCAAAGTGAAGAAAGGCGATGTCTCGTTCGCAAATGCTTTGAAGCGGCCAGGAGCGGGGGAATTCCGCAAACAATGGCAGGCTACTTTTGTAAATGTCAAAGATCATTCCATGCCTCCGGTTGATGCTAAGAATCAACCGACGGACGAGGAACGAAGTAAGTTTCTGGAATTGATCCCACTGATCAGATACCTCAATCCCAAAGACCCAGGGCTTTTTGTCATCCGCAGACTGAACAAGGTGGAGTATGGCAACACCCTGCATGACCTTCTGGGCATCGATCCATCAGTCGCCAGGGATCTACCCGACGAAGTGCCGGGCGAAGGATATCTGAACACACTGTCCCCTTTGCAGACCGAACAATATCTGGTGATCGCTAATGAGGCGTTGAATCTGTCGCTCGGCATGAAGGATGGGCCTGCTACCAGTAAACAGAAACTTCTTTTTGGAACAACGCCTTCTGCTGAAAGCGATTGGCGCAATGCAGCGAAAAAGGTGGTACATTCGCTAACAAGGAGCGCTTATCGTCGACCTGCGACGGATGAAGAAATTGCTGTGTTGTTGCGTGTCTTTGACCTTTCTCGTGACAATAAGCTGGATTACCAGGCATCGTTACGCATGGTGCTGAAGGCTGTGCTCATCTCTCCGCAGTTTCTCTTCATCACGCCCGCTAAGGAGCCGCCAGAAAATCAGACCATTGTTGCGCTCGATGATCACCACCTCGCTTCAAGATTGTCGTATTTTCTTTGGTCGACTATCCCGGATGCTGAACTCTCGGGCCTCGCCGATCTTGGAAAACTGCATGAACCAGAAACTCTGCGGGCCCAAGTGAAACGAATGCTCCTTGATCCACGGTCGAAAGCTCTTTTTGATGGTTTTGGCTCGCAATGGCTCGGCGTTAAAGGGTTGAAGGACAAACGGTTCGACCCTGCTAAGTTTCCTGGGATGACTCTCGAAGTACGAGCAGCGATGTACGATGAAGTCTGGCTTCTATTTGATAGCATTGTCCGGGGTAATCATAGCATCATGAATTTTATCAACAGCGATTACACCTTCTTGAATGAGAATCTTGCGAAGATCTATGGACTCGAAAAAAACATCACCGGGCCGGAAATGAGACGTATCCAGATCACGGATGCTAATCGTGGTGGGATCCTCGGCATGCCCGGCATTCTTGCAATGACTTCCTTCCCTGACAGGACCAGTGCGGTAAAACGCGGAGCGTGGGTTCTTGAACAAGTGCTCGGCGAGCATATTCCGCCCGCTCCTCCAAATGTACCCACGCTTGAAAAACAGGATAAGAAAAAGGTCGCAACCCTGACGATGCGTCAACGAACGGAACTCCATCGCACTAATGCCACTTGTGCGAGTTGCCATAAGGTCATGGATCCGATCGGCTTCGGGTTGGAAAATTTTGACGCAATCGGTCGCTGGCGGGATAAAGATGATTCAGGTGCCCCGATTGATGCCACCGGCGAGCTGCCGGGAGGCTTGAAATTCAATTCCCCAAAAGAATTGAAAGCGATCATCGCCACCCGCAAAGAAGACATCGCTCGTAACCTTGCCGAAAAATTGCTCGCCTATTCTCTTTGCCGTCAGATTGAAGGTTATGATCAAATCGTTGTCGACCAACTGCTGGAAAATATCAGCAAGGACGATTATCGTTTGCAATCGCTGATCATTGAAGTTGTTGCCAGTTATCCATTCACCCACCGCCGCATTAAATAAGGTTTAAATCATGATTCAAAAATCCATGCTCGATCGCAGAAACTGCCTTAAAGGCATCGGTGTCACTCTTGCCTTGCCTATGTTTAACTCCATCGGCTGGGCTTGGAATGAAAAGGGCACGCCTGCCAAGCCCCCCGTTCGCCTCGGCTTCATGTACATGCCGCACGGTGTTGTCATGGATGAATTCTGGCCAACCAAACCTGATACATTCCTTACCGCACCACCAAAGTCAATCGAATCTCTTCGTCCTGTTCTCAATCAATGTCTAATGGTTAAGGGCGTATCTGGCGTGCCGATCAAACCTTTTAATGGTGCACCCCACGCACTAGAACTATCGACTTGGCTTACTGCTACTCTTCCCAATGCTGATCACCGCAACAAGATCGATATCGCAATATCTGCCGACCAAATTGCAGCAAACTATATTGGTGGGTTGACTACTTTGCCATCTCTTGAGTTGGCGACAATGCCGCAGACGCATAAGGAAAATCAGGAAGGATTAAACGAGGGCTACTATTCGCATTGCAGTTTCCGCTCGGCTACACAAACGGTGCCAGCCGAGATTAATCCACGCAATGTGCTCAATCGTCTCTTTGGCAAAACCGACAAACCAGGCGCCACCCTGAAGCACGATCCTCTTGATCGCAGTATGCTCGATTTGGTCATTGGTGGCGCACGCGAACTTCGCAAAAAACTTCCGCAAGATGATCAGCACAAGATCGATGAATACCTCGATAGTGTTCGATTCGTAGAACGCCGTATCGCAGCGATTGAACAGCGGCAGAAGGATGCCGCACTCGAAAAAGCTGGGGTTAGCACTGTTAAACGCAACGCATCCGACTCTCCGCCCATCGAGATTAAAATCCCCATTGGCGAAAAACGCAGCGAATACATGCAGGTGATGTGCGATCTTAATGTGCTCGCCTTTCAGACCGATACCACCCGGGTCAGTACCTACATTGGGTCCACACCAAATGGTGTAACCTATCCCGAACTCGGTTTGAGCGGTGACCACCACTCCTTCACCCATCACGGGAATAAGGATGAAACCAAGTCTAAGGTTGCAGCCATCACCGCCTTCAACATCTCTCAGTTTGCCTATATGGTAAAAAGAATGGCTAGTCTCAAGGAGGGCAAAGGCACGCTTCTTGACAACTGCATTATGATGTGGGGTTCCGGGCTCGAAGATGGAAACAACCACACCCGGGAAAATCTTCCGTTCGTCATCGCGGGCGGTGGTGGTGGCTCACTGAAGACCGGTCGCTTCCTGACCACGAAAGCGAATCAAGGCGATCTGCTCGCCACCCTTCTTGCTTGCATGGGGATCCCCCTCGACCGCCCAATAGGCAACTCAACCAAGCAGATTACGGAAATGATGAACGGATAGGTGTCTGAACTGAAAAGGTATAAGAAAACTATTCGAGGGTACCTAAAATCCAGATCTCATCATTCTGAGGTACCCGATACCATAAAATCTTGGTGGATATCATCGTTTTTTTGTAATGGGCCCAAAAAACTATGATGGTAGTTGGTAGTGCCAATTTAACAAACTCGCGATGAAGGAACGATGTTTTCTTAAATCGCAATCAATTCCCAATTTAATTGCGCTTAAAATTTCTTGCAACTTATCCATGGCACCGAATCAAGATTGGTTGATAATTGTAAGGCCCTAGAACAGGAATCGCAAAATGCCACAATTACTGATGCAAAAAGCGATGCAGTTGATGCATATTCCGATGCAGCAAGGCACAGAATCAGTTGGCAATTCTTCGCAAAGTTTGACGGAAGTCGTTGCTAATTGTGAGGTTATGCGAAATGATGCGAATTGTAACGAAGTAATACAAAGTAAGGAAGTGACCTCGCTGGGACTCGAACCCAGGACCTACGGATTAAAAGTCTGTTGCTCTACCAACTGAGCTACGAGGTCAATTTCCTTATTTATATGGATAGATATCGGAAGGCAAAAGGTCAACCCAAAAACTAAAGTTCTCCGTGTTCTGCTAGCCATCGCTCTGCATCTAATGCGGACATACAGCCACTTCCGGCTGCAGTAATTGCCTGCCGATAGTAGCTATCTGCAACATCCCCAGAGGCGAAAACACCTTCCACACTGGTATTAGTTCGGGCAGGCTTTTGCCAAACAATATAGCCTTTATCATCTAATTCCAACTGCCCTTTAAGGAAATCGGTGTTAGGGGTATGGCCAATAGCGACAAACATGCCGCTGGCAGCCAGTTCTTCGATTTTCCCAGTAACAAGATTTTTAAGTTTAACTGCGGTAACGCCATCTTTATCATTGCCCAAGACTTCTTCGACCGCACTATTCCAGCAAGGCTTGATTTTAGGGTTGCCTAGGGCCCTATCTTGCATGATTTTGCTGGCTCGGAGTTTATCTCGG
>Ga0208854_1000438_pt1 | contig 10294 bp, 10 predicted proteins | sample LakMenEpi30Nov11_FD_150748 | JGI IMG/M metagenome (GOLD analysis project Ga0208854, IMG submission 150748) | Freshwater microbial communities from Lake Mendota, WI - 30NOV2011 deep hole epilimnion (SPAdes) | ecosystem: Environmental > Aquatic > Freshwater > Lake > Epilimnion/Euphotic zone ...
GGTTTAACATATTTTGCGATAATAAATCCCTCAATTCGACGCTTCCATTCTAGCGCATAGTAGCGCATTCTGTCGGTATTCGTGGATTAAATCTTGCTCCTCTCATGGTATGGGTAAATTTCAAAAGGGCTGGAAACCCCTCTGATTGATTTAACGATTCAGTTTTTTGTGAATAAATATGTATCAAAAATCAAGGGGCTAAAATTCGGATAGATCGCCCCTAAACTCTAAATAAAAATGTGATCTGCTTGGAAAAGCTATTGATAGGCCAGGGTTAATTGTTTAAGGATTTCCGCCTCTTCTGGACTTAATTCTGGAGGTTGACCCTTAATATCCTTATAAATCTTGACGTATTCTTCTGTTGAGCGATACCAACTAAAGTCCATTTTCATGGCCCGTTCTTGCAGTTTACGCCAATAATCTTTATAACGAAAACCTTCCCAAGCCCGTACCATCGCAGTGAAAAAATCTAGAGGTTCGTAGCGATCAAAACAGTAACCTGTTCCCGCTTCATTGACTGGATCATAGAAAGAAACGGTATCCACTAAACCGCCTGTCCGTCGCACAATGGGAATGCAACCATAGCGCATGGCCATTAATTGACTCAGACCACAGGGTTCAAAGCGGGAAGGCATCAAAAAGACATCTGTGCCAGCATAGACTCGGCGGGATAGAGCATCACTATGAAGCAATTGCACGGACATCCGCCCGGAAAAACGAGAGGCCATTTCCCAGAGTTGGGTTTCGTAGTAGCGATCGCCGGTTCCCAGCACAATTAACTGAGCATCAGTGTAGGCCATAAAGCGATCTAACATCTGGATCAGTAGATCAATACCTTTTTGCTCCACTAAGCGCGTTACCATGCCCATCAATAGAGCACCCCGATTCACTTCTAGCCCCGTTTCTTCCTGGAGAGCAATCTTATTTTTAAGGCGATCACCAAGGGTCTCTACCGTAAAATTATTAGTGATATAGCGATCAGTGGCCGGGTTATAGGTTTCTGTATCAATGCCATTCAGAATACCCACTAAATTTTGATTAATAAAAGACAGTAAACCCTCCATTCTTTCCCCATAGGCAGGGGTTTGAATTTGTTGGGCATAGGTTGGTGAAACTGTTGTCACCCGATTGGCAAATTGGACTGCTGCGGCCATCGCATTATCGCCCTGCATATACCATGGACACCAGGTAATTTGTTCTAACGCACCGCGACCAGGCCCCTGGTAGGCCAAATTATGAATGGTAAAGACCGTAGCAATATCAGGAGACTCGTGCATCCACACCGGAATCATGGCCGTATGCCAGTCGTGGCAATGGATCACATCGGGTTTCCAATAATTCCAGGCAAACTCAGCCGCCCCATTGGCAAAAAAGGTAAAACGCCAACCCTCATCTTCGCCTTGATAAATGCGTCGAGGGTTAAAAACAGCATGATGAAAAAGATAGAGTGGAATATCAGTATTGGGCAAATTCGTCTCATAGACCGAAAAGTCCTGAAACATAACCGAACTTTCCCAGACAGATTCCTTGGGGATTTCTATTTTATCGGGCAAGAAGCCATAGTAGGGCATGAGAATGCGGACATCATAGCCCAATTTCCGTAGAACCTTAGGTAAAGATCCCACCACATCTCCCATTCCACCAGCCTTAGCTAGGGGAGCCACTTCCGCCGCGACAAATAAAATTCGCATATTCCTTGTGTTTACTACATAACAGAAAATATTGACACTCCCGCCGTTAAATCAAAGACTATAACGGGGGATTCTTGCTTCTACTCCTCTTAACGAGACTTAACTTCGGTGAGAAATTAAATCCCCATCAGACCGAATCCACAAGCATTTTTCCTTTACTTCTACTGGCTGCCCGACAGCAGAAGGTTTTTAATTCTGGTTATTTTAGTTGAGCTTAACCCGGCTACTAGTGCTTTAACTTGCTAGACTCGTCACCGTTATATTGACTAGGACAATATTTCAATGGACTAAAGTCGGGCATGGGTTTCCCCTGAAACACCCTATGCGCATTAACGCTCTCCTGAGTTTACCTGATTATTCTCTCCTTTGAGCATCCGCTACTGCTTGGCAGGGCAACTGGACATATATCTTAACAAAAAAAAGCAGGTAAAAGCACAAAATAACTTAACAAGCAAAAGAAAGTAAACAGCAAAGATAGTAAAAAATGAGGCTATTTAAACATAAAATGGAACTAATTCTAAGTAGTTTGCTTATTTAACCTTAGTTTTTTAAACGTTTTATGACTATGCCGATATTCGATATTCTTCCTACCATTGAATTTTTTGCTGGACTCTCCGAAGAGTTAAGTAATGTAAGTTTACGTCGGGGTAAAGAATCCGGCGATCGCCAAGTGGTTTTGACCTTTCAGAAGCTTAAAGCGATTGAGAAGTTCCAAAGTTTTACAAAACAGTTTAACGGTAATTTACGTTTAAAGGATTCCGAAGGAGAGATTACGATCAATCCCTTTTCCGTGAAGTTTTTTTGTGGTGATCATAGTCGTCAAACGAGTGTCAGAAATAAATCTTATGACATAGGTATTCTGGTATTTTACTCTATCACAAGGTAGTTTTGTCGTGTGTTTTGTGGATCAACAGGCTTGACTGATAGTGAGGAATCAATGATTAATCTGAAAAGTAAGCATGATCAAGATTATTGAAGCGGATTAATCTGTTTCCCTGTCAAACTAAAGGCGCGAAATTCCGTAATTTTAACCGAAACTAATTGTCCCCGTAATTGCTCAATGCTGCCTTCAAAAAAGGTCAAGCGATTGCCTCTAGTGCGTCCCATTACCTGAGTAGGATCTTTGCTATTTTGTTCCTCGACTAAGACTTCTTCCTCTCTGCCTAGATAACGCTGCGATCGCTCTGCGGCTTTAGTAGAAACTAGATGATTTAACCGTTGAAGGCGATCGCTTTTCACTGTTTCTGTTAACTGATTTTCCCAAAGTGCAGCCGGAGTACCAGGGCGAGGAGAATAGGCCGCCGTATTGAGAAGATCAAAGCCAATGTCTTCCACCACTTTTAGGGTGTTTTCAAACTGAGCTTCCGTCTCACCCGGAAAACCGACAATGACATCGGCACTAATGGCAGCATCGGGCATATATTCACGAATTTTGTCAATAATTTGACGATAACGTTCAATCGTATAACCCCGTTTCATCGCTTTGAGAATTTCATTGTCGCCGGATTGGAAAGGAATATGAAAATGCTCACAGACTTTCGGTAATTCTTGACAAGCCTTAATCAAACGTTCAGTAAAATAACGGGGATGACTGGTGGCAAAACGCAACCGTTCAATGCCTTCCACCTCATGAACAGAGTAAAGCAAATCGGTCAAGGTATGGAGATGACGACCCGAAGCCGTAGAACCGGGCAAATCTCGACCGTAGGCATCAATATTTTGGCCTAAAAGCGTAATCTCTTTATAGCCCTGTTGCCCTAAGATTAACATTTCAGCACGAATGGCTTCTGGGGTTCGAGACTGTTCCTCGCCACGCACATTGGGAACAACGCAATAGGTACATCGTTCATTGCAACCATAAATCACATTGACCCAAGCCGTGACCGCACTTTCCCGCCGAGGTTTGGTGATATCTTCCATGATATGCACCCCTTCGGTGGCCACCACCTGATTACCGGCAAAAACTTGCTCTAATAAATCTGCTAGACGATTGGCATGCTGCGGCCCCATAACCAGATCTAGTTCGGGAACCCGTCGCAATAACTGTTCGCCTTCCTGTTGAGCCACACAGCCGGCGACTATCAAGGTTAAAGCGGGATCTTCTTGTTTGCGTTTGGCCTGTCTGCCCAGATAGGAATAGACCTTTTGCTCGGCATTGTCTCGAATCGAGCAGGTATTATAAAGGATCAAATCTGCCTCATTGGGATCTTCTGACCATTCCATTCCCAGGTTGTCCAAAACACCGGCCATGCGTTCTGAGTCAGCTTTATTCATCTGACAACCAAAGGTAGTAATGTGATAACGACGGGGAGAATGGGTCATGGGAATCAAGGAAACGGGAAATAGCGATCGCCGGAAAATAGGCTGAAAAAATAAAGAGGGAACATTACCCTCTCTGTCATTCTAAAAAATATTTTAAGAAAAATTCGCAAGAGTAGGAAGTCTCTAAATCTCAATATAGCTCATTTCTACTAGCTTATCCCAAACCTTAGCTACACTTTCTTCTAGTTCTTCTAGGTCAGTGCGACACTCCACTTCTGGATTGAGAGGGGCTTCGTAGGGATCATCAATACCGGTAAAACCCTTGATTTCGCCTTTTCTGGCCTGTTGATAAAGTCCCTTCACATCCCGTTCTTCACAAACATTGAGGGGTGCATTTACAAACACTTCCACAAAACTGCCAATTTTTTGTTTCACCTCTTCCCTGATTTCACGGTAGGGAGAGATTGCCGAAACCAGAACAATCACTCCATGTCGGGTCAATAAGTTAGCAACAAAACCAATCCGACGGATATTTTCATCGCGGTCTGCCTTGCTGAATCCTAACCCCTTGGTCAGATTCGTCCGCACAACATCTCCATCCAGGACTTCGATATCGTAGCCCTCGGCCAGTAATTTTTGCTCTAGAGCCTGGGTGATGGTGGTTTTACCGGCCCCGCTTAGTCCTGTTAACCAGATAGTTACACCCCGTTGTTTCATGGTAGATTCGCTAATTGTTAAAATTTGTTACCGCCTGATCAGCCTATCCTTTTACTGTCCCTCTGACAAGTCTCCTCTCTTATTCTCACCGGCGATCGCGGTTTAAACCTAACGATTGCAAATTTAACGTCTTTAAAACAGGTCTAAGCGATCAATGCACCATCAAAAAGTGGAGCCAAAAGACCCCACTACAGTTAGACAGGCTAAAACTTCTCAACAATCAATGAACCTAAACAGGCGTTGTCTGCTAACGTTCTTCCGTTGCCCCCACATAAGGCTCACCTTCAAAGGGTTGAACGCCTACCTCAGGATATTCGTCTGTCGAGGGGCCAAAAATTCTGGCAAAAGCTTCCGTGAAATATTCCATTAGGTCTTGTACAGATTTATGAATATTCATATTAACCTCCACTCCAGGGGATGTAATAAATTAAATTTAGTCTTGAAAGGGTTCGCGCTGGAAAAATGAAAAATAAAGTGTTTAATTTCTTTCTCCTACCTTGATTATCGAATAATTCTCAGGAAATGGACAGGAACTTAATCTTTTTTGAATTTCCTTAGCAATAGTTTGTCTATTATTGGCATTCTCATAAAGATCTGTAACGTTAAGTCTCTTTATATTACGGTTTGCCTTGATCCCCGAACTGTTTTCGCCTTTTTCTCAATTATCCACCAAGAGCTACTGGGTTTAGTTTACAAAATGCTGCCTCAAGCCTGTTAAGTTATGGTAATTCCTACTATAATAAATCAAGCTTTACTCTCCTCTAGTTCCTCTGTGTTATCCTCAGCCGAGCAAGATCTGTCTTTAGCTTTTGGCGATCGCCCATGAATATCGCGCTCTTTGGCACTAGTGCCGATCCCCCGACAACGGCTCATCAGGCTATTTTACAATGGTTAGCCGAGCACTATGATCAAGTCGCAGTTTGGGCGGCGGACAATCCCTTTAAAGCTCATCAAACCAGTTTGGCCCACCGCTTGGCCATGTTGCGCCATTTAATTGCTGCCATGAATCTGCCCCGTTCTAACGTCCAGGTCTATGAACAATTCAGCGATCGCCGTAGTTTAATCAGTTTGCAACGGGCTAAAGCCTGGTGGGGAGAAGATCATCACTATAGTTTGGTAATTGGTTCCGATTTAATGAGTCAAATTCCTCGTTGGTACCAAATTGAAAAGCTCCTGTCCGCCGTAACCTTAGTGATTGTGCCGCGATCGGGTCATCCTATTACCGATCCTGATCTGGTCAAGATCAGACAATTGGGGGGAAATTACCGACTAGCGGAAACTGAAGCTCCAGCGATTTCTTCCACTGGTTATCGAGTCAGCAAAGATCAAACCGTGTTACCGGCTCCTGTCACCGCCTATATTCACCAACAAAATCTCTACCATTCCTAAATCTAGGTTAAATTAATACAATTTAGGTTTGGAAGAAATATAATTAATACAAATAATGATTGTCAATTTTTATGATTCCAGAAGCTAAAAAGCCTGCCATTGCTGACTTTAAAGTGGGAGTTGATAACGTTATTTTCTCCGTTGATACCCGCTATAATCGCCTCATGGTATTACTAATTAAACGGAAAGAAGAACCATTTCTAAACCATTGGTGTTTACCTGGAACTTTAGTGCGCTCAGGAGAATCCTTAGAAATTGCAGCCCAACGAGTTTTAGCAGAGAAAATCAAAGTTGAGAATCTTTATCTAGAACAACTCTATAGTTTTGGTGGCCCCCATCGTGATCCCAGGGAAGAACCAGATAGTTATAATATTCGTTATTTATCTGTTAGTTATTTTGCCTTGATTCGTTTTGAAGAAGCCGAATTACTCATTAAAAATATTAGTCAGATTGCCTGGCACAATATTCTCCATGTCCCTAGTCTAGCGTTTGATCATAATCAAATCTTGGACTATGGCTATCAACGTCTTCGCAACAAATTAGAGTATAGTCCCATTGCCTTTGAGGTATTGCCAGAACGTTTTACCTTAAATGATTTATATCAACTTTATGCCACTATTTTAGGTGAAAATTTTTCAGATTACTCTAATTTTCGGACTCGGCTTTTAAAATTAGGTTTTTTGAGTGATACGGGTTCAAAAATTATTAAGAAGGTGGGCAGACCTGCCAGTTTATATCGTTTTAATGCTCAGGCTTTTGCGCCCTTAAAAGATAAGCCCTTTATTTTTGTTTAGGATATTAATCATGAAAATTGCGATCGCTCAACTTAATCCAATCATTGGAGATCTCGTCGGCAATAGTCAACACATTTTAGTAGCGGCTCAAAAAGCGAGGGAACAAGGAGCCGATCTATTATTAACACCGGAATTATCTCTCTGTGGCTATCCACCAAAAGATCTCTTGCTCAATCCTAGTTTTATTGCTGCCCTGGATCATAACTTACAGCAATTAAGCCAAAAACTTCCTTCACAATTAAGGGTTTTAGTGGGAACTGTCACGCCCAATCCCCAAGCAGAAAATCGTGGTGAAAAACCTTTATTTAATAGCGTTGCTTTGTTGGAAAAAGGAGAAGTTAAGCAAATTTTTCATAAGCGTTTATTACCAACTTACGATGTTTTTGATGAGGATCGCTATTTTGAATCAGGTAAGTCTAGTAAACTGTTTGAATGGGGGAATATTCGGCTAGGGGTGACAATCTGCGAAGATCTTTGGAATGATGAAGATTTCTGGGGAAAACGTTCCTATGCAGTCAATCCGATCACCGAATTGGTGAATCAAGGAGCCAATCTGATTGTTAATTTATCGGCCTCTCCCTACCGTTTACAGAAACAGCCCTTACGGGAATCTCTCTTAGCCCACATGGTTGATCGCTATCAGGTTCCGATCATTTATGTTAATCAAGTCGGAGGCAATGATGATTTGATCTTTGATGGTAATAGTTTTGCCCTCAATCAATCTGGAAAAATGGTCTTTAGAGCCGCCGCCTTTCAGGAAGATTTAGCTTATCTAGAATGGTCAGACAGCCAAAAAGATCTATTACCCAGTGCAATACAAACCTTACCGAAAACAGAAGAGGCAGAACTCTTTGAAGCCCTGGTTCTTGGCGTTCAAGATTATGCTCGTAAATGTGGTTTTTGCCAAGCTATTTTAGGCTTAAGTGGTGGCATTGATTCTTCTTTGGTGGCAGTGATCGCCGTTGCTGCCTTGGGGGCCAAAAATGTGCTAGGAATTTTAATGCCGTCTCCCTACAGTTCTGATCATTCCCTTGATGATGCCCAGGCTTTAGTGGAGAATTTAGGCATGAAGAGTGAAACCATTACCATTGGCCCTTTAATGACGATCTATGATCAGCAATTATCTCCTCTATTTGCCGGAACTGATTTTGGTATTGCCGAAGAAAATTTACAGTCTCGCATTCGCGGTAATTTACTAATGGCGATCGCTAATAAGTTTGGCCATTTGCTACTTTCAACAGGCAATAAATCGGAAATGGCGGTGGGATATTGTACGCTCTATGGAGATATGAATGGCGGATTAGCCGTCATCGCCGATCTACCAAAAACACGGGTTTTTTCTCTGTGCCACTGGTTAAATCAGGAAAGAGAAATCATTCCGAATAATGTATTAATTAAACCGCCTAGTGCTGAACTCAAACCCGGTCAATTGGATCAGGATTCTTTGCCACCCTACGATATCCTCGATGCAATTTTAGATTTACTTATTCATCACCATCAATCGGCGGAGCAAATGATTCAGGCGGGTTACGAAGCCACAACGGTTCATAAAATTTGTCGGTTAGTCAGTCGGGCTGAATTTAAGCGGAAACAGGCAGCACCAGTATTAAAAGTAACGGATCGGGCCTTTGGGACAGGTTGGCGAATGCCGATCGCTGGACGATGGTTTGATTTGTGATCCTTGCCAATCCAGAAACTAACTAGACAACTGATAGGACGGGAAAGGCAATGTCTTTTCTTGTCGTCTTCTGGTATTTTTGTGAGCATTAGTGTTGACCCTTGACTCAAATGTTGGCAACTTACGTTCTTGATAGCGTAGAAGAGAGGATTGGAGCGTATTTTTAGACACCCGTTCTCCCGTGACTTGAGTCAGCGATCGCCAGAGTTTTGCACCGACTTGCTTGATGTAGTCGTAGGTATAATCCGTTGCCAGGGAAATATCTAGATAGGGTTTTTCTTCCCAAGCACAATGAAAAATATCTAATTCCAAGGGGGTTAAATCTTTCCCCAATAGGGATTCAATCAGTTGCAGTCCTTCTTCTTTGCTCATACAAGTTTTTATTAACATTTGATATTGGGTTGTTTTTTTGGGTTGGTTTTAAAGTTGAGTCTCGTGAGTCTCGATGTATTCTGGGCAAGCACTGCTGTTCTTTAATTTGTGCCGATTGAAGTTAAACGATATTTTCGTGAATGCGTTTGTTTTTATCTAGCCACAATTTCTAATAATTCTCAATCTGAAAAAGTCTGGAAAAGTCTGGAAAAAGTTAGATCTAGTTTTGAATCCAAATGCAAAAGTATTTGTTTGAAGGTTGTTTAAAGCAACAGGATGCCAGAGAAAAGTTCACTCAAAGGGGCCGAGCAACCTAGAATAGGCAATTGAGATAAACCTTGGAGGGAAAGTATTTATGATCGCCTTATCAGAACAAGTTGCGATTGTCACGGGGGCTTCGCGGGGGATTGGTCGAGCAACGGCTTTGGCTTTAGCGGCAACGGGGGTCAAGGTTGTGGTTAACTACGCTCAATCTAGTGCGGCGGCAGATTCGGTAGTACAAGAAATTCAACAGGACGGTGGAACGGCGATCGCGGTTAAAGCCGATGTTTCTAAGAGTGAAGAAGTCGAGAACTTAATTCAGCAAACCCAGGAACAGTGGGGCAGAGTCGATATTTTGGTCAATAATGCGGGAATTACCCGTGATAATTTGCTATTACGAATGAAATTAGAAGATTGGCAAGCAGTCATTGATTTGAATTTAACAGGCGTTTTTCTGACCACCAAGGTCGTGTCCAAACTAATGCTCAAACAAAAAAGCGGCAGAATTATCAATATCACTTCCGTTGCTGGATTAATGGGAAATCCTGGTCAAGCCAACTATAGTGCGGCCAAAGCGGGCGTAATTGGTTTTACAAAAACCGTTGCCAAAGAATTTGCCAGTCGAGGTGTAACCGTTAATGCTGTTGCCCCTGGCTTTATTGCCACAGATATGACCCACGATCTAAAAGCCGATGAAATTTTGAAATTTATTCCCCTGGCCCGTTACGGTCAACCGGAAGAAGTGGCTGGCATGATTCGTTTTTTGGCGATCGATCCTGCTGCTGCTTATATTACGGGTCAAGTATTTAACGTGGATGGTGGTATGGTAATGGCTTAAAAAGTCTGTTTTTAGCTGTTCAATGATCGAAGATGACAAGTCAGGGAGAACAATAGAATTTCCTTGGCGGGATCACCGCTAGCAATTTTGATCGCACTGCCTGGAAACTGACGTTGAGACTGAAGCAATTTTTGTTCAGCTTGTTGAAATGATCAGTGGAAAAACGATGAGGACGGGCAGGATTTTCCTGATTGTCAGCACACCTAATCATTGAATAACGAAGTATAATGGGGTCAAATAGGATAAATCAAATGAAGTACCTAACCCCAACCCAAGTTTATCAAAAGTATGG
>Ga0208854_1000439_pt1 | contig 10285 bp, 9 predicted proteins | sample LakMenEpi30Nov11_FD_150748 | JGI IMG/M metagenome (GOLD analysis project Ga0208854, IMG submission 150748) | Freshwater microbial communities from Lake Mendota, WI - 30NOV2011 deep hole epilimnion (SPAdes) | ecosystem: Environmental > Aquatic > Freshwater > Lake > Epilimnion/Euphotic zone ...
ACTTAATCATTTCTCAGCCTCTTGACTAATTTTTCTATTTTTATTGTATTATCTCTTATTTTTAGAATTCGCAACCTGTGACCGTGTTTAGTATATATCTGTTGTCATGAGAGTTTTCTTATTTTCTTTGTCCTTGTTTTTAGTACGTAATGTGGGTTAGAATGAAACAGCCCTACTACCCCAAGGTTGGGGGGCTAGGGGGGCTAAACTTAAAAACGCAAATTATAACCGTGCTAGGTATAACTCATTCAATGGATTCTTTCCGCTTTTGGCAGGGTATCGAACAGTTTAATCAAGGGGATTTTTATGCCTGTCATGATACCCTCGAAGCTATCTGGATGGAAGCGATCGCCGTTGATCGTAATTTTTATCAGGGGATTCTACAAATTGCAGTCAGTTGTTACCATTTAGAAAATTACAATTGGCGTGGGGCCGTGATTTTGCTGGGCGAGGGAATTAGACGCATTCAAGACTATCAGCCTACCTATCACGACATTGATGTCAGTCACCTATGGCAACAAAGCTATCAATTACTGCAAACCCTACAACAGGTTGATCCAGCACAATTAGACACCTTTGTGGAAGAACAAATCTTGAAAGGAGAAAAACTGTTTCCCTCCATTCAGAAAAGCTAAAGTTTTAACCTACATTCAGCAGGTTATGTTGAATATGTTTTATTGAACCCAACCCTTTCATAGATTAGTTCCTTCAAGGAGAAATGTCCCTATGTCAAACACTCTCTATGAAACCGATTTCAACCGATGGATTGACGAAACTGCCCAAAGCCTGAAAGACGGTAACTTTCAAGCTCTAGACCTAACCAACCTAATTGAAGAAATTGAATCAATGGGCAGCAACAACAAGCGAGAAATCAAAAGCCGATTAATTGTGTTGCTCATGCACTTACTCAAATGTAAGTATCAATCCAAAAAGCAGAGCAGAAGCTGGATTGCAACCATTAATACCCAGAGAAATGAAATCGAGCTTGTTATTGAGGACAGCCCTAGTTTACGCCCCTACTTAATAGCCAATATCGTTGACTGTTATAAAAAAGCAAGACTAGATGCAGCGACAGAAACGAAACTCCCCTTAAAAACTTTTCCCTTAGAATGTCCCTTTACCGAGGAGCAAATCTTAACAGCCGGTTGGTTCCCCAATCCCTAAACTTATTAACTTGGGTTTTAAGGGAAATTTCCCTCCATTCAGTTCACTTTCTAGAAAATTGGGACTTGAATTCTCCCAGAATTTTAACCTCTGGCTCTAACAGCAAGGAGCAATTCGCATAAACGGTGGATTGTACATGGAAAATAAGATTAAAAATATCTTGAGCCTTGGCATTGCCCGCATTAAGAATAAAGTTGGCATGACGCTGAGAAACTTCCGCCCCACCGATACGATGACCTTTTAAGCCCAAACCTTCAATTAGTTTAGCTGCATATTGGGGCGTAGGATTGCGAAAGACGCTACCACAACTGGGTTTATCGTAGGGTTGGGAGTTTTTGCGCTGGTGGAGATTGTGGGTTGTTTGGGTCATGATCTCTTCCCTGGTAAAGCCAGGTTGTAACTGGAAGGTCGCTTCCACCACTAAACGGCGATCGCCTTGGAGACGAGAGTTTCGATAACTAAAGCCTAAATCTTTATTACTCAAAACTTGCAATTGCCCATCAGCAGACAAGACAGTTGCACTCACCAGGGTTTGGGAGGTGGATTGATCATGGGCCCCCGCATTCATAACAACGGCTCCTCCAATCGTGCCAGGAATACCTACCGCCCACTCCAAGCCTTTCCAACCTCGTTTTGCCGCTTGCCAAGCTGTTTTTGCGATCGGTTCTCCTGCCGCTACGGTAATTTGTCCCGTGGCTTCATTAAAAGAACTCTGACGGAGATAGCGAGTACTGACGACTAATCCTGAAATGCCCTGATCACTGACCAATAGATTAGAACCAGCCCCCAATACCGTTAAAGGCATATCCTGACCTTGAAACCAATCAAAGGCAGCATAAAGACCGGCGCGATCTCGGGGAGCAGTGTACCATTCTGCCAAGCCGCCGACCCGATAGGTCGTATAATCAGCGAGGGACGTTTGGGGATGAATGAGTGTATTTCCTACTTCAATCGGAGAAGTTAACAAAGTATGGGAGCGAGATGCAGTGGCAAGCATGGTAATTTGATTGGTGCAGTGTGGTATAGTAAGTAATTATTGAGTTTTTTCTTTCCGCAAGCAGAGTGAAAATTCCTGAAAATCAGACCTGAGCAAAATTATGTTGGTTTAATCAGGCACAGGCAGCAATAACATTGGGAATGGTTTGATTGAGATTACCTGCCCCTAGGAATAGGGCCAAATCTCCAGACTGTAATATTTTGGGAAGAAACTGAGTTAATTCTGTCAGTGAGGGTTGATAAATAACCTTGGGATGATGTTGACTCACCGCCTGGGCGAGGTCTTCCCCTTGAATGTTGTGAATATTGGTTTCTCCCGCGCTATAAATATCCGTCAAAATGACTAGATCAGCATCCTTAAAAGCACTGGCAAAGTCGGCTAAAAAGGTGTGGGTACGACTATAACGATGGGGCTGGAAAATAGCGATTACCCTTGTATATTTGCCATGATCTACTTTTTGACGAGCCGCATTCAGGGTGGCTAATAGTTCGCTGGGATGATGGGCATAGTCGTCAATAAAGGTAATGCCATTGCAGAAACCCTTACACTCAAAACGTCGTTTCGCACCACCAAAACCGGCGATCGCCTGAGCAATAATATTAAACTCTAAACCCACCAATCGTCCTACTGCAACAGCGGCCAGGGCATTACTAATATTATGATCTCCAGGAATATTTAGTTTCATCGTCCCTAAATATTGACCCCGTTCCCAAACTTCCACTTGACTGCCATTGGCATGATAGGAGATGCGCTTGGCCTGATAATCAGCAACCCATTCAGGATCAAGACTATAGGTAATTTTAGGGGTTAAGTTATTGCGAACCACATCACAATCCACACAGCCAATTAAGGTTTCACAATGGGATTCAAACGTCTTAAAAATTTGCACCACTTCCTCTAGGCTGGCATAGTGGTCAGGGTGGTCTAATTCAATATTGGTGACAATGCCAATTTTAGGAAAATGCTTAGTTAAAGAACCATCGGACTCATCTACTTCTGCAATCAAGTAATCGCCTTGGCCCAGACGAGCGTTGCCATCCCAGGCATCCACTTCTCCCCCGACGATAATGGTAGGATCAAGGCCAGCCTGAAGCAGCACATAGCCAATCAAACTACTGGTGGTGGTTTTTCCATGAGTACCCGCCACACCAATGCCTCGATATTCTCCAATCAGAGCCGCAAGAACATCAGAACGGTGGAAAATCGGACAATCTTTATCTAATGCTGCTTGATATTCAGGGTTACTGGCCGCGATCGCCGTAGAACAGACAACTTGAGGTAATAATCTGGCTCGATGCCGACCATTGCCATTGACCTCAAAGTTCATATCCGCCGAAGGCTTACTACCCGCCCCCACGGCCACAGGTATTTTTGCTCCCGTATTAACCTGCAAGGTTTGAAAAACATTTAAATTACTGGCCTCTTGCTGCGTAAAAATATGAGCACCAACGGACTGCAAACGTTCTGTAATATGACTAGCTCGAATATCTGAACCCGAAACAGGGAAACGACGCTGGGCTAAAACGTAAGCCAGGGCAGACATCCCAATTCCCCCCACACCAATAAAATGGAAAGGCCGTCCACTAAAATCAACCGTTTTCACTGTAAATACTCCTCACGTGCCACACACTAGATATAAATGGTATTCCCACTCAATACGCGTCATCATAGCAAAAACTCTTACTTTGGGAATAAGTATTTTGGCCATTAAATTGGGATTTAGCCGAATTATCACCTCCATTGCGATTGGTCCTACTGGATTCCACTCTAAGGATAGAAACCTCTGATTCTTGACCTCAAACTGTTGTAGAAAGTGCCTTAAATGACTTTTTTCTGCGAAAATTGAAAATCGGGGATCGAAGTGATCTGCCTTTAGGATATGATTAGTGTCATTAAAACTTGTTTAATGTACTGAGCTAAAACACAGAGGGCAAGACGAAGTGATTAGAGTTGCGATCAATGGGTTCGGACGTATCGGACGAAACTTTTTGCGATGCTGGATAGGACGGACTAACAGCCAAATTGAAGTTGTAGGGATTAACGATACCTCTGATCCCAGAACCAATGCCCACTTGCTAAGATATGATTCGATGCTAGGCAAATTGGTTGCGGATATTAGTGCCGACGACAATTCTCTGACGGTAAACGGTAAAACCATTAAATGTGTCTCCGATCGCAATCCTTTAAATCTACCTTGGGCTGATTGGGGCGTTGATGTCATTATCGAAGCCACTGGGGTATTTATTGATTATGAAGGGGCAGGTAAGCATTTAAAGGCGGGAGCCAAAAAAGTACTTATTACTGCACCAGGTAAAGGATCCAATATTGGAACCTATGTTGTTGGAGTCAATGATAAAGACTACAGCCATGATCAATATGAAGTGATTAGTAATGCGAGTTGTACGACGAATTGTCTTGCACCAGTCGCCAAAGTTTTACATGAACAATTTGGCATTATCAAAGGCACCATGACGACAACCCATAGCTACACTGGCGATCAACGTATTCTAGATGCCAGTCATCGGGATTTGCGTCGGGCCAGAGCGGCGGCTGTCAATATTGTTCCTACCTCTACTGGGGCGGCTAAGGCTGTTGCCCTTGTTATCCCTGAACTGAAAGGTAAATTAAATGGCATTGCTTTACGGGTTCCTACTCCCAACGTTTCCATTGTTGACCTGGTAGTGCAAGTTGAGAAAAACACCATTACTGAACAGGTCAATCAAGTCCTACGGGAAGCATCTGAAGGCGAACTGAAAGGCGTTTTAGACTATACCGAATTACCTTTAGTCTCCAGTGATTTCCGAGGAACCGATTGTTCTTCCACCGTTGATGGTGGTTTAACAATGGTGATGGGGGGTGACATGGTTAAGGTGGTCGCTTGGTATGACAATGAATGGGGTTATTCCCAACGGGTTGTTGATCTAGCAGAAATTGTTGCTAAAAATTGGAAATAGTGGCAGGCAAGTGCCGGGATTGAATTTATTTCTCTCCTTTCCTTGCTTAAGATGCCATTGTTAGATCAAGAGCAGGTGTAACCAAGAGCAGGTTATGCTTGCTTTATCTTTGGGATTTTAGGAGGACACCAGAATAAATTTTGGCTAGAAACCCCTAACTCGGTCAAAATAGTCCCCATCACCTGGGCACAGTCTAACCAATGCTCGACATCAGCATACATTCGATCTGGATTAAAGTCTAAATTGTAGTGAATGACCTGGGGCAAATTGGCATATTCTTCTGAGGATTGGGGGGATAGAACTAAAAGGCGAAACGGTTTTCCCTGACATTTTTCAGTTAGTTTTTCCATCAGATCGATCACACCAGCGCGATCGCAGAAACCATTACGAACAAACAGTAACTGATCACTGTGACGAATTGTGTACCAAAAACGCTCTGAGCGGGCCCGATAACGGCTGTACATCCGAGCATGGATAGGGGCAGGATTATGCACGGGATCTTCCTGATCTTCCACCTCATGGGCAAAGGACAAACCTGACCAACGACGATGATAAATCCGTTTTTCATGGGCATTGTAGTCCAAGAGGGCTGGGTTCCACATATCCTCAAAACCCTTGGCAATCATATCAGCCACATCGCCCAGATTGGTTGTCCGAGTCAAGTCAAAGGGAAAAGCGGGGCCATCGTATTCCAACTTATAAAGCAACATTCTGGCCGCACATCGCGCCCCCAAAGGCAGGATCGCCACCCGACTAATGGCCGACAAAGGACAACGATAGGCAAAGACAACGGAAGATTTAGGCGGAATCTTGACCCGACTTTCCAAACCATCGGGGCCAATCATCAGCGTCCGAAAGGGCAGATCGGGATTATCGGCATCGTAATAAACACCGGAGGGCATGGCTTTAAACACTTCCTGCACTTCTTGCCACATGGGATGGACATTATATTCGCGCTCCGTTTCATTAATGACCCGTAGATGCTGTTTATCCTCCTGCAACAGTCCTAAATGACCATCGTAAAAGAGCAGTTGAGCCTGATTGGGGGAAAAGAGGTTAAAGGCTGCGCTATATTCGAGGCTGGTCTGGGGAGGAATTTCGAGTAAGGTTTCGATCCCCCCGTCCTCGGATACCGAAAAATAGGGCAGCGCAGCAGATTGATGATTTTGGGCAATGTAAATCCCTGGAATTAAACCCGCCCTGGCTTGCAGATCGGTTTGCAGTTCTCGCCAATAGGGTGCGATTTTATAGGGGAAAGGAGAAGGATTAATAATGCGTAGGCGTTTCTCCTCTGGCCAAGCTGAGATTTCAAAATCATTATTATCCAGATAAACGGGAACCCCATTTTGCTGTTGATATTGTTGTCGTTCTAGGGCTAACTCAGCCTTGGTGACTTGAAACAGATTGAGATCAATGGCCTGATACATTAATTGATGACCCCAGGTATTGGGGTGGGACGGATCAAAAGAAGCCTCTGGCCGCCAACGCCCTTTCCCATCTCCTAAGACAGCCAACCAATTGAGAATGGGAATTCCCCAATTAGCCAAGCGATTGTGAGTATCCCAGAGCAACCAATGATGTTCAGGGAAATAATCTCCGTGAGGGTAAAGGCCGCCGAGAATAGGACGCGCCCCTAGTTCCCTGGTCATTTTTACCAAGTGCTGTAATCCGCTTTCAAAACGTCTTTGCACTCCTCGACGTTCATAGGGTTTGCAGGTGGCCAGTCCTTCATTCCCCAAAGAAAGGGCAATAATGACGATATCTGGTTTTTCTGGGGCCACCACTCTTGGAAACCGATAAATGGTGCTACCGACATTGGCTCCTGCTTCCGACACATTCACCACTTGATGCCCTTGCGCTTTTAAGGTTTGGGCCAATTGCCACGCCCAGCCTTTTAGTAACCAAGATTTCTGACCCTGGGCCACAGAACTGCCAATAATGACAATTTTTAGTCCGTCAGTGCTTTCGTCCATCGGTTCTTCGGCGATCGCTTGATTCGAGTAGCCAAAGGGGTGGGGTTGAATATAGCCAAAGGCACCATCATCTACCGTAATGGTTTGGTTTCGAGTCTCTGGCTCAATGGCTAACCAACGATTACTGCCCCAATTTTCCCATTCAATCTCACCCGTTTCATCCAAACAAAAATACTTGTACTCAATGATGGGATGTTCATCCAAATTAGACTCTAAAGTACTAGACTCTAGTGCTACGCTCTGATGTAAATCGAGAAGCTCTGTCCACCATAACGGATAGGCTGCGGCACTGGTTTGTAGGGGAATAGCTCGCTTAACATCCCACTCACCTAAGGCTGGGGTAGAACCGACAAGGGCGATGGATTTGCCTTCTTCAGTGTTGGCATTGAGTTGAAATCGATACATACAGTCTGGACGGGCGCAACGTTAATAAAGACAGAATTCTAGAAGTGATTTTCTGGAAGTTGCGTTGACAATAACACATAACCTACCCCCTGTCTGTCTAGAGAAAAACGATTACTGTTTCTTAACCTATCAGAATTTATCAAAATTACTGCTTCGGCTACGACTGTAACGAGTTTCCTGCCAACTATTGCCAATTCCCTGAAGAATGCCCTTAATCATTAATCCGATCGCTCTACCAATCACCTGGGTCAAGGCAAAAACGAAACCCTTGCCTAAAAATTTAACCAGCGATCGCAGTCGGGGTGAAAGGGCATCTCGTAATTCCAGTAGTAACGTCACCGTTCTAGCCAAACCTTGCAACTGTGCTAATTCCGCTTGTCGAGGAGAATAAACGGTGGTGAGGGCAATGCCTTGGGGCGAAAAATAAAACAGTTGATAGTGACTTTCAAAAATATTGGTAGGTTCTAGCCAATATTGGTTCAGTTGATAATGCCAGGCAAGGTTATTGCGAAATTTAGCAATTTCCCGTGATGATAATAAATCCGTTTGATAAAGAGTTTGTTTAATTTCTTCCTTATCGGAAAAATAATTTAAGATAAACACCATAACACTATTGGCCAACTGCACAATTAAATTATGAAGATATAATTCCATACGACTCAAATTTTCAAAATGCTTGGCTTGACCATTTTCTGGTTCACTACTCAAACTGCTCGCTGATGTTTCTGATGTCTCTGTAAACAATAAATATTGCAGAATTTCAGCAACAAAGGGGATTTTATCTAAACTTTCTGTTTGAATCAATTCTCGATAAGGGGTTAAAATTGCTTGAATCGTATCAAGACGATAGGAACTTTTGGGACTACAGTATTTACCAAAGAAAGCAAGCGTAACCGTTTGCCAAATTTCCACTAACATCGGACTCCAATTATTGGGTAACTGCTCTGGTGTAATCTCTAGAGCCTGAAGTTCTCTCACCACGGCTTGAACCTGATTTAAGACCAATAGCAATAATTCCTGACGTTTTAAATCCTGTAAAATATCTAATTCTAAGGGTGTTGAAGTCAGATTTCTCGTTAAAATTTGCAGGTTAGTGTAGGTTTTTTGAATGAGGAAAGAGGAGGAGTTATAGCTTTCGATAATGAATGAGTTTGCAATTAGAGGAGGAGAAGGGGAAGAGGGGAAAGAAACTGCTAACTGTTGGGTTTGCCACCGTAAAGAGGCAGGCATCAGATGTTTGACTAACCATTGAGCGGTTTGTAGTTCTCGTTTGCGTCCAGACCAAAAGAGTTGATCAAAACCAGAAAGGGTCGTTTGCTCCAGAACTTCTTCTACGGCTGTTAAATGGTGATCAATTTGCCCTAAGCCGGATTGAAAAAATGGCAATAACCACCGATATTGAGGAGACAGTGGGGTTCGAGGGGAGGTAGTGGGAGCATCTAGCCAATCCGTTTCTCCCTGATAAATCTTCTCCAGACCGGTGACAATGCGGGCGATCGCCTTTCCCTTGGGAAAATAACCTTCTACGCCCTGGGCTTTAGCCTTTAATAACTGGGAATAGTCCAGACTGGCCGTTAATAAACAAATTTTGAGATCGGGATAGGTACGACGCAACGACTGACAAAGTTCCCAACCCGAAGTAGAACTGTGGAGAAAAAGCGGATCGAGAAGAACTAGATCGGGAACTTGATGTTTGCATTGCTCCCATAACGCTTGGGCATTATCGACTTGACCTATAACCTGCACCTGGGTCTGATTTGCCAAGGCTGTCACCAACCCCAACCGAAAAATTGGGTCTTCGTCAACCAACAATAGTGTAAGAGGGCGATCGCTCACAGATTTTAGCCAGAAAAGAAATAGCGTTCGTTAAAAGACTAACTTAGAAATTGAAGGAATTGTTAATCGTCATGAACTTAACGTAAATTGAAGGCCTTGTTTGGCAGCGTTGGCAATGACTCTTTATAACCAAAAAAATCAATACGATAGTCTGTTATCTTAACGCCGGTTTGAGCTTCAATGGTCGCCAGAAGATCGGGGGGCAACTCAATATGAATATCGATAATTTGCTGGGTATCCAAACAATTAATATGGCTATGGGAATCGCTAATGTGGCCGTAGAGCCGACCATCACAACGTTCCACGCACTCAATAATTCCCTGACTCGATAACGCTTCTAAATTCTGATAAACCGAAGTATGGCCAATGTTTTTACCTTGCTGATTCAGACGATCATAGATTTCTCTGGCTGAAAGGTGTTCCTTGGCCTGCCAAAGCAACTCTAAAATAAAACGCCTTTGCCGACTGACCCGCATTCCCAGAGTTTGACAACGATTGAGTGCGTCACTTAGGGAGTAAATTGGCCGCAGCAACCCTTCGGGATTCTTCATAAGGAAAAAATGGGAGTTTGGAAACTCAGCGTCTTCAGACCTGAGAGGAAAAACGCAGATCGGGAATTTATTCCCCATAAAGGGGGAGACAGGAAGAGGTACAGTTCCTATCTCACTTCTAAGCTGAAGTCCGCCTATCCTGTACGACGTAAGGTTCGCTTCGCCAATGTTACACTCTAAACAGCTAAGAAATGGACTTCTAAGAAAAAACTGAAATCCATAGCTGACAAGGCTTTCTGGTATTTTCAAAAAGTCAAGCTCCAACCCGTTCAGAGTATATCTGAGCTTGTTAGGTCAACTACACTATCTTACCCCTCGTAAAACTGTTTAATAGTTGACGATAGAGCCACAAACTAGCGACGCATTCGTGGGTATCTTGACTCAGATAACGTAGTCCTCGAAGGA
>Ga0208854_1000443_pt1 | contig 10257 bp, 18 predicted proteins | sample LakMenEpi30Nov11_FD_150748 | JGI IMG/M metagenome (GOLD analysis project Ga0208854, IMG submission 150748) | Freshwater microbial communities from Lake Mendota, WI - 30NOV2011 deep hole epilimnion (SPAdes) | ecosystem: Environmental > Aquatic > Freshwater > Lake > Epilimnion/Euphotic zone ...
GGCCGCTGCTCGTCAGCAACTCGGTCAGTATGGAACTCAACAACAAGCACTAGATCAAGCATCGCTCACCGCTGCACAACAGGCTCAGGCAGCTACAGGATCTAGCGCAATCGCAGGTGGTGCAGGACAAGCTACTCAATCTCAGAAAGCAGCTTCTATGGGTATTGGCGGTGCTGGCGCAGTAGCCCCCGCTCCAGTTATGCCCGGATCTACAATGGCCGCTAATGTCGGTGCTGCTGGGACTGGTCAACCTGCAAATATGTTCAAACTTCCTTCTACATCTAATCTTACTTTTGGAGGCTCCTAATGGCTGACTACTCTTTCAATCCTCAATTCGCTAACCTATCTGGTTTGCAACCTTTGCCTGCAATTGATGTAACTCGCGGTGCAAATCTTCAGTTTCGTCCACTTGATAAAATTGAAATTCAGTCTTCTCGACCAGAGCTTGTTGCTGAAGGTATCGCTGGTGCTATTAGCAATATTGCAAAGGGTGCGCTTGGTGGAATTACCGCTAGGTATGAGAAGAAAGAGGAGGAAGAAAAAGAGAAACGTAAATTTGCACATGAATTAATGCTTTATGGAGTTAAGCAATCTTCAGAGAACGAAAATTTCTTAGAAAAAGAAGAGGCTAAGTTTATTTCCGAAAATAGCGGAAAGCCAAATTTTGCTAAAAAGCTTTCTGAATTTAAGGCTGCTCAAAATCGCTTGAAAGATACTGTTCCAGATAGGCAGCAAAAAGAATCACAAGAATCTGAGATTGTAGAAGCACCACTACCAGAACTTCAAGCAGAATTTAATGAAACTCCTCAAGAAATTCCTCAAGAGCCTGCATTGTCTGTAATTCCTGCATCAACCACTGGTCAACCTACTAAAGCTCCTCTTGCTGGCGTTCCCATTCCAGAACCAGCAGTTAAACCAGAACAAATAGCTGAACAAAAGCCACTATCGCAAATTGGCAAAAGCATTGATTATACTGAATATACTCAACCCCAAACTCCAGATTCAAAATTCACATCTCAATCTGAAGCTGAAAATGCAGTATCTGAATTAAACAAAACATCTAAAAATCCAGATTGGGAGTTTCAAGTAAAAGAAGGAAAAGATGAATGGGGCAATAGGGAGTTTGTTCCCGTGCCAGTATCAGTTCGTGGAGATAGAATTAATCGTGAACAAAAAGCTGTTGAAATATCTTTAAAGCAAAAAGAAGCAGAGCAAAAAGCTGAAGAAGAAAAACAAAAGACTATAAAAATAGATAAAGCTAATGTTGAAAGATATAGAAATAAATTTGACGATGCAGTTATTTCTATTAGGGAAATAAATTCTGCTATTGATACTATAAATAAAAACCCTAATACGGCAGTTGGATCATTTAGTAATACTATTAAAAGCTTGCCGGGATTTATGACTGGTATGCTTGGAGGAAATCCAGCATTGCAGGTTAGAGGTAATTTTGAAACTATTTTTGCAAAGAACGCATTTGATGCGATACAAGAGCTTAAAGACGCATCTCCAACTGGATCAGCTGGCCTTGGTGGACTTACTGAGGGAGAGAGGCAGGCATTGGCAATGACACAAGGTGCAATGAATCCAGACTTTATGGAAAGAGAGGATATTATACCAAGACTGGAAGCTCTTAGAGAAGCAAGAATGAAAGTTTTGAAATCTGTTTCTGAAGAAATTAAAAAAGTTGATCCAGAGTTTAAAATTCCTTCATTGCAATATTCTAAACCATCTAAAAATAAAACAAAGAAAGATACCGCACAAGAAACAGCACAAACTGGAAATGTTCCAGTTATTAAAAGTCAAGAAGAGTTTGATAAATTGCCCAGCGGTTCAAAATTTACGTATCCCGGAAGCTCTAAAATCGAAACTAAAAAATAAAAATGGCTTGGAAACCCTCTAAAGATTCAATTGTTCAAGAAGAAGAGTCGTGGACTCCTCCTAGTGGTTCTGTAGTTAGTGAAGAAGAAGTTACTCCTGAAGAAGATCAGGTAGAGGAAGAAGAACCTTCAATGACAAAAAAAGGCGTTGCTGGTGCTGTAGTCCGTGGGGTTTCTCCTACTGCTGCACAAGCTGGTGCTGGCGCATTGCTTGGCATTCCATTTGGCCCTCCCGGAATGGCTATTGGTGCTGCCGGAGGCGTTGCTGCTGGACAACTTGCAGACCTTACTATTGATCTAGTTAATTCTAATTTCGGAACTAATTATTCAAATACTAAAGATGCAGTAACTCATGTTTTGAATAAAATAGGTGTCCCAGAAGCAGAATCCTCTGGAGAGAAAATTATTCAAGCTGTTACCGAAGGTGCTGCTCAAATGGGTGGTGGCGCAACTGCTCTTGGCGCATTAAGTAAAGCAACAACGCCTGCTGAGGCGATTCTTCCTGTAAAAGAAAGGATAGCATCTGAAGAGGTTCGCAAATTCACTAAATTAATGGGGCAGCGTCCAGTTGAGCAAGCATTGACTGGTGCTGCTGCTGGAGGTGCTATGGAGGCTATCGAGCAGGGAGGTGGAGGCGCATTAGCTCAACTTGGCGGAGGGCTTGGTGCTGGCATCGCTGTTCCTATTGCTGCCGCCGCTGGTCGTGGTGGACTTTCGCTTCTTCCAAGAACTGCTGCACAAAAAGCAAGGCAAGCTGAAGAATTGGCTTCTTCTGCATATCAAGGAATGGTTGTTGATAAGAAGCAAGCACTTGATGACTTAGCTCGCTCACAAGAAGTCAGTAATGCACAAGTTAGGATGATGACTGGAGACATTACTGGCGATCCGGGACTTCTTGCTATGCAGGATATGCTTGAACGCGAGTCCAATGTTCTAGCAAGTCGTAAGATGGAAAATATCGCTGGGATGTCTCGCAAACTTGGTGAAGGACTGGCTCCTACTGGGGCTTCCCCTGAAGAGACTCAACAATACTTTAAGTCTGTAATTGATAATATCGTTTCTGAATCAGAAAAAAATAAACAAGTTGCATTAGCTCAAGGTGACGCAGAATCCGCTAAATTGATTGAAAATGCTAGAGCGAAAGCGGCAGCAATCAAGGCAGATGCAGATAAGGGAGTCTTGAATGCTGAAGATGCCTTCCAGCAAGTAAAAGATGAGTATGAAAATCTTTTCTCTGATCTTTCTTCGTTGAAAGAATCAACAGTAAAAGATAAGTTGAGCGAAAGCGCATTTGAAGCAATTAAGCGTCAGAAGGATCGTGAGAAAATTTATATCAATGATCTTTACGATGCCGCAGAAAAAGAAGTTCCTAAGTTCTATCAAAAGAACACGGCAGAAGCTAAAGCTGGATTGGTGAAAGAGTTTGGTGAAGAACGACGATTGCCATCTGAGGTTCAAAAAATCCTTGGTGAAGTTCAAGATGTAAAAGGAAACATGAAACTTCGCACACTTGATCAGCTTCGTGCAGATATTCGTGCTATCAATTCAGAGATTCGTGCCGCCCAATCAAGCGCAGCAAGACAAGCAGAAGTTCCTGCTTTAATTAAATTCAAGCAATCTCTTAATGATGATATTTCATCACTTGAAGGTGTTAGTGAAAATCTTAAAAAGGCCAATCGCGCATACTATGAATATGCTCAAAGGTATAAAGAAGGAGCATCTGGAGATGTTTTTGGCCCGAAGGCACTTAATTCTAAAACTATAGATCAGTTTATTGGAAGAAGCGAAGCATCTGCATCTCCAGAAGAGATTCAAAGATTGCGTGATGCAATTATTGGTAAAAAAGATATTCCTAATCTAACTCCAGATCAAGTTGTAGCCGCCGAAGCTGATAGAGTAACAGCTATCCGTAATGTTTCTGACTGGGTATTAAGCAAAATGTCGGGTGAAGTAAAGGGAACCAAAACATCTAAATCTATCGAAAACTGGCTGCAAACCAAGGGCAATCGAATTATTGAGATTTTCCCTGAATCCAGAAAAAGAATATCTGAGATTCAAGATAAATTTTCAACCCTTGAAGATCAAGTTGCTAATGCTAAAAAATCAGTTCTTGATTTCAAGAAGAAGAGAATAGCAGAGGGGCAAAATGCTTCTCTTGTTGATTCACAGGCTAATGCTTTAGCAAAAGAAATTGAAAAGAAATATCAAGAGCAAGTTAAAAAACTTGATGATGAGATAAAACTTGCAACTAATCCAAATTCAAATCCTGCTGCAAGATTTGTAGATGGAAATCCATACGAGATTGTAAATAAAGTTATGTCCAACAAGGTTAATGCTGAACAGCAAGTTCAAAATCTATTGGAGCAAGCCGCAAAAGACACAACAGGAAAAGCCACAGAAGGTCTTAAAAACGCATTTAGAGGATGGATGAATAGCCAAGCAAGGACAACATCTAAAGAAAGCGTAGGCAAAGGCATTGCTTCACATGAAGCTAACCTTGTAGACTTCCAAGTTGATCTTAAAAAGATGAATGACTTGATGCAGAAAGGTTCTGCAACTAGGAACTCGCTTGAGATGGTTTTTGGTAAGGATTCTCCAGAGCTTGAATCAATTGATAAAGTTCGTCAGCAACTTGACATGATGTCTCGGAGATCAAAGCTAAAGGTTCAAGGCTTTCAGCAACCAGAGGACAAAGCTCAAGACATCAAGGATACAGTTCTTGAATTGGCTGGAATTGGTCTTGCTGGGATTAAAGGTTATGTTGCTTGGAAATCAACTGACTTAGTTAAGAAGGTTCAGCGTCAATACAACAGGGAAGTCATTGATCTGTTCAAAAACATGATGATTGATTCCATGTCTGATCCAGAACTTGCGCGTAAGCTTCTTCTAAAAGTAAATGAAGAAAACTTCCCAACTATTCAGCGTGTATTTGCTGACTATGGAATTAAGAATTTGAAGGCTTCTGATTTTGGTCTAAAGACTACAGAGCCAGAACAAGAACAGGAAGAACCTGAAATTTCTTTTGAAGAAACAGAACAACAATAAAAAATAAAAATATGCCTATCCGTAAATGTGCCTCACAAAATTGTTTCAAGCGCAATGTAGCTGCTGAAATTAAGTCTGGGAAAAAACCTTCTCAAGCCGTAGCCATCGCATATAGCGTTCAGCGTAAAGCTCGCGCTAAAAAAACTGCTATGACTCGTAAGATGGGTAAATAGCCATGACACATGATTTTTGGAATACTCTTGTTTTTGCTGTTGCTGTGTTCTTTGGAGGTGGATTTGCGATTGCAGCGGCGACATGGTGGGATAACTAGCAAAACATTTGACGATGGTGATATTGATATTAGCAAAAACAAATGAGGTTTGAGGCTAAATCAATAGATCCATCTTTAATTTCTAATTCGGAATATGCGGTTATCGTAGATAGCATCATAGTTCCTGTAATTGATTATGGTGCTAGGGAAGATAATTCTTTCTTAGTTGCCATAAGAAATCTTGTTCAAGTCTATCTTTCGAGTAAAGATATTTCCGATTCAGAATCTATTGCAGATAAAGTTGAGAATATAGTTTGTGATGGACTAGGGCTGAATATTGAGGATCACAATAATTGGGTTGAGAGGGCATGGGATGAATCTAGGAGAGCGCAAGAAGAGATCCAGTCAGCAATACTAAGGGATGGCCCTAGATTTTGGGCAGAACTGCATCTATTCTCGTTTCGCAATAGGAACTGCGAGGATCGCGCATTAATCGAGAGTTGGTTTAAGAACTGGGTTGAATCTATTCCGTGGAATGGATGCCCGTGCAAGGATCACTTTGAGGATTATTGCAAGCATTTTCCTCCTAACTTTTCTGATTTTTGGAGATGGGGAATTGGGATTCATAATGATGTAAACAAACGAAACGGAAAAAAACAATTATCTCTTAATGAGGCAGAACAGTTATGGACAAGACGGCTACTATAAAAGACTCAGCTAACGATCATCGTAAGGCTGGGCTTGAAGACAATGATCACGATCCTTGGTTTTACGAAACCTGCAAGATGGTGAATATTGCTTGTGATAAGTTCTGGACAGAAACAGCAGAACGCGCTAGGCTCAACGAATTATACTATAGATCAAGATGGGGCCGAATATAAATACAAATCATCCTGCGTTTCCTGTTCAAGCATATCCGGGTGACGCATCAAATCCAAAGGTTCGTCCAAATACTGGCATGAGCATGAGAGACTATTTTGCTTCTAAGGCTATGAACGGATTGCTTGCAAATCCAGAAGAAATTAGCCTTAATGCACCGCTAGAAGAGATTGCTGATTTTTCTTACAAGCTAGCAAACGCAATGCTTGTCAGAAGGGAAAAAATATGAAAAAACAAACATCTGCTAGTATTAAATACGATACACCGAAAATCATTTCAACCGCTGATACGAAACCTAAAAAGTCGAGTCTTCATGTTGCAATGATGAAACCACGCAAAGTAAAAATAAATATAATCAAAAAAAGGAAATAATATGTCAGACGAAAATAAATCAGAACAACCAGAACAAATCACAGAAGAACATGCCAAGGCAATTGAGCATGTCATTGGTTCGCTCGACCTGTCGTCAGTCAGCAAGGATGATGTCATTCTTGACTTTATTGGCCGTCTGCGTCGATTTAATTTTGAAGCAATGGTTGCATTGCGCTTGCTTGAGAAGGTCGTTATCAGCGAGAAATCGGAAGAAGCTCAACCTGCCAAAGAAGAATAATCATTTGTAGAAATGAAAATGAAGGATAGTGATTGGAATCGTAATGGGAAGGGCGATAAGTCTCGCACCAAAACTTGGGAGAAGTCTTGGCAAGAAAATTACGATGACATTGATTGGTCAGAGCATCGCAAGAAAAAAGGTTTAGATAAAAAGCGAGACAAGAAAAATGAGCTATACTAAAGCATCGCTTCGTGAGCGGATTAAAGACCGCATCATGGCTGGAACTAAAGGCGGTAACGCAGGGCAGTGGAGCGCGAGGAAGGCACAGCTTCTAGCTCAAGAATACAAGAAAGCTGGTGGTGGATATTCTGGTAAGAAAACAGAAGGTCAGAAGTCTCTCTCGAAATGGACTAAAGAGAAGTGGGGAACCAAGTCTGGCAAACCATCAACTCAAGGCCCGAAGGCTACTGGCGAGCGTTACTTGCCACTCAAAGCACTCAAGTCTCTATCTGAAAAAGAATATGCTTCTACCAGTCGTGCAAAGCGAGAAGGAACGAAAAAGGGAAAGCAGTTTGTAAAGCAACCGAAAAAGATTGCAAAAAAGACTGCAACCTATAGGTGATAGTTTAACAACACCCGTGACGCCTATCCTTGGAAGCGCACCAACACGGGTTAGCTCTTTGAAACATTTTAGGTCTGGGGCGCAAGAGCCAACGGGATATTAATTTATCCTGTGAATCTGATTCAATTCAGACAGACCAAATTTAGAATTATTCCGTGACAAATACTACCCATTATTTGTCACGAATAAATCTGATTTTAGATTTGTCCGAACGGTTCGATGCATGTCTCCACGGCATGGGCAAAACCGCAGAGGATGAATCTTCAGCAGGCAGGCTAGATACACTGATGAGTGGTATTCAGACCTAATCTGGAGCCGCCACATCGAGGTCGGGAGTCCGATATTAGGCTCAAGCCTATGTGACTATAACCTTGGAAACCCGTAGTCTGAAAAGGGCATGCATACCCGTTCCTGCTATTCTCTCAACCAGTTATTATAGTATTTAGCGAGAAGTAGTTTATTCTCGTTCTGTATATCCTCGTAGGTTGGCTCTCTTTTTACTGGAAGGTCTGGATTCACATACCTCCAATCATCTTGGGTGCTTACAGGCTCAACTGGAATGGCTGGAGCAACCATGACATTATTATTGTTTACTGGATTGACTCCATGAGATGACACTTCTCCATTATTTCTATTATGCAAATACATATCCTTGATATGTGGATGCGTTCCTTTCTGATATTTCAATGTCCTTTTCTCAGTATATGTTTCGCTTGTCATGCTTGAGCAAGCAGGCAATGCCGTAACAATTAAGCAAAGTATGTATTTATTCATATTTATTTATTATTGATATATTTACTATTTTAAAAACCTACTATCTGAGAATTTTATGATTTTTCGCTGATAGTAGGTATTATTTTTTACAACTCCTTGATTTCAATCTCTGTGCGTTCTTCTGTTTTCTTTGGAACTTTGACTTGGATGAACTCAATCTGGACGCTTTCTGGATCATCGTCTCTGATGAGTTTAGCGTATCGTAACTGGTCAATAAGTGGCTTACATCCTCCCGCATAGTTGTCGCAATCGAGTGGTCTGCAACTATATCGCGTAATGCGGACAAAAGAGCGTTTCTTGCTGTTTTCTTTTCCCTCATTAGTATTCGGAAATGCTTTCCTAGCAACTGGTTTAGGCTTGGGGTTAGATACCCGTGGAGTATTAGTTTCAGTTCGTGAGTAGTTTCCATCTGGATCTAATTTATATCCCATCTGCTTAAGAATGGAATGCGTGAAGTTCATTGTTTTATTTTTAATGCTTCCCTTGCTTTATTTCTTGCAAAGTTCCCTATGTTGTCGAAGTGACTTGCATTTGCAATTTCTTGTAGAACCTGCTTCGCCTCGTCGCGCTCGCCTATTATATTTTTAATAGCATCAAGTCCTTTTTGAAACTGCTCATCAGAAGCATCATTGCGATCAACTCCGAGTAATTCTTCAAGTTCTCGTCGCATTGCATATTTTTGATCTGCTCGCATCTTCCAACTATCCCTTTCGGAAAGTGCAATTCTGAATCGTTGCATATAATCGTCCCGCTCGCGTTCCAGCCTTGCCATCTCGTCAAAGATGTTAATCTTGCCTTGCCTCCAACGCTCTATGGCTTCTTGCGTTTCAGGTGTGTCACTCATTGATAAAATAACTTTCTTTCATTGCAATATTCAATCCACTCTGTAAGCTTTTTAATTCTATTAGGATGTCTAAGTTTTCTAAGTCCAGTAGCCTCTTTCTGACGAACCATTTCTCTCGAAATTTTTATTCTGTCTCCTATTTCTTGTAAGGTCATCTTCCAAAAGAATCTGAGTCGTAAAATTATTTGCATTTGTTCTGGAAGTTCAGCGAGTGAATCATTTATTACAGCTTCCATTTCGCGTTCCAATATGTCATTCATTGTGACTGAGGCGAAATGCCCATTGCACTCTGCTTGGGCTTTTATTGTATCATCTGTTTCAGGCGTATCAATTCTCAATGTCGTCATCTGAAAATAGAATAAAAATAACAGATAGGAATGCTATAACACCACATGCAGAAATGATTATTGCAATAACTTCAATCATTTCTTCTTCTCGTCTACCTTACCTTCAGAAGTCCAGCGTGATGAAGATAGTTCATCAAACATCCTGCTCCACTCTTCTTGAGTAATTTGTCCAGATGCGTATAGATCATCAATTCTGCGCTGTTCTTCAATCCTTGTGATTTTCATCTTGTTCAATTCTTTTTTTTACCAAATCCCAAGCCTCAATATCGCACTTATCACCAAGCGGCTTCCACTCTGGATGCTTTTCTGCATCTTCGTATGCTTGCAATAACTCATTGCCAATCATCATTCTTGTTAGGCTATGTATATGCAACCAAGATTCAGCCAATCTTTGAGCGAAATCATTTGCAGAAATTGTTCTCCTTCCAAGATAATATCTAAACGAAGCGTGAATCAAATCGTTTGCGTCAAAGAAATCTGTTGCTTTTTTCATTTTAACCATTTTTTAAAGTGACCAAAATCTCTAGGCTTGGTCACATTCTTGTTCTTCCCACAAACATCGCATTTGCCATAGTGCCATGTCGAAACACTTTTCCTTCCCCTGCCGTGCTTCTTTCCGCATTCTTCGCAAGCCCAGTTTGGATAGTCTTTGGCTTTCATTGCAATTCATATATTACAGAGGTTGTTGGAGTTTCAAAAAGTTCAACAGCATAAAGAGAAGGTAATTTTGCAATAAGTTCATTGCCGCACCACCATGCAAGATTTTCTGCTGTTGTTTCAAAGTCAAAATGATCATTCAAAAATGTATGATCTAATTTATTTATTAATGGTTTAACTGATGTGGCAATGTCTGCATAATCAACAACCCAATCACGATCTGGATTGAGTTTGCCTTGACAATGGACACGAAGTTTATAGCTATGCCCATGCAATCTGCCGCATTGATGCCCAACAGCAACTTTTGTCAATTGATGTGCCGCTTCAAAAGTAAAATCCTTCCAGAGTTTAAAATTGGCGTTTAGTCGATTTTGTTTATTCATATTGAAAATTGAAGTTGCGGTCTTTTGTCTCCATTTGTTGATTGTTTTAAATACCGATGCAATTC
>Ga0208854_1000446_pt1 | contig 10195 bp, 8 predicted proteins | sample LakMenEpi30Nov11_FD_150748 | JGI IMG/M metagenome (GOLD analysis project Ga0208854, IMG submission 150748) | Freshwater microbial communities from Lake Mendota, WI - 30NOV2011 deep hole epilimnion (SPAdes) | ecosystem: Environmental > Aquatic > Freshwater > Lake > Epilimnion/Euphotic zone ...
GGGCTTAATTAATTGTTAGATAGTAGAACAGGCTTCTAGCCTGTGGACGGGCAGGATGCCCATCCCACGTTTTATATTTAATTGTAACCAGCTACTTATTGGTGGTTATCAAGTTTGTCATAAATGGCTAAAAGACCGTAAAGATCGAGAATTTACCGACGATGATTTTGAGCATTATTCCCAAATTGTCGCCATCATCAAGCGCACAATTGCACTAACAACAACAATTGATCAAGTTCTTGAAAACTATGGCGGTTTTGCCTTTATATTACAAACAGAAATTGAGGATGAGTAGCTATGCAGATCGGTATTCCCAAAGAAATCAAGGATCAAGAGTATCGAGTGGGCTTAACCCCCAGTGCAGTCCGGTCTCTCACTGAGCAGGGACATTCTGTCTTTGTAGAAACTCAGGCGGGTCTTGGCTCTAGTTTCAGCGATCGCCTCTATGAAGCGGCGGGGGCAACCATTGTGGAAACAGCCCTAGCAGCCTGGCAACAGGACTTAGTGGTGAAGGTCAAAGAACCTCTGCCCTCAGAATATGGCTTTTTGGGTAAGCCTAAACTGTTATTTACCTATCTTCATTTGGCCGCCGATCGGGTTTTAACAGAAGCTCTACTCCAATCAGGTATTACCGCGATCGCCTACGAAACCGTAGAACTAGCCGATCGACGTTTACCACTTCTCAGTCCCATGAGCATCATTGCCGGACGTTTGGCGGTTCAATTTGGAGCCCGTTATCTCGAAAAACAACAGGGAGGACGAGGGGTATTACTCGGAGGGGTTCCAGGCGTTGCACCGGGCAAAGTTGTGATTTTAGGGGGAGGCGTAGTTGGTACAGAAGCCGCTAAAATTGCCGTCGGTATGGGAGCCCAAGTAACCATTCTGGATGTTAACGTTGACCGTCTCAGTTATTTGGAAACCCTCTTTGGTTCCCGCGTGCAATTGCTCTACAGTAATGCGTCCCAAATTGAAGAGATCGTTCCCCAGGCTGATTTGTTAATTGGAGCCGTTTTAATCCCAGGCAAACGCGCCCCGATTTTAGTTTCTCGTTCCCTGGTGGCTCAAATGCAGGCCGGTTCGGTGATTATTGATGTGGCAGTCGATCAGGGTGGCTGTATTGAAACCCTCAGAAACACATCCCACAGTCAGCCCAGTTATGTGGAAGAAGGCGTTGTTCATGTCGGTATTCCCAATATGCCGGGTGCAACTCCCTGGACAGCGACCCAAGCCTTAAATAATAGTACTTTGCCCTACGTTCTCCAGTTAGCCAATCAGGGTCTAGAGGCTCTTAACCAGGATGCTGCTTTAGCCAAGGGTTTGAATATTCAGCATCATCGTTTGGTGCATCCGGCGGTGCAGTCAGTTTTCCCTGATTTAGTGGCCTAATTTTCCTTCGTAATCATGACAGCTTTTCTCGGTATAGATTTTGGAACATCGGGAGCCAGGGCGATCGCCGTTGATCATCAGGGCCAAATTTTGGCGGAAAGTTCACGGCTATTTACGCCCCAGGATAGTCTGGATTGGTGTGGTTGTTGGCAAAACACTTTAACGGATTTATTGGCCGATCTGCCCCTGCCCATTAGAGCTAAACTACAAGCCATTGCTGTTAATGGTACATCAGGAACGGTAATTCTTGGCGATCGCCAGGGTCAACCCCTAGACCATCCTCTGCTCTATAACGAGGAGCGCGGTTTTGCCGTTCAATCTTCCCTCGAAAAGCTAGTACCACCTAATCACTTGGCCCGCAGTTCTAGTTCTAGTTTGGCCAAATTACTCTGGTGGTCTGAACAGGCTATTTTTGCGGAAGCGCATTATTTTTTGCATCAGGCCGATTGGCTTGGTTTTTTACTGCATGGAAAATTGGGTTTTAGTGACTATCACAATGCCCTAAAACTGGGCTACGACGTACAAAAACTGAGTTATCCCAATTGGTTAAAAAATACCTCTTTTCGGGAAATATTGCCTCAGGTTCTCACCCCAGGAACAGCGATCGCGCCCCTTAAACCCGATCTAGCTCAACAGTTTCAAATTAATCCCCATTGCCTGATTTGTGCGGGAACCACCGACAGCATTGCTGCCTTTTTTGCCAGTGGAGCGAATCAACCCGGAGAAGCGGTCACATCCTTGGGGTCAACCTTGGTTTTAAAATTACTGAGCCGAACCTACATTGAGGATTTAAGTTCGGGAGTTTATAGCCATCGTTGGGGCGATTTGTGGTTAACGGGAGGAGCGTCTAATGCAGGGGGAACGGTGCTCAAACAGTTTTTTAGTGATCAGGAATTGATCGATTTAAGTTCTCAAATTGATCCTCAGATAATCAGCCCCTACGATTATTATCCCCTTCCCAAAATCGGCGATCGCTTTCCCATTAATGATCCCCAACTGTCACCGCGATTAGAACCCCGTCCGGCCCAAAAAGTCGATTTTTTACAGGCAATCTTGGAGGGATTAGCCAAAATTGAAGCCAGGGGTTATCAAAAATTACAGGCTTTAGGAGCCACCCCTTTAACCCGTATTTATACGGCTGGCGGTGGAGCTAAAAACGCAACCTGGCGAGCAATGCGTTCCCGATATTGTCAGGTTCCCATTTTGCTGTCTCCCCAAACCGAAGCTGCCTATGGAACGGCCTGGTTAGCCTCCCAATCCTTCCATTCTCGAACTTAAAACCCCAAGCTTGCTCCCCCAAGATTGTTCTTAAAATCTTGAGCTTGTCACTAGTTTTTAACTAAATGATCTTCCACAAAAGCAATAACCTCTGGTAGCCCTTGCTGGGTTTTGAGATTGGTAAAAATAAAGGGTTTTTCACCGCGCATTTTCTTGGCATCTCTGTCCATTACGGTTAGATCGGCTCCAACGAAGGGAGCTAAATCAATTTTATTAATCACTAATAAATCAGATTTGGTAATTCCTGGCCCACCTTTGCGAGGAATTTTATCACCGGCAGCCACATCGATAACGTAAAGGGTTAAATCCACTAATTCAGGACTAAAAGTTGCAGCCAAATTATCCCCACCACTTTCTAAAAAGACCAAATCCAGGGGAGTAAATTGACTTTCTAATTGTTCGATCGCCGCCAAATTCATGGAAGCATCTTCTCGTATAGCGGTATGGGGACAACCCCCTGTTTCAACGCCTAAAATGCGATCGGGGGTTAGGGCTTGGGAACGTACCAAAAACTGGGCATCTTCCTGGGTATAAATATCATTGGTGACAACGGCAATAGAGGCGCGATCGCGGAGAGCTTTACAGAGGTGATCTAAAAGAGCCGTTTTTCCTGAACCAACGGGGCCAGCGATACCAACACGCAGAGGAGTAATCATTTGTTAAACGTTCTAGAATAAAGGGGTGATGTTGTAAACCTTTGGATCGATTTTCTGAATCCTAGTCAGTTTGCCCATTAGAGAGCGATCTAGCCACAGATCCAGAACATTACCTTAAATCATGATCGCCGCCAGAATCAAAGCTGTTTTGAGAGGTTACAGCCTGGGTTAGCATCAAAGTTAGATTCAATGCTACAATTGATCATGTGGACGTTCCTAATGGTTTCTGTTGAAACAAGATGGACTTTGTTCATTTGTTTGAAATTTTTCACTTCTTTTTACGCGGCTAGTGATTGTAACACTGACCGCTTCTTTATTTTAAAAGGGATCGCCTACTCTCTACATAGGGCTTGCTGAATAGGCATATAACTCTTGAGCAATGTTGTGAGCCTTGAACCTGTGGATCGATTTTCTGAATCGTAGTCAGTTTGACCATTAGAGAGCGATCTCGCCACAGATTCAGAACATTACCTAAAACACCATCAAACGGAAAAACAGACCCACAAATCCGATCATTAAACCAAGATGGGGTAAATTGCTTAATAAAGGACGTTGGCTAATTTTAACTAAGATGAAAATACTCAACGGCACAATGGTTAATAGGGACGCACCCTGGACAAAATGGGCAACTTCCATGCTCCAAGTTAAGCTCGGTAAAGAAAGGCCTTGGAAACCAATATTCTGAGCAAAAATTGGTAAAATTTTTCCTGATTCAGTAATTAAAGATGGTAGATAATAGGCCAGATTTGCCGCTAGAGTCATGGGTAAATAGACATAGGCCATTGTGACATAATCAGGCAGTTGGGGATCAAGTAACTGACTAATTTTATGCGTTACATAAATAGTGATCGCCGGTAAACTTAAAAGAGCGATCGCCGTTGGAACCGCCACCAGAAAATGCTCAAAGTCAACAGGTAAATAACCGAATCCAAACCAACTGAGAAACGCTTGGGAATTATGCAAAAAGACACCTCCCAATAGCAATAGTAGTAGGGCAACTTCTGCTGCAAAACCACGATGATTTTCCCATAAATCAGCGGCTGGAAAACGTAAATTTAGCTGTACAGAACGATTCGGGCAAGACTTAATGCAGCCCATACATAACACACAGTCGCGGTTATTAGATAACTGAGCAGGCAGAGAATAAATAGGGCATCCCTTACTGGACTGGCCTTCCTGGGGTAGAGCCTCAGCAAAGGTGACATTACTCGCACCAGTCGGTTTTTGACAAGCTTTAGCCGTACACAATTGCCCACAGAATTGTTCGGTGGCACGCAACTCAATCATTGAAAGTTTGGCAAACATTCCATTCATGCCACCAATGGGACATAAATAACGACACCATAACCGTCTTTCATAAATCAGACTAAAGAGAACTGCCCCTGCGGTAATAATTAACAATAACCAGGTGGAAAGATAGGCTGAATGAGGTAAATCCCAGAGTTTTTCCCAAAGATAAATCACTAAAAATCCACCCCAAACACACCAGGCTCCCCATTGATTTAGCCATTTATTGGGCCAAGCCCGCAATTGACGCGGATAAATCCAAAGGGAAATTTTCTGAATCCATTCCCCCGTGATCATAAAGGGACAAACTGCACACCAAAGTCGGCCAACGATGGGAAACAGTAATAAATAGAAGGGCCACCACCATGCCCAAAAAATGTTAAGGGTTAAGCTTTGACCGCGTGGATGAGACCCCATCAAACCAGAGATTATCAAAGGAATAAAAAGTGCCATGTGGAGCCACCAAAAAGGTTTTAACCACCATTTACTGAGCAAGAATTGGCGTAGTCCAGGAACATATTCCAAAAGATCAAGACGAAAGGTATTTTTCTTAGCTTGCACTGACCAAAGAGCTTGTTCAGAAATCACCGTTTCTGCGAGGGGAGTCATCAAGACAGCACGAGTCAAAATTATTTCTAATTCGGCCAAGTTATGGGGATAGTCATAACTCACTAAACGCCGTAGCACGACTTGACTCAGTTGTAGAATGGGACGATTTTGTTTTTGACAGATTTTTTTGAGAAAATAGTTAGCAAATAGGGGAATATCTTCCCGACGCTGGGAGAGAGCAAAGAGCCTGATGCGATGAATGTCTGCTCCTTGACTATCAATGGCAGTGGGGCTGGCCAAAATGAGACGAACTTGATTGGCACTACTTTCTCTTTTTTTGAGCAACGTTAAAAGGCGATCGCGTTCTTTGTGACTTAAGAGGTGAACATTATCAATCAATAACGTTCCTTGCTTTAACTCTTCAATCACACCCCTGGTATGCAGATCACCAAAGAGTCCATTAAGGGTAATTTGACCTGTCTCATCTTTGGGTAATTGGGCGCAGTCTATCTCCACAAAAACTGTATCTTTTAACCAAGATTGGCAATGAATAAAACTGGCGATAAAGGTTTTGCCACTGCCTGGAGGAGCTTGGAAAATGATCGCTTTCTGATCGGTGGTTGCTTCTAAGACTTGTCGAGTTAAACTTTTAGCCGCTCGACTACAGCATTCAGGGATTTCTCTCGATTCCAGATGAGTAACGGGGGGAATAGTCCAGGTTAAAGGAACTTTTTGTTGAAGCATGGATAATTTTGAAACTTCTGTTTCCATAGCACTCTCCCTAATGTTTAGTGGGTGATTATCCGTTGTGAGTTGCACTGCAAGTTTTTCGCTAGGTCAACAGAGATAAAAGAGCTTAGTTCACAGGCATGCGTACTAAGTAGTCAAGATTCAGCCCTGCAAGATAACCCGCATTGTCATTTCTTAGTTTATACGCCCGATCTATATTATAGTCATGAAAAATTGATCTGTTTTAAAATTTAGCATTAAATTTATAGCAATTTTCATAGAATGACGTACGGGCAAGGGGCTTAAGCTCGTGGTTAGCAAAATTTGTAGATACCTCACTAAAGTAAAAAACACTATATTAGTTTTACTTATGATTTTAGTGGAGTCCAAGCATGGGTAAGGTTTCTGTGTTTTACAGCAAATTGCTATCAAACGTGTATATGTACAAAATGTGAAAACCTTGCCTAGACTTGATTTGGTGACCAACCCTTGTGGCGGATTTGATCGAAAGTCGCTGTAATTTCCAAAACTCTGTAATTACACCCTCAAAATGAAAAATGTTATTAAACTGCAAAGTAGAAGAGCGATTATTGGGCGCAGAAAAATATAACTTTTACAGGATTGAGAGTCTATAAAATAATAGTAATCAAAAAAAGTAAAGAAATCGGGAAGAAATGATTTTTAAGCCTCATACTTCTTGATAAAAGTTACATTGCGATCGCGCTTTAAGCCTAGCAACGATTCTTTTTTGAGCCAGTAGCAAGGTGTTAGAATCACGATGCCGCCATTGTTAAACCCTAAGCTGTTCATCATCTAAACTGCATATAGGCAAGGGGCTTAAGCCCCTTGTTACAAAGCTTTCAGAAAAGTCATTATGCAATCTAAATGTGCGACAGCTTATCTATTTTCAAAACTGGAGTTTTTCCACCTGTAAATAATTCGTTGATAAATTATCCGGCAAAATGGTACAACAGGACTCTCGCCATCGCATCAGACGTAATCAACAAAAATTTTACAGCAAGCTTTTTTCTATTTTACCTCAGATGTTTTATACTATTCTAACTGGGATGCACCCATGCAATTTAAGCCAATTCAGGAATAACTTGTACCTTAATATCCTGATAAAATTCTTCCTGGGATAATTCTACTTTGGATTGAGAGCAAAGTAACAGTAAGGCCCAAAACACTCCGACCTTATCCTGTTTAGAAATGGGTTGTTGAATGGCTTGATGTTGATGCCACCAATGCAGCAGAGTCTCTAGTTCAATGCCTTCTCCCTCGGTTTCAAATTCGGGTAAACGTCCCCGTAAAAATTGATCTAATTGGGCGGCTAACTCAGTTAAATTTTCCTGGTGAGCTAACTCAGTAATAATTTGTAGAGCTTCTTTGCGAGATTGGGGACGCGGACGCTTGGCCGGTTTGGGGCGATCGCCTTTGTCAATTTCCTGAGCAATTTGTTGGATTTGGTCAATTAATTCCTGTAATGTGACCCGTCGTCGTCGTAAAGGAGGAGCAGCAGTTCTGCGCCGTAGATGTTGCTCTAGGTGGAGGGGTAGAGTTCGCAGTCCATTTTCGTCCGTTAAAAGTTCTTCTAGGGGTAGCTCTGATTCAGGTTCGGGTTCCTGACCCCAAAATTCCAAGGTATCAGCCTTATAACGCACTAATAAAGAAGCCCAAAGAAAAGCTTGACCCGATCGCGGTAAATTGCGTTGTTGATAGGCCAGATCAAAACTATTTAAAATCCCTAATTCTTGCAAAAAACGATCAATCACCTCGATTACCGATACATCCCAGGGATTGATATCCCCCCGCTCGGCAAGGTCAATTAAGGTGGCGATCGCTTCACTGGCAGCTAATGTCGTCATAATATAACTATCTTAATCTTTAAAAATCGTCTTGTCCTCTATGGCCTTGTCCCTAGCCGATCTACGCTTAAACTACTGTAAAGCTGAACTCAACGAATATTCTGTGGCCGATCATCCTTTTGTTCAATTTCACCATTGGCTAGAAGAAGCGATCGCGGCCCAATTGCTAGAACCGAATGCTATGAGTCTGGCCACGATTTCTGCCACCGGCAAACCTGTGGCTCGTATGGTGTTATTAAAAGCCTTAGATGAAAACGGTTTTGTTTTTTTTACCAATTACGACAGTGCCAAGGGCCAACAATTAATGGCAAACCCTGATTGTGCTTTGGTTTTTTGGTGGGGAGAATTAGAGCGACAAGTGAGGATTGAAGGCTCAGTGGAAAAAATTAGTGCAGAAGAATCGGATTTTTATTTTCAATCTCGTCCGAGAGCTTCTCAATTAGGAGCCTGGGCTTCTGCTCAAAGTGAAATTATCAGCGATCGCTGTTTACTAGAGCAGAAACTGGCTTTGCTTGAAGAAAAATATACGAACCAAAAAGTTCTCCGACCAGACCATTGGGGCGGTTTTCGAGTCATACCAACGGCGATCGAATTTTGGCAAGGCCGTCCGAGTCGTCTTCATGACCGTCTTTGTTTTCAGTTAGATCCCCAGGGGAATTGGCAAAAATATCGTCTGGCACCTTGACTTTTTAGTAATGTTCTAGACCGATGGAGCACTTTTCTAGAATGTCGCCAGTGTAATAATCGCTGTTGGTCTTAATCCAAAGATTCAGAACACTACCGAACTATCGGAGCGACAGACAAATTGTTGTCTTTTCAAGATGATTATTGCCCAAAAGTAAAGATTTTCTTAAGAGCTGAAACCGCTAGAAATGCTAGGATCATTGCTTGATTATCAAAACCCATCCCGATTATAGTACTAGTCATGGGTAGATCTACAGGCTTTGATATCATCTGTTAACGCAACCCAGGGGAGAATAAACTTGTATGGACAATAAGCAAATGCTGATGATTCCGGGACCAACACCTGTACCGGAAAAGGTTTTATTAGCGATGGCGAAACATCCCATCGGCCATCGGAGTGGTGAATTCAGCAAAATTATTGGGGAATTAACCGAAAATCTAAAATGGCTCCATCAAACTCAAAATGATGTTTTGATGCTGACGGCGAGTGGTACTGGTGCGATGGAAGCGGGTATCATTAATTTTCTGAGTCCAGGCGATCGCGTTCTGGTCGGAAACAATGGTAAATTTGGCGATCGCTGGGCCAAAGTCAGCAAAGCCTATGGATTAACGGTCGAAGAAATTAAAGCAAAATGGGGCAAAGCGCTTGATCCCGAAGAATTTCGTGCCAAATTAGCGGCAGATAGTGATAAAAGCATCAAGGCCGTTATTGTTACCCATTCTGAAACCTCAACAGGTGTCTTAAACGATTTAGCCGCTATCAATACCGCCGTTAAAGAACATGGGGAAGCACTGATCATTGTCGATGCCGTCACCAGTTTAGGGGCTGTCTCCCTACCGGTTGATGAATGGGGTTTAGATGTGGTCGGTTCTGGCTCTCAAAAGGGCTATATGATTCCTCCGGGTCTAGCATTTGTTTCTGTTAGTGCCAAAGCTTGGAAGGCCTACGAATCGGCTAAAATGCCTCGCTTTTATCTAGACTTGAAGAAATATAAAAAGGCGACGGACGAGAATAGTTCTCCTTTTACCCCTCCCGTCAATTTGATGTATGGTTTGCAAGCGTCTCTTCAGATGATGCAAGCGGAAGGCTTAGACAATATTTTTGCTCGTCACCAACGCCATACCCAGGCAACACGGGCGGCCATGAAAGCCATGAATTTACCCCTCTTTGCACCAGATGAAGCTGCCAGTCCAGCCATTACAGCCGTCGCACCTGTTACAGTGGATGCCGAAAAAATTCGGGGGGCGATGCGGAAACAATTTGATATTGCTTTAGCAGGCGGTCAAGATCATCTTAAGGGTAAGATTTTTCGCATTGGTCATCTCGGTTTTGTCTGCGATCGCGATATTCTTAGTTGCGCTGGAGCCTTGGAATCAGTCTTGCTAGGCTTAGGCAATAGTGACGCGACTCCTGGGGCTGGGATTGCAGCAGCGGCTCAGGTATTTGCAGGCAAATAAGATAAGTTGACTGTTGCGATTAATCAATGAAACCCAATTTACACGGTCATTTGTTGATCGTGTTTTTTAATCTCTATGGGTTAATTTTACGCCGCAGAGCGGCGTAAAATATGAGGATGAGCGAGTATATTCACAAAAGCCATAACGTATCTGTTTTGCTCTATCATCTAGTGTTCCCAGCAAAATATCGACAGCTGTGTTTGATGAACAGGTCGATGAAGTCTTGCGAGAAGTTTGCTTGGAAATTGAGAAACGCTACGAGATTAAGTTTATCGAAATCGGTGTAGACAAAGACCATGTGCA
>Ga0208854_1000447_pt1 | contig 10191 bp, 8 predicted proteins | sample LakMenEpi30Nov11_FD_150748 | JGI IMG/M metagenome (GOLD analysis project Ga0208854, IMG submission 150748) | Freshwater microbial communities from Lake Mendota, WI - 30NOV2011 deep hole epilimnion (SPAdes) | ecosystem: Environmental > Aquatic > Freshwater > Lake > Epilimnion/Euphotic zone ...
CGCGCAAAGTCGGCGGACTCGACAACCGAGGCAGCCATTTCTATCTCGCGCTCTACTGGGCCCAAGCCCTCGCCGCGCAAGACAAGGATGCGGATTTGAAAAAAATCTTCACGCCCATCGCCAAGGCACTTTCCGAAAACGAGAGCAAAATCGTCGCCGAACTCGCCGCCGTGCAAGGCCAGCCCGCCGATGTCGGTGGATACTATCTACCAGACGACACGAAAGCCGCCGCCGCCCTCCGCCCGAGCGCGACCTTCAACCAAATCCTCGCGACGCTTTAACCCCGAGATCAACCCGGCTCACTTCGGCCAGAGGAAATAGACATAGCCGCAATACGCCGCGAAGAGCGCCGCGCCTTCGGCCCGCGAGACGCGAAGCCCGGTCCACAACATGGGCACCAGCGCCGCCGCGAAGGCGACCATCGTCCAGAGGTCAAAATGGCGAATTTCTGGAGCGGTAATCGGCGCCACCATCGAGGCGATTCCGAGAATTCCGAGGATGTTAAAAATGTTCGAGCCAATGACATTTCCCAGCGCGATGTCGGGCTCTTTTTTCATCGCTGCGACAATGGAAGCGGCTAACTCCGGCACACTCGTTCCCGCCGCGACAATCGTGAGGCCGATCACCGCCTCGCTCACCCCAAAGGACCTTGCGAGCGCCACAGAGTTATCCGTGAGCAACCTGGCTCCGATCACCAGAATTCCCAAGCCGCCCAAAATGAACAGCCCATCGAGCAAGAGCGAACCGGAACGCGCAGGAACGCCTTCCGCGTATTCATTCTCCACCTGCTTGGTGGCCGTCCGGCGCGCCAGCCAAATATTTCCGGCGATATAAACGATCAAACCACCAAAAAGAGCCGCACCTGCCAAGCGACCGACCGCACCATCCCACAAAATCGCAACCAATCCCAAGCTCACCGCGACCATGATGGGAGCGTCGATTTTGATGAGTTGGAATTGCACCTTCATCGGAGAAAGCAGCGCTGTGAGAGCGAGGATGACGCCGATGTTGAAAATATTCGATCCCACCACATTTCCGACGGCGAGATCACCGCGTCCCGCCAGTGCGGCTTTCACGCTCACCATCACCTCGGGCATACTCGTTCCCATCGCCACCACGGTGAGGCCGACCACCAAGGGGGTGAGGCCCAAACGAAGCGCCAGCGACGAACTCCCCCTCACCAAACCCTCCGCGCCAAAATACAGAAGAACGAGTGATGCAATAATCCACAGCCAATAAGTCAACATGACGGCGCTTTCTAGACGCAATGCCACCGGAGGCAAGCCAAACCAGCCGCCTGAGCCAAGTCCACGAAGGAATGCTTTGCAGGGCGCATCCCCTTCCCTCTATAACCAGCGGCACATGTCGAAGACGATCGCGCCCGTCACTGAGTCCGATTACCTCAAGGCCTACCGTGTGATGCTTCTCTCGCGAGTGTTGGAGGAAAAACTCGCAAGCCTCTATCGCGCCGGAATGATCAAAGGCGGGGTCTTTCTTGGCCGCGGCCAAGAAGCCCTCAGCACCGCCACAGGCATCCATCTCCGCAAGGGCGACATTTTTGCTCCGCTCATCCGGGACCAAGCCGGGCGCCTCGCTTTTGGCGACACCGTGCTCGATACCCTCCGCACCTATCTTGGTTCGCAGCTCGGCTCGATGCGCGGCCGCGACGGCAACATCCACCGCGGCCGTCCGCGTGAAGGCTACTACGCCATGATCAGCCACCTTGGCGCGATGGTTCCAGCCGTTGCGGGAGGTCTTCTCGCCCGCCGACTGCGCGGTGAATCCGGCGTCGTCGGTGCCACCTGCCTCGGCGATGGCGGCACCTCCACCGGCGCTTTTCACGAAGGGCTCAACGCCGCCGCCGTGGATAAACTCCCGCTCGTCGTCGTGGTCGCCAACAACCAGTATGCCTACTCCACGCCGAACTCGCGCCAATACGCCTGCGCCGACCTGCTCGACAAGGCTGCCGGCTATGGCGTGGCGGGCCACAAGGCCGATGGCACCGATTTGCTCGATTGCCTCCAGACGCTCCGCAAGGCCGTCCATGACGCGCGCGAAGGTGGTGGACCCCAACTCGTCGTCGCGAGCCTCCTCCGACTCGTCGGCCATGGCGAGCATGATGATTTTTCGTATCTCGATAAGACTTTGAAAAAATCCCCCGTCGGCGAGGACTGCCTCCTCGTTGCGGAAAAATACATCGTCGACCAAGGTTGGAAGTCCACCGAAGACCTCGCCGAATGGCGCCGCGAGGCCGAGCAGGAGGTCAACACCACGGCCGACCGCGTGCGCCGCGAACCCTCGCCAGATGCCGAGGAAGACGACTGGGCCGCCCTCTCGCGCTCCGAATACCGGGAGCAATTCGCCGCCGTATGATCACCTACCTTGAAGCCATCCGCCTCGCGCAACAAAAGGCGCTCGCCACCGACCCACGGGTATTTCTTTACGGTCAGGATATCGGAAATTTCGGCGGCGCATTCAAGGCCACCAAAAACCTCGCCGCTGAATTTCCCGGACGCGTGCTGGACGCCCCGCTGAGCGAGGACGCCATTGTGGGAATGGCCATTGGAGCCGCCATCGAAGGCGCTCGCCCGATCGTGGAAATGCAATTTGCCGATTTCTCCACCTGCGGGCTGAACCAGATCGTCAACCACGCTGGAACCCTCTTTTACCGCACCGGAGTCCCCTGCCCCATCGTCGTGCGCCTGCCCTCCGGCGGCACTTCCGGCGGAGGCCCATTCCATAGCCAAAGTCTCGAAGCCATCTACGCCCACTGGCCTGGGCTCGTCGTCGTCACTCCCGCCACGGTTGAGGATGCCTACACGATGCTCCTCGAAGCGGTCGCCCTCGATGACCCCGTTGTTTTTTGCGAGCACAAGTTTCTCTACTACCATCTTAAAGCCGAAAGCCTCCCCGAGACCTCCTTGCCAATCGGAAAAGCCCGCATCGCCCGCGCCGGGCGCGACGCCACCGTGGTCACCCACGGCGCGATGCTCCATGAATCCCTCGCCGCTGCGAGCGAACTCGCCGAGGACGGATACCAACTCGAAATCGTCGATCTCCGCAGCATCAAACCCCTCGACACCGACACGGTTCTTGCCTCCGTCGCACGCACCGGGCGCTTGCTGGTCGTGAGCGAGGAATGGCCTTGGGGCGGCGTTTCCGCCGAGGTCGTTTCGCGCGTCACCACCGAAGGCTTCGGCCTGCTCGATGCCGCTCCGATGCGCGTGAACGCAAAAGACACGCCGGTTCCCTACCACCCTGATCTCTGGTCGGTCCACCGCCCGACCGCCTCCACCATCGCCGCCGCCGCGCGGCGTCTTCTCGACCTCTGACCATGGCTCAAGTTCCCATTCAAATGCCCCAACTCGGCGAATCGATCGCCGAAGCGACCATCGTCCGCATTCTTTTAAAAGCCGGCGAAACGGTTCAGGCCGACACCGACTTGATCGAGGTGGAAACCAACAAAGCCGTCATGGCTGTCACCGCCCCCTGCTCCGGCACGATCAAAGAACTCACCGCCGAAATCGGCACCAGCTATCCCGTTGGCGCAATCCTCGGCCAAATCGAAATCAGTGCCGAGGAAGCCAAGCGCCTCGGACTCGACGAGGTGGAAAAACCGGGCCGCAAGCCTGCCAAGAAACGAGTCGAAAATCACTCCCCTCCCCCGCAAAAAGTGGAACCCACCGTGCCCGGCGGCTTGCCAGTGCCAGCCCATGCGGGAGGCGTGACCTACATGTCGCCTCGCATGAAAGCCCGCATGGTCGAACTCGGCCTCCGCGCCTCCGACCTTTCGGGCATCGCCGGCAGCGGAGCTGGCGGCCGCGTCACCATCGAAGACCTCGAGCGCTTCTTGGAGAGCATTGAGAAAAACAAGATCACGCCCGCCTCGCCGATGCGAAAAGCCGTGGCCGACGCGATGATCCGCAGTTGCACCCGTCCACTTGCAACCGTCGGCACCCCCGTCCAACTGGACAAACTTCTCGCCCACCGCAAATCGCATCCCGCCAAGCCCGGTCCGGCCCTCTACGCCCTTCGCGCCCTGGCCCTCGCCCTTGCTGAAAATAGCGCTCCAGCCGGCCGACTGATCGGTGAGAGCATTATCCACCCGCCATCGGTGGACATCGGATTTGCCGTCGAAGCCGAGGATGGCGTGCTCGTGCCCGTGATTCGGAATGCCGACCAATACGATCTCGGCGAACTCGCTTCGCGCTACCACCGCCTTGTGGAACTCGCCCGCCAGCGCCGCTTGGGACCATCCGATACGGGAAATTCCATCGCCACCGTGACGAACTACGGCACTTTCGGCCTCACCTTTGCCACGCCAATTCCTCTGCCGGAGCAAACCCTCGTCCTCGGTATGGGCGTCGGCCGCACCGTTCCAAACTGGGATCCCGAACTCAAAAATTTCGTTCCAGTCGTCGAGGCGATGTTCACCTTGAGTTTCGACCACCGCGTGCTCGACGGCGGGGCCGCCGGGCGTTTGCTCAAGAGGATTGGCGAGTTTTTAAACGCCCCCGAATCGCTCTGAAAAATGAAGCGCAGGCAGGACGCCTGCGAGTGTTCCTTTCAATGGCAGGCGGGACGCCTGCCTTACAAAATTAAGGGCGATCCAGCCAAGCCTCGGGCTTCGCGCTGAGTTTTTCGAAACCCTCGGCCGCCAAGCGCACAGGGCCCGATGATCCCACGACCACGATAAACCGGCCATTCGGCTTGGGAGGAAATTGCGAGACGAGATCGGGTGGACTGAAGGAGGTTTTGCCCACCACGACGGAGGCAAGGACGACGCCATTGTGGTCTTTCAGCGACACAAGCGTTCCAGCTCCCGCCGCGCTTCCATCCGGCTCGAGAAGTTCAAAGGAAGCGAACTGCGCAGGCGACACCGCGATATTTTCCCGGGATTCGAAACCATGAAGTCGCTGAACGAGGTCACCGATCGCGGCGAGGTTGGCGGGCTGGTTTCCGGATTCAACCAGCACCCAACCCGACGGCGTCTTGCGAAGCGTCGCCGTGTTGGAATTGGTTTTCACCAAAACCTCCGCAACCGCGTTGGGATCAAACTCCGGAAGGAATCGGCGCCTCTCCTCGACCATTCGAAGGATTTCCCGGCGCTCCACAAGTTTGAGCCAGATCCCTAGCGAGACGAGCGTGATGGCGACTAAAAAAAGAAGCGTCCGAATATTCATTCGCCTCAGCTGAACTTCACAAACTCGCGCAGGAATTGCCCCCACAGAAAAAACCAACCCCGCACCGAGTAGCGGATCAGTTTCTCGCCATCGCGCGCAAGAATGCCTCGGGCGAGGTTGTGCTCGATTTGGAGGCGAAGGTCTTTTTCAAATTCCGGCCGAAGATCATGGAGTTCGCGCACGGCGAGATCGGCGCCAGCGAGTTCGGATTTGACGAGGAAATCCTTGTGCGCGGTGGCGAGTTCTTGAACCTCCAAATCATCGTCGATGCGGTTCGCGACCATGTTTGGGAGGAGATGCATGCCGTAGGAAAACGGGTAATTCCAGGTCATAAAAATCCGGCCATCGGCGGCGCGGGAGGAAAGCGTCACATAGAAAAAAGAAATCGCCCCCTGCTCGACGAGGCAGATCGCAGCGGCCGTGCGGTGCTCGGCATTGTAGAGAAGTCGGTAGAACTGCCGCATCTCGTCATGACTCCAATTGACATCATCCGAATGTTCGAAACCAATCGCCTCCAACTCATCGGAAAGATCACCTAATCCCGGAAAGCGACTCGCCGGCGGTGGCGGGGATTTTTCGAGTGCACGATGAATCGGCAACCGCAAACGCCGCACGCGGGTGAGGATTTCCAGCCATGGGAGCAGGAACCAAGTGGAAGCGAAGACCGCGCCCAACACCATGCTCCCGCCCAGAAGCCAGCCCGCGAGAAACGAGGTGATCACCAAACCAAAAGTGCCGAGGCGGAAAGCGACCTGGGGGTGAATCGAGCGAAAGGCGAACGAGAGCCCCCCGACGCCGAGGACGACTAGAATCTCGGAAGTCATAGAATCGAGTGCTCCTTCAAAAATCGCTCCAACTGCGCGACATCGAAATCCGGCAGCACGGTTCCATCCGCCAGCTCCAGCGTGGGCGCGAGACTTTGGCCGGAAATCTGGCGCATGCGATCAAAAGCTCCCGGCTCGGAAAAAACATCGATCTCACGAAACGCCAACCCGCGCTTCTCGAGCCAGCTCACGGCCTCTACGCACCAAGGACATCCGGGTTTTACAAAAAGATTCATCAAGGGGTGGAAATTTCGGCCCTAGTCGGGGTTCGTCAAGCAGTTCCTCTCAATGAATTTCCACCGGACACTTCGGCATCGCGCGGAGAAACGAGCGGCCGTAGGGCTTCGAGAGGATACGGCTGTCGAGGATCACGATCGTGCCGGTGTCCGACTTGCTGCGGATCAGGCGGCCGACGCCTTGGCGAAGTTTGAGGATCGCCTCGGGGAGCGAGTAGCTCTCAAACGCCCTCCCGCCCTCGGCCTCGATCGCCTCAAGCCGCGCCTCGGTGAGCGGGTGGTCGGGTGTGGCGAAGGGCAGGCGCGTGATGATCACATTGGACAGCGCCTCGCCGGGCACATCGACACCCGTCCAAAAACTCGACACGCCGAAGAGGACGCTGTGCGGATTTTCCTTAAACTCCGCGACCATGCGCTGCGTCGGCATCCCGCCGCCTTGCACGAGGAGCTGCCAGCCTTTCTTCTCAAACTCCGGCTCCACCAACTCCGCGACCGAGCGCATCGTCTGGTAGCTCGTGAAAAGCACGAACGCCCGCGCCTGGCTTTTCCCGGTGAAATGCGAAATCCACTTCGCCAGCGAGGGCTCGTAGTCGGGCGACTTCGGCTCCGGCATTTTTTCCACGAGGTGCAGCGACATCTGCCGCTCGTAATCGAACGGGCTTCCGATTTGCAACGCCATCACATCCTCGGCACCCACGCGATTGCGGAAGTAGGACAAATCGGGAGTTCCAATCGAAAGGGTCGCACTGGTGAGCACCGTGCAAGCTCCCTCGCGGAAGAGCAGGCGCCGGAGTGCATCGGCGAGATTCACCGGCGCGGCACGCAGCGTGCAGAATTGCTCGGCGCGGCCGTATTGCTCGACCCAATAGACCTGCCCCGGATCCTCCAGCTCCAAAAAATCCACAATCCCCGAGCGCGCCTCGCGGAGCTTGCGGGCAGCATCCTGCAACTCGGCAGTGTGCGTTTCGTCCTGGCACTTGCCGGCCTCGATGCCAATCAACTCTCCGAGTCGCGCCAGCGCACCGCAGACCTCGTTGCCATCCGCCAAGCCGGCCTCGCGGATGCGAAACTCCCGGCCTTTCTTGAATTCGCACTTCGCCGCGACTTGGCTGAAAAACCCGTCCGCGACCGGCAAGATATCCGACACCGCACGACACGCCGGGCCGTTTTTTAAAATCTGGAAGAGACCTTTTTTGTTCCGCGGATTGTAGAGCCGCTGGATCGAACGCCGGAGTCCGAGCTGGGAAAGTTCCATTCCGATGTGGCGCGCGGCGACCTCCTCCATCGTGTGGGCCTCGTCGAAAACCACGAAGTCGTTCGCAAAAAGCAGCCCACCCGTGCGGTTCTCGGCATCATCCACTCCGTTGAGAAGCGTGAAGAAGAGCGCATGGTTCAGCACCACCATCCTCGCATTCGCCACGCGGCGGCGGAGCGATTGGTAGTAACATCCGCTCGCCGGGCCACAGGTCTTCGGCGTGCAAAGATGCTGTTCGCTCCGCACCTCTTCCCACACCGCCGGATCGGGCTGTTCGAGAAAATCACTGAGCGAGCCGTCCTTGGTCGAAAGACTCCACTCGCGGATGCGCTCCAGCTCGGCATGCTGGGGCGTGGTGAACAAATCTTTCGCCTGCGCGATCGCGCGAGCGAGTCGGGTCGTGCAGAGGTAGTTCTGGCGGCCTTTCAGCAACACCGCCTCGAACTCCTCGGGGAGGATTTGCTGCACGAGCGGAATGTCTTTGAACATGAGCTGCTCTTGCAGCGCAATCGTGTGGGTCGAAATGACGGCCTTCTTTTTCGTGCGAATCGCGTGGAGCGCGGCTGGAATCAAATACGCGAGAGACTTTCCAACACCCGTGCCGGCCTCGACCACCAGATGCGACCCGGTTTCCAGGGTCCGGGCGACGGCACCCGCCATGCGCTGTTGCTCGGCGCGGTATTCAAATCCTCCCCCTTTGGAGAGCCTGCCGGTTTCGGAAAAAATGTCCTCCACCTCGAGCTGAAACGGCGAGGCCTCGGCTCCATGGAAGTCCTCGCGGATCGAAATCATCGCGGCACTTTAGAGGTGCGGCGCCGAGGTGCAAGCCAGCGAGCGAGCGTTTGACCTCCCGCGCGTTTGGTGTTTATCTTTCGGCCTCTGAAATTGGTGAGGTGGCTGAGTGGTCGAAAGCAGCGCTTTGCTAAAGCGCCGTAGTCCAAAAGGCTACCGAGGGTTCGAATCCCTCCCTCACCGCCAGTTTCCACGCAGAAAATATGTCACCGGCCAAATCAGAAACGGAATCGGCAGCAGAACGACATCATTTCTTGGAAAGGTCATTGTAGGCGTCATCCTGGGGATTTTCCCAAACAGCCATCAAGCCCTGCTCCGATGCCTGCAACCACTCGCGCCGCAGGTTGTCTGGATTGCCTGCCTGACTTCCATTTTCGCGCAGAAAACGAAAGCACTCCGCGCAGTAGGCAGATATGTCGGAGGCTTGCAGGATTCCCGAAACAATGACGACTCGTTGCGCGCCGGTGGCGAGGATTTGGGGGAGGTTTTCGAGTTTGATTCCGCCAATGCAGAAAATGGGAAGCGGGGCGTTGCGGTGGACTTCGGCGATGTCGGCCGTGCCGATCGGCGTGTAGTCGGGCTTGGTGGGGGTCGAAAAAAGTGGACCGAAGCCGATGTAGTCCGGCTTTTGCTCGAAGGCGGCGCGGGCTTGCGCGGGGCTGTGGGTGGAGAGGCCGACGAGTTTTCCTGGACCAGCGAGGCGGCCTCGTTGATCTCGAAGAGTCCGAGGTCACTGCCGCCGGCGATGGACATCAGCACACCCTGGGCGCCTTCCATGGACGCTTCCAACAGCGGGGAGTTGATGGCCATCTCGGCGGCCTTCAGGGCGCGTCCCTCGCCGCGCGACGACCCGATACCCATCAGGGCGGTGCCCGCCCCGCTCATGACGCCCTTGACGTCGGCGAAGTCGACGTTGATCAGGCCGGGGGTGGTGATCAGATCGGTGATGCCCTGCACACCGTTGAGCAGCACCTCGTCGCCGGGCTTGAAGCGCGGGTCGCTGCTGGCGCTTACTGTGCCGGCGAAGTCGATGCCCGCGTGCAGCGGGAACTTGCGCACCACCGGGCTCTTGCCGGTGATGGCCAGGCCGTCCTTGTAGTTGACGGTGCTGTAGGCGACGTCGACGGTGACGCCACCGTCCACCACCGGCAGGCGGTCGTCGCCGACCGTCTGGACGGCGGCGCGGTAGCCGGCGTCGTCCTTCTCGATGACCAGGGCTCTGAACATGGGGATCGCAGCGCTACTCAGGGCAGGGCCGGCAGTGTGACACGCGGCGCTGGCGCACGGCCTTCGGCTTGCCCCTGCCTCCCGGGCAACCTGGCCTGCGGTGCCCGCGGGCCACGGGCGTGCGGGCTGCTGGCCCGCTGCCGGCCGGCGTGCTTGAACGCGCCGCGCTGCGGCGCGAGCCCGGCCGCCCGGGTGAGGTGCACGGCGTGCAACGGGGCGGCGGGACCGGGTTCTGGCGCTTCGAGACCATCGACGGCCTGTGCATGGCGGTCTCGTTCAGCGCCGACGGGCGGTTCACCGGCGGGGCGCTGCTGCCGAATCCGGCCTGCGACGCGAAGTCGGACGGGCTTGACTCAGCGGGACCGGCCCTTCAGGCGCGGTCGTGTCGGACGTCGCTGCGATCGGCGACAAACTGGGGACCTTGAGTACGCCCGGTGGTGGGAGTTCGTCCGGTGTCGACCCATTGCGGTCCTCAAGATCGCAGGATTCGGTGCCCGAGAGCTGACGGCAGACGTCGCGCCATCTGCAAGGCGTTCAACCGTTTGTCGCGGGCCCCTACCGCGCCAGCCACACTCGGCCGTCGAGGCGCTTAGCCCGCGAAGCCCTCGCCCAAGCCGGCCATCGCCAACCGCAGCTGTGCCGGCGTGAGCCCCGCCCAGCGCTTCATCGAACGG
>Ga0208854_1000450_pt1 | contig 10151 bp, 11 predicted proteins | sample LakMenEpi30Nov11_FD_150748 | JGI IMG/M metagenome (GOLD analysis project Ga0208854, IMG submission 150748) | Freshwater microbial communities from Lake Mendota, WI - 30NOV2011 deep hole epilimnion (SPAdes) | ecosystem: Environmental > Aquatic > Freshwater > Lake > Epilimnion/Euphotic zone ...
TACTGTTGAGGGGAGGGATGCAAGGTTTCCGACTCATTCTAGCTTATTTTCCTGCATCTTTGACGTTGTTTTTATGGCTATACTCTTTTCTCTATAAGGATTTTAGCCTTTTTCAGCAAGTCCTATGTAGCGATCGCTAATTTCTGTTCGATCCGTATCATCTTGTCAAAAAAGAACCGCCCCGAAGGACGGCACAAGCGATTTTTCGTGTGTGAGGAGAACATTGCATCGAGTTGCGCGAATTTCTTGCCTCACTGTATATAAAATTTTAGTCTAAAACTTCCGTGCCTAGGTTCACCCAATGGGATGATCGCCTCTAAATCTCCTGACAAATGCCCTGACTCCAGGCCTATTTCCCCACCACTTCTCTGGCCCAGCGTTAATTTCTCTTGTAAAAGACGGTTTTGACAACTTTGGCAATTTTAGAACCATTCTTGAAATTAACCAAATTTTTTAACAATTCCTGCCCTAGACTAAATTTAGCTTTTAACACCACTAGGGTTGAGTAATAAATAATCAATCAAAGCCTGAAGTCCGAGATAATAGCTATTCGCACCAAAACCACTGATCTGTCCAATGGAGATCGGGGCAATATAAGAATGATGTCGAAAAGGTTCTCGTTGATAAATATTACTCAGGTGAACCTCTACCGTCGGGATTTTGACCGCACTGAGGGCATCTCGAATGGCTACACTCGTGTGGGTATAGGCCCCCGCATTAATCATGATTCCTTGATGTTGGTTCAGGGCCGCCTGTATGTGATCCACTAAAACCCCTTCCTGGTTTGATTGAGCGATCGCTAGAACCGCACCACTCTGATCAGCAATTTCTGCTAAACGTTGATTAATATTTGCTAGGGATAGAGATCCATAAATATGGGGTTCCCGTTGGCCGAGCAGATTCAAATTTGGGCCGTGCAATACTAATAAGCTTAACAATGGCAAAGCTTGATCAGACACTCCGATAAGGGGGGGAAGTTAACTAACGATGACGACGGCGAGGTTCCTTGACAGGAATGGGAATCAACTCAGGCTCCGGTTCTGCCTGGGGGCCAAGCAAATGTTCAATCAGCTTTTGGGCTAATTCTCTGAGCTTTTCAATTAATTTTTCCAAGTAGTCCATCAGACAGACGGCTCCTGTGTACTGTAGCTTTCTTCTAGAAAGTCTCAGACCTTTTATCTGCACGGGGAAACTTGCGAAACACTGTGGGTAAACGGTTAATCCCGCAGAGCACTCCCCTTTCCTTAAGATTGTGTGAGACGAGTTGCGGTAGGTAAAACCCTGACCAAAACTAGCCTAACACAATTTTTCTGGCAATGGAGACAGCCAATGTCAACATTCTCCAACGGATAAGGGCTTAAACTTGGGCAGGAACCGGGGCAATAATCGGAGGGGCAATGGGGTTAGGAACTTCAACTTCAGCGATCGCGGGTTTATCCGATAATTTAATCGTTAAGAAACGAATCACTTCATCACCTAGACGCATGGCCCGTTCTAGGGGAGCAACCTGTTTGCCATCACCTCGGTAATTCAAGAGCAGATAAATTCCATCTTGAAACTTACCAATTGGGTAGGCTAAACGCCGCTTACCCCAGACTTTGATGGTTAATTCTTCGGTGTTATATTGGGCTAAAAATTCTTGGTATTTGGTAACTTCCTGTTGTACGAGATCTTCCGAGAGATCAGGACGCAGGATTACCATCATTTCGTAGGGGGTCATGGGAAAACGTTCTCCTTATGGACAAATAGGCTTCTTTGTCAATGCTGAAAAAACCTTACAAAGATTTGTAATCAAGCATTCATTATTGAAGCAAGGATTCTCTATGATACTACGATAGGCTAGTTTATCGCTAGATCACTGCAATTCTTTTTTTGATCAGACCGTAATGGTTTCTTACTTCTATGGCGCAACGCTATGTCCGTATTCAAAGCCAGGATCAACAATTGTATTATGGGTTGCTCCAACCGAATCGTGCTGTTGAAGTCCTCGATCAAGCTCCCTGGTCAGGGGGGAAATCTACTGGTCTGGTTTTGGCCGAGTCCGATTATGCTCTTCTGTCGCCCTGTACTCCTTCTAAGATTATTGCGTTGGGTCGTAACTATCCCGCCCATGCAGCCGAATTAGGAAATAGTGTCCCGCCAGAACCCTTACTTTTTTTAAAGCCACCTACGGCGATCGCGGCCAATGGCCAGACCGTTTTTTATCCAGCCCAATCTCAACGGGTGGATTACGAAGGAGAATTAGCGTTAGTGATCGGTGCGACCACCAAGGATTGCTCCGTAGAAGCGGCTAGTAGCAGAATTTGGGGCTATACCATTGCCAATGATATTACCGCTAGGGACTTACAACGTCTGGACAGTCAATGGACGAGAGCCAAAGGATTTGACGGTTTTTGTCCTCTTGGCCCCTGGATTATTCGGGATTTAACCATCGATGCGCGTCTGCAAACCTTTGTCAATGAAGAAACCGTCCCTCGACAATCGGCCAAGATCAATGAGATGGTTTTTTCCCCCGCCGTTTTGGTGTCCTATATTTCTCAGATTATGACCCTCCTGCCTGGCGATATCATTTTGACGGGAACTCCAGAAGGGATTGGCCCTCTGCAAGTGGGGGACACCGTTCGCATTGAAATTGAAGGCATTGGTTCTCTAGAAACCGCGATCGCCGTTAAGCAGGAGGCATAATAAAGAAAAATTCTAAGCTCTAAGACGGAGGATTTGTTATTGACAATTAATCATCAATCGTAATCACCGTGGGATTATCAGGACTAGCAGGGGAATGGTTAGAGACTTTACGGAAATGGCTATACAGGCGATCGCGCCATTCAAAGAAAGGAAAATAAGAACTATTATCAGCCAAACCAGGAATGCCTTTGGCCTTTAATTCAGCCGGAATATTGATATAGTCTCCCGCCGGAAACTTGATAATCATACTCAAACCCGCCACCGTAAAATCCGCTAAAGTCGGTTCATTGCCCACCAAATAGGGTTGATGTTGCAAAATGAGACTAAGGGCTTCTAAATCCTGTTTTAAACCGCGCATTGCCTCTTTGACCGCATCTGCCCCGAAACCAATGCCCGTACCAAGAAGATCTAGCATTTCAGCTGGAACAGCCCCCACCAGATTTTTCAGGAAACTAGGGGTTTCTTTGGGTAACACAGAAGTCCGAAAGTTAGGGTTTTGGTTTAAGGCCCCAATGAAAGCTTTACGACCTTTTAAGCCAATCGATTCATCAGCCCATTCTTCAATTAACAAACATTGACCACGCAGCACGGGATCAGTGGGAATTAAGGGTTTTTCTGGAAATTTCCGATCTAGATAAAAAGCAATTTCCGTTGAGTCAGCGATCACTGTCTCGCCATCTTTCAATACTGGCACTTTTGATTGTCCAGATAAACGCAATAGATCTAATTGTCCGACCCCTGGAACCACTTCAATTTTGCGATATTCTAACCCTTTATAATCTAGAATAAAACGAACTTTTTCTGAATATTGAGACAATTCAAATTGATAGAGTTCTAACATGGTGTTTGGAGAATTTTTTGCATCTAGACAATAATGGAGAAGAGTTGACTATCCACATTGGACTCAACAAAAGTTAACATAACATAGAAAGCGTTTATCTTGTCAGGTGATTGTGATACAACTCAAAACAGACTGACGGACAGGCTCATCGGCTCCATTCTTCTTTTTTAATTGTCCCTGGTGGTTTTTCTATGTCCCTTGCTTTTACCAAATATCATGGTCTCGGTAATGACTTTGTTCTGATTGATAATCGTCATAGTGCGACCCCTTGTCTAACCCCAGAGCAAGCCATCCAAATCTGCGATCGCCATTTTGGGGTGGGGGCGGATGGAGTTATTTTCGCGCTACCTGGTCAAGATGACACGGACTATACGATGCGAATTTATAACGCAGATGGTTCAGAACCAGAAATGTGTGGTAACGGTATTCGTTGTTTAGCGCGATTTCTGGCGGAATTAGAGGGTCAGGAACGGGTGGGCAAATCCTACCACATTCACACTTTAGCTGGAGTGATCACGCCTCAAATAGAAGCAGCAGGGCAAGTTCGGGTGGATATGGGGCAACCCTATCTGCTCGCCGCAGAAATCCCGACAACCCTGGCTAACCCAACCGAAAAAGTGATTAATCTGCCCTTAGACGTGGCCGGACAAACCTGGGCTGTCACCTGTGTGAGTATGGGCAATCCCCACTGTATTACATTTGTCGAAGATGTCAATGCCATTCCCCTGGAAATAATCGGCCCTCAATTTGAACATCATCCCGTCTTTCCCCAACGCACTAATACAGAATTTATTCAGGTGGTGGCTCCCGATTACCTCAAAATGCGAGTCTGGGAACGGGGGGCCGGCATTACCCTCGCCTGTGGAACAGGAGCCTGTGCATCGGTCGTTGCTGGAGTCTTAACAGGGAAAAGCGATCGCCGTTGTATAGTAGAATTGCCTGGGGGCTGTCTGGTAATTGAATGGTCAGACAGTGAGCAACGAATTTATATGACTGGGCCAGCCCAACGGGTTTTTACAGGAATATACAACCGGCTAGTTTCTTAACGCAACCATTACCTCAATCGGGTATTAATCAAGATCAAGCCCGTTTTTGTTAAGACTTGATTTTTTCTCCGTTTCTGAACTTCAGATTCAGCGCAAATCACTACGGACAATGCCATCTTAATAAAAACTAATTGTTAATCGTTATGAAGGGTCATGGGCGAAAAAATGACTCTCGAAAATGGGTGGAGCATTCCTCCTCTGCTCTGGCTGCTTAATCAGGTTCACCTCTCTTTTTAATCAGGAAAGCCTATGACTCAATCACGCCTCAATCCAGAACTCCTGCTGCGTCAATTACCAACGGAAGCACCAGAAGAGGAAGAGGATTATTTTGACTATTTTTATGATGAACCAGGGAGTGAACCAGGCACCCTCAGCATTGAACCCGATGCCCAACCCTCCAAAATTATTCTGATTGATTATAGTTCCGATCATGCCATTCGCAAATCAGATTTAACGCCCAATGCCTTGCGTCCTTATTTAGGGACAAATACCGTTTCCTGGATGGATATTCGTGGTTTAGGGAGTGAAGAAATTTTAAAGCAAGTGGGGGAAATTTTTAAATTACATCCCCTCCTATTAGAAGATGTGGTCAATGTTCCACAACGTTCCAAGGTGGAAGATTACCATGACCATATTATGATTATTGCCCATCGTGTCCGTCCGAATCGGGAAGAAGATGGTTTTGAAAGTGAGCAGGTGAGTTTTGTTTTAGGAAAACGCTATTTATTAACCTTCCAAGAAGCGGAAATGGCCGATTGTTTTGATCCTGTCCGCGATCGCATCCGAGCCAACCAGGGCAAAGTCTGTCAGGAAGGGCCAGATTATTTAGTTTATTTATTACTGGATATGTTAATTGATGAATATTTTCCCCTCTTGGAAGACTATGAAGCCAGAATTGAGGCCTTAGAAGATACCATTATTCGTCATCCCGATGGAGAATTAATGGAAGAAATTTATAATATTCGTCGGGAATTATTGGCTCTGCGACGATTAATTTGGCCACTACGTCACGTGATGAATGTGTTACTCAGGGATATTAATCCTTTAATTAGTACCGAGTCCCGCATTTATTTTCGAGATTGCCATGATCATATTATTCAAGTTTTGGATATTATTGAAGCCTATCGAGAACTAGCTGCCAGTTTAATGGAAGTTTATATGACCTCGATGAGCAATAAAATGAATGAAGTCATGAAATTTTTAACGGTTATTTCGACGATTTTTATTCCTTTAACCTTTATTGCAGGCGTTTATGGGATGAACTTTGAAGAAATGCCCGAATTAAAGTCTCCCTATGGCTATATTGGCACATGGATTGTGATGTTAACGATCGCCTTTGGTTCCCTCTTTTTCTTTTGGCGTAGGGGCTGGCTCAAACCTTCCTATCGAATCAAGGAAGATTGAGCTTTAGGCTTGTTTTTGGCGATAAATCTCGGCCTTGTTTAGTAATGATTGGGCAAAAGTTAGGGCTTCCTGGGCAGAATGACCACCCGCCAATTGAGCTAGTTCTTCCTGACGATGTTGCGAGGTAATTAAGGGCGTAATCCGTACCACTGTCCGAATGTCTGATAATGGATCAGCTTCAAGCTTGAGATCAATCGGCAAACTACTTTCTTCAATAACGGTTTTATCGACTCGAAAATGCTGATCTGCTAAAGCCGCGACCAAAGGTTGATGGGTGACACAGAGTACCTGTTGCCGTTGACTTAAATGATACAATTTATCGGCGATCGCTTGAGCCACTTTACCGGAAACTCCCACATCAATTTCATCAAAGATCAAGGTTTGGGAAACGGACTCAGCCAGACTAAAACAGGCTTTTAAGGCTAAGAGAAAACGACTCATTTCACCGCCCGAAGCCGTCGTGGAAAGGGGCTGAATTTTTTCGCCTGGATTAGGACTAAAGTAAAAAATTACCTGATCGGCTCCCGTGATTTGGGGCGGAATGGGGTTAATTTGACAGGCAAAAATAACTTTTTCCATAGCCAAAGGTTTTAATTGTTGCACCAATTCTTGCTCTAGCTGACGGGCGGTTTGTTGTCGCAGTTGAGTTAAAATCGCGCATTCTTTTTCTAGGGTGGCTTTGGCTTTTTCCGTGGCCTGTTCCAAGACTTCTAGGGATTGTTCTTGATCATTAATTTGCTGTTCTTCGCTTTCTAATTTTTGCCAATAGGCGATCGCTTCGGTGAGACTGGGGCCATACTTGCGACAAAGCCGTTTTAAGAGTAATAAACGTTCTTCTACTTCTGCTAACCGTTGGGGATCGGCTTCCAGGTGATTACCATAGACATTTAATTGCTGCCCTGTTTCGATCACTTGGGTTGTGGCATTACGGAGCATTTCTAACAAGGATTCCAGTCCACTGTCATAGCGAATCATGTCCTGAACAATGCCCTCGGCTTGGGCCAATAAATCGGCAACGGCATTGTCACCCCGATCATTTTGGTAAAGCAATTGATAGGCTTGATAACTTAATTGCTGTAGCTCAACCACATGGGAAAGGCGATCGCGTTCCTGTTCCAAAGTTTCCCATTCATCGGCATCGGACAGTTGCGCTTCTCGTAATTCCTTGAGTTGATATTCTAAAATGTCCAGTCGTTGTAACCGATCTTTTTCAGACTGACGACGGGCTTCTAGGGCCTGCACTGAACTTTGGTATTGATGATAGGCCGTTTCCACTGTGGCCCGTTGTGCTAATTGGGGTTTACCACCGTAGAGATCTAATAATTTGCGCTGTACTGACGAATCCATTAATTGGACGGTTTGGCCCTGGGCGGTGATCTCTACCAACTTTTCTCGCAGTTCGGCCAACAGTTGACGATTGACCACGACTCCGTTCACCCTAGAGCGCGATCGCAGCGAATCCCCTGTTAACATCAACTCACGGCTACAAATTAAACTATCAGTCTCTAACGATTCAATTTCCTGGGAAATAAGCCAGGCTTCCAAAACCGGCGTAATCTGAAAAGTGGCCTCAATCTGACTATAGTGGCTTCCTTGACGAATCACCCGACCATTGACTTTACCACCCAACAAAATATCAATGGCATCTAAAATAATCGACTTACCAGCCCCCGTTTCCCCTGTCAGCACATTTAAACCCTGACCAAACCCTAATTCCAGATGATCAATGAGGGCAAAATTCTTAATCCGTAGGAAAGACAGCATACTCTGTTTCAGTGGTTTTGATGGGCAATTTCAGCAATGTTAATCCTGAATATACTCGTTTCCCTGAACAAGAGCCAACTCTGCTCGTACCAATTCTCGTCCTAAGTAGGCCGCATGATTGAGCATGGTGATCGGACAATCAGGCATTTTTTCAAAAAGCTGAACGCAGAGTTCTTTGGCTGTTCGACCCTGAAGGGTCAGAGTCGGTTGACGTTCCACTACTCCTTTACAAGGAATGATTTCCCCTGTTTCTGGATCAACGGCCAAGCCTTGTTCATTAATGGCGTTGCTGTAATGTTTTAGCCCAATGAGTTGGTTTTGAGGGTCAATATAAATAATCCAATAGCCGCCTGGATCAAGATCAATATAACGATTTGATAATTGATCGTCGATGTTTTTAATCGACTCTAATAATGGTGCCATAGTAATCATTTTTATGTCTTTAAGTAACTGGACAGCTTTTGCTCTAAGGATTTGGAAACCAAACCCTACAAAATAAACACCCTTTCATTCTAGTCGTGTTTAGATATTATAACACTGGTTTATGACGGTAAGATTGGTTTGGTAAAAGCTACTTTAAAATATCCTCCTCAAATGCTCGTAGAGCAACACTAGAACCTTTAAACCAAGCCATCTCGGCATAGTTGGAAAATAGGGTTTTAATGTCCCAATGTTTAAATAAATTACTTTGACTTTTTTCCTGGTAATCATCATTTTCAAAAATATGAATTTTTAAGTCACCAGGAGAATAAATCCACAGTTCTGGAATTGCTAAGGGGGAATAAGAACCAAGATTTGTAACGGAAGTAAAATCTACCTCGATCACTAAATCAGGAGGCGGATCAACCGTTAAGTTAATGCGTTCTTTACCTAAAATGACTTGACGATTTTCAATATAAAAACAAGTATCAGGTTCGACTCCAGCCCGTTTCAATTGTTTAAGGGTAATCGGATCAAAACATTCCCAATCCTTACCCTCAAAATTTAATAGGGCTTTAACTAAATCTCTGAGGGTATCAACTCGTTTTCCGTGACTAGCGAGGGGAGATATAAGACGAATTTCTTGAGTTTTAGCGTTGAAATAGAGTTTGGGCAAGTTTCTGTCTTGACGGATAGCCAACAGGTCTTCGTAGTCTTCCCAGGTTTTGTGTCTGAAAATGATTTCACTACCTGCTTCTAGGCTTAAGGTTTCGGGACTAATAGTGATTAACATAATCTTTGATTAAGTGGCGATCGCCTTTATAATTTAAACACCTATCTATTGAGCTTCATTTAGATAGTACAAAAAAGCCTGATTTATTTTTTAGATGGTAAAGTTTCTAGCCTACAGATTATATCTCTACTCTGTAGGGGATTTGAACACAAAGTGCTGTAAATTGCCTCAAAACGGAAAAAGGTTTTGTAATACCAAAAGTTTAAAAACATCGCTCAATTGGGTGCGACCTTCATATGATACCTTCTCGACTCTGGAAAATTCTTGCCTAGCGAAGCTTTCATCGAATCCACTCAAAAATCATGTTGTGAATTAGCAACAACCAGAATCCTTACGCAGCAATAGTTTATCAATTAGAGGTCGCACCCGCTCAATTGAGGAGACAAACATGACATTAGCAAATCTTATCGGAAAGTCCGCAATGGGGGGGGACGCTTATGGGTCTATCCCTGCTTTCCCAGCCCGCCCACGCACTCAACTGGAATTTTTCTTATACGCTGGACGACGGTGGTGTCTATACAGGGACGTATGTCACTGACGGTAGTAGTCCTGCTACTGATACCATTTACAACGTGACAGGCATTTCTGGGACTATCGCCAAGGGCGGAACTACTGTTTTGATTTCAGGGCTTGGTAACGCTATTGGTAACAACACGTTTAAGTGGGATGGGACTGGGATTGGTGTTAGCGGATTTGGAATAGAATTCAATGACACTAATGGTGGATAGTACAACCTAACGGGGCTCGAGCCCAACGACCCCTCTTACGTTTTCACTGACCTAGGTATTTTTGCAGATCCTCTAGCGATTAGCAATGGTATCATCGTCACTAATAGTTTAGCACCTGCTACTGCTGTACCTTGGGAAACGGATGCTCTGCTTGTGATTGGTAGCATTGTTCTCTTTTGGGCGGGGCTTTGGGCTAAACGGAAATTTGCCAAGCCTTTACAAAAGTAATGCCCCCTCGATCCCCCAATTCTGGGAAAAAAGACCCCTCAATCCCTCAATTCTGGGGGACTTTGAATAGATTTTTGTAGTCAAAACTTTAGTCAGTTATCACTGTTTTCAATTATCAACTATCAATTATTCATTATTAACTATTAGGTACTGGTATCGTGTGATCAAAGCTAGAAAAAGTTATGGTGTAAGAGTTTGAGAAAATAGAAAATAACTTACGACTGGACATATTCCCGTTTTTG
>Ga0208854_1000453_pt1 | contig 10104 bp, 10 predicted proteins | sample LakMenEpi30Nov11_FD_150748 | JGI IMG/M metagenome (GOLD analysis project Ga0208854, IMG submission 150748) | Freshwater microbial communities from Lake Mendota, WI - 30NOV2011 deep hole epilimnion (SPAdes) | ecosystem: Environmental > Aquatic > Freshwater > Lake > Epilimnion/Euphotic zone ...
TTTTGGGGGAACCATTCTCTATTTATCGGTTTCAAAGTCCCCCAGCATTGGGGGATTCAGGGGGCGAAAATCTCAATCCATGACCGTGCCAAGTATATCTTGCTTGATTCTTTTCCTTGTCCTGGCTGTCTGGAAACTGCTCATCCTGCTCTTTTTGTTGAAGACGCATTTGAACACGACGTAGGCGAACCCCTTCTAAGGTCGGTAGCTTCGGTAAGGGCAACTCGTTATTGGGCCAAAGGCAAAGATCGACACAGGGACAAAGACAGGATGGGGGATGAACACGGCTCAGAGGCATGGGAAGAGTACAACGAGCGCAGGATACCATTTCCCATGCCGGCGAAAGCAATTCCTGAAACGTTTGTTCAGTCCCTTCAAGATAACAACTGGTCTGATTTACGAGGATTTTTTGCCAAATTTGCTCAAAGTCCTTAGAAAACTGAGTTCCTTCAAAAATTGGTTGGGGAAATAGACGCTCTTGAGATTTTGGCATCAGGATTCCTTTACCCAATTGCAACCAATAGGCGAGATATTCTTTAACTTCGATTTCAGATGCCATAGGTGTCTGGATTACTCAAAAATAATGAAGAAAATATGTTGATCTCTAAAATTGCATTTGTTTAGATCATTCTGTTTAAACGCTGTTGAATCAAACAAGGTGTACTGTACAAAGAATCTATGACTGTAGGACTATTAACCACTTGTCCGATTATCAAACTAATTAGAAATTAACTTCGCTTGATTTTTTTATTTCCCTATCGTAGCGAGTTTTAGATGGTTTTAGCAGTCCTACTCTAGATGATTTTAGATCTACGGTTGGGGTTGAGGAGCCTCTAGCTGTTCCCCTAATTGGCTGAGGTTCAATGCATAACCCCCCGTGACTAAATAAACTTGATCGGCGATCGCGCCCACTTGACGGGTTAAATAACCCAGGCGATCGCGGAATAGTCGGCCCAGAGGATAGGCGGGAACAACCCCCCATCCGGTTTCTTCAGCAACCAAAATAACGGTCAAAGTTAATTTTTGTAAAGTAAAGATCAATTGTTGTTGTTGACATTGCCATTGATCTTCTTCAAGGGTTAGTAAATTAGCGACCCAAGTTCCCAAGGAATCAACCAAAACAATCGCTGGCGGAATCACCTCTAAAAGGTTGGCAGAGAGAGCAGTGGGAACCAGCAGAGTTTGCCAATGGGGAGGACGACGTTGACGATGTTTTTCTAAGCGAGCTTGCCATTCCAGATCTTGAGGAGCTTCCTGAGCCGTCGCCACATAAATAATGGGTTGATCGAATGCTTGTCCCCATCTTGTCGCCAAATTTTCTGCCCATTCACTTTTACCGGATCTCGCTGGGCCGGTCACTAGAATAATGGCGGTTGGTGAAAGAGTTGTCATTTCCAGAAAAAGTAGTTTGCCGAAGATCCCAATCGTGGGTTAATCAGGGCGTAAACCTAAAACCTCAGTTAACACCATTTCCCCTTGGTTATCTATAATTAAAAGCTGAAATGAGCACAATTTAAAATGATTAGTTGACAGTTCTCTTCACACAACGGTACAATGGGAATTTGTCAACGATTCTCTTGAGCATTGGGAGTTTGTCAGAATCTTCCTAATTAAAACATGCCCACTATTCAGCAGCTAATTCGTAGCGAACGCTCCAAAGTACAGAAAAAGACGAAGTCCCCCGCGCTTAAACAGTGTCCTCAGCGTCGCGGTGTCTGTACTCGTGTTTATACGACAACCCCCAAAAAACCTAACTCGGCTCTCCGCAAGGTGGCACGGGTGCGTTTGACCTCTGGGTTTGAAGTTACCGCTTACATTCCAGGGATTGGTCATAACTTACAGGAACACTCTGTTGTTTTGATTCGCGGCGGTCGGGTCAAGGATTTACCAGGGGTGAGATACCACATCATTCGGGGAACCTTGGATGCCACTGGGGTAAAGGATCGTAAACAAGGCCGTTCTAAATACGGTACTAAACGAGCTAAAGCTAAATAAAATCCTCTTAGGCGAGTTTATTTTCTCGTTCTTTGCTATCTAAAAAAGATCGTTTTAATACAAACCTTGCGATCCCTATCCTGCTCCCTCAGATTCGGAAAAGAATTCAGGGGAGACTATTAAAGTGTCTGTTTACCTCAAATTAAATCATTATGTCTCGTCGAGGAAATGTCAAAAAACGTCCCGTTCCCCCGGATCCGGTCTATAACAGTTGTTTAATCAGCATGACCATCCGTCGGGTAATGAAATCGGGCAAAAAATCCCTAGCTTCCACCATTGTCTATGATGCCCTCACGGCGATCGGACAAAAAACAGGGAATGAACCGCTGGAAGTTTTTGAAAAAGCGATTAAAAACTTAACCCCCCTGGTAGAAGTCAAAGCCCGTCGCGTCGGTGGGGCAACCTACCAAGTCCCGATGGAAGTTCGTTCCGCTAGAGGAACAGCTTTAGCTCTTCGCTGGCTAGTACACTACTCTTGTATTCGTGGTGGACGTACGATGGCCAGCAAGCTTGCTAACGAAATTATGGATGCTGCTAATGAAACAGGAGCCGCCATCAAAAAACGGGAAGAAACCCATCGTATGGCTGAAGCCAACAAAGCCTTTGCTCATTACCGCTACTAGAAAACGGGGCGGTTATCCGCCTTGATTTCTCAGCATTTTTTTTGCAAAGAAAAGTATAGAATTGTAAATAGTGTAAACGAATACCAAAGATTTAGCGAACACTAGCCGGGCAAATTTTAAGGAGGTAGCTGTGGCACGTACTATCCCGCTAGAGCGAGTGCGGAACATCGGCATCGCGGCCCACATTGATGCGGGCAAGACAACAACAACGGAACGAATTCTCTTTTATTCAGGAGTCGTTCACAAAATTGGTGAAGTTCATGAAGGAACTGCTGTCACCGACTGGATGGATCAGGAACGGGAACGGGGTATTACCATTACCGCCGCAGCAATCAGCACAAGCTGGAAAGACCATCGGATCAATATTATTGATACCCCTGGCCATGTGGACTTTACCATCGAAGTCGAACGCTCCATGCGGGTTCTAGATGGTGTCATTGCAGTGTTTTGCTCGGTAGGTGGAGTTCAACCTCAATCCGAAACTGTTTGGCGGCAAGCCGATCGCTATAAGGTGCCTCGGATTGCTTTTATTAATAAGATGGATCGTACAGGGGCAAACTTTTTCAAGGTCTATGGACAGATGCGCGATCGCCTGAGAGCGAATGCCGTTCCGGTCCAAATTCCCATTGGCAGTGAAAGCGAATTGAAAGGAATTGTTGACCTGGTGAAGATGAAGGCCTACATCTACACCAACGATCTCGGTACAGATATTCTAGAAACAGATATTCCTGACGACATCCTCTCCCAAGCCCAAGAATATCGAACCATCATGGTAGAGGCCGTGGCTGAAGCGGATGATGTCCTAATGGAGAAATACCTCGAGGGTGAAGAGCTAACTGAGGATGAAATTAAAGCAGGGCTTCGTCAAGGAACAATCGCCGGTTTAATTGTGCCAGTGCTTTGTGGTTCTGCATTCAAAAATAAGGGAGTCCAGTTAATGCTGGATGCGGTGATTGACTATTTACCTTCTCCTATAGAAGTACAAGCTATTCAGGGAACCCTGCCTAACGGCGAAACCGAAGAACGGAAAGCCGACGATCAGGCTCCGATGTCCGCCCTGGCATTCAAAGTGATGGCTGATCCCTACGGTCGTTTGACCTTTGTGAGGGTTTATTCAGGCATTCTTAAGAAAGGCAGTTATGTACTCAACTCGACCAAGGACAAAAAAGAACGTATTTCCCGTTTAATCATTCTCAAAGCAGACGATCGCATTGAAGTGGATGAACTTCGGGCAGGGGATTTAGGTGCGGTATTAGGGTTAAAAGATACCCTGACAGGGGACACCCTCTGTGACGATGACCAACCCATCATTCTGGAATCCTTGTTTATTCCCGAACCAGTGATTTCGGTCGCCGTAGAACCCAAAACCAAGCAGGATATGGAAAAACTTTCCAAAGCACTGCAATCTCTTTCTGAAGAGGACCCAACTTTCCGCGTTAATGTTGATCCTGAAACGAACCAAACCGTGATTGCGGGCATGGGAGAATTACACCTCGAAATTCTAGTGGATCGGATGTTGCGGGAATTCAAGGTAGAAGCCAACGTGGGTGCGCCCCAGGTGGCCTACCGTGAAACCGTTCGTAAATCTGTCAACAAGGTGGATGGCAAGTTCATCCGTCAGAGTGGCGGTAAGGGACAGTACGGCCACGTCGTTATCGATCTCGAACCCGGAGAGCCTGGTACCGGTTTTGTTTTTGTCTCTAAAATTGTCGGGGGAACGGTTCCGAAGGAATATATTGGCCCCTCAGAACAAGGGATGAAAGAAGCCTGCGAATCTGGTGTTTTAGCGGGTTATCCCCTGATTGATGTCAAAGCTACCCTGATTGATGGTTCCTTCCACGATGTGGATTCATCGGAAATGGCCTTTAAGATTGCAGGTTCAATGGCAATCAAGGCTGCTGTACTCAAAGCTTCCCCCTGTATCCTAGAACCGATGATGAAGGTCGAAGTGGAAGTTCCAGAGGACTTCATGGGCAACGTCATCGGCGATCTCAACTCCCGTCGTGGACAGATTGAAGGTCAGGATACGGAGCAAGGAGTAGCCAAGATCGCTGCTAAGATTCCCTTGGCAGAAATGTTTGGTTACGCGACCGATATTCGGTCAAAAACCCAGGGTCGGGGTATCTTCTCAATGGAATTTAGCCATTATCAAGAAGTCCCCAAAAATGTCGCTGAAGCGATTATCGCTAAAAGCAAAGGGAACGCCTAGTTAACTTTAGTTTCAGCCCTTTTAGGTTATAATGTTTAAGCCTTGGGACTGAAGCTAACTATGAAGAATCAAGCAAAGGAATTTATTATTCATGGCACGCGCAAAATTTGAACGTAACAAACCCCACATCAACATTGGTACAATCGGCCACGTTGATCATGGCAAAACCACGTTAACTGCTGCTATCTCTAGCATTTTGACTAAGAAATTTGGTGGTGCAGCTAAAGCCTTTGATCAGATTGATGCAGCTCCTGAAGAAAAGGCTCGTGGGATCACAATCAATACAGCTCACGTTGAATATGAAACGGCAAATCGCCACTATGCTCACGTTGACTGCCCTGGTCACGCTGACTATGTAAAGAACATGATTACAGGGGCCGCTCAAATGGATGGAGCGATCTTGGTGGTGGCAGCAACTGACAGTGTTATGCCTCAAACTCGCGAGCATATTCTTTTGGCGAAACAGGTTGGGGTTCCTCAACTCGTTGTTGCCCTGAATAAGTCTGATATGGTAGATGACGAAGAAATGCTTGAGCTAGTGGAAATGGAAGTTCGAGACCTTTTAAGTTCATATGATTTCCCTGGCGATGATGTTCCGATTATTCGCTGCTCAGGTCTGAAAGGGCTAGAGGGTGATCCCGAATGGGAAGCAACAGTATTGGCGTTAATGGATGCTGTTGACAGTTACATTCCGACCCCTGATCGCCCTGTGGATAAAGACTTCTTAATGGCTGTAGAGGATGTATTCTCCATCTCTGGTCGTGGAACGGTTGCTACGGGTCGGATTGAACGTGGCAAGGTCAAGGTTGGCGAAACCGTTGAAATTATTGGTATCCGCGACACGCAAACAACCACTGTTACCGGTGTGGAAATGTTCCAAAAGAGTCTAGAGGAAGGACTGGCTGGGGACAATGTGGGCTTGCTGTTACGGGGTGTCAAAAAGGAAGAGATTGAACGCGGTATGGTAATTGCTAAACCCAAGTCTATTACCCCTCATACCAAGTTTGAGGGTGAAGTTTACATATTAAGCAAAGAGGAAGGAGGTCGTCATACGCCTTTCTTCACTAATTATCGTCCTCAGTTTTTCGCTCGTACTACTGATGTAACTGGCACAATTATCGCTTTTACTTCTGATGATGGTAAGGCGGTAGAAATGGTGATGCCGGGCGATCGCATTAAAATGACGGTGGAGTTGATCTGCCCGATCGCGATCGAACAGGGGATGCGTTTTGCTATCCGTGAAGGTGGTCGTACCGTCGGCGCGGGTGTGGTTTCTAAAATCCTTGACGAGCCCAAAACCGATACCAAGGGTGGTAAGAAGAAATAACCCGATATCAAGGGTGTAACAATTTCGGTGAATGTTCAGTGATTAAGCAATGCTTTAACGAACGCTCTGCTTGGTCACTGATATTTAATGTCTATCCTTCAAGTCTTTAATCGTCTGAAGTTACGTTTGTACAACAACCTCGAACCTTGAAAATTTAAAATAGGTAAAATCATGGCTGCTCTCCAACAACAGAAAATTCGCATCAGATTGAAAGCTTTTGACCGTCGTCTTCTCGATACATCCTGCGACAAAATTGTAGATACCGCTAACCGTACTAGCGCAACGGCAGTGGGCCCAATCCCCTTACCAACTAAACGCAAGATTTATTGTGTGCTGCGATCACCCCACGTTGACAAGGATGCCCGTGAGCATTTTGAAACCCGTACACACCGACGCATTATTGACATTTATCAACCCTCTTCTAAAACGATTGATGCTTTGATGAAGCTAGATTTACCGGCTGGGGTAGATATTGAAGTGAAATTGTAGAATCTTGCGATCAGTTAAATCAAATCTGAATAACAGGATGATTCCCTTTTGATCAGCTAAGATTAAAGGGAATTTTTTAAAGTTATTAGTTAGATATATTTTTGTAACGTTTTGTTAATTATAAAGTCAAAGATAAGCTACTATCCAACTGTCTGTGTACAATTTACTCGAATCAATCGAGGAGATTTTATGCTTAAAACACTTAAAGCAATGTTTTTGTGGGCAGTAATTGTGTTCCTGTCTTGTGTCTTGTTTCCAACCCCAAGCCAAGCCCTGGTTCCCTTTCAAGGTCAATTAACGGCGATCAGAACTTGCGAAGCCTTCTCCTCTTTTAAAAAAGGGACAAATCCAGGCAACGTCAGACTAAAACAGAGCGCATCCTATCAGATCGTGGGAAAAAACAATGAGCCAGCCTCCCACTACCTATTAGAAATAGCTAATGCCGCTCCTGCTCAACGCTGGGTTAGTGTTGATTGTGGTACTGTTGATGAATTAGCGGACAACCAAACCCCTCCCCCCCCTTCTGAAAGTTCAGTTGTCGAGAAGAAGGACGAATTTTTATTAGCTCTGAGTTGGCAACCCGCTTTCTGCGAGAGTAAACCTGACAAAAAAGAATGTAAACTATTGGCTCAAGATCCAAGCCGCTTTGAAGCAACTCATTTTTCCTTGCATGGTCTTTGGCCACAGCCCGAAGGCAATTTTTACTGTAACGTTAGTAAAGGCGACATTGACCTTGATGAGAACAAGGCTTGGTCAAAATTACCACCGATAGAGGAAAAACTTGCTCCCAAGACTTGGCAATCATTACAGGTTGTTATGCCCGGAACCCTATCAAATCTTCATCGCCATGAATGGATTAAACATGGCACTTGCTACCCAGGTACAGCAGAAGAATATTTTAGCGAAGCTATTGCCCTGACCAATGCCTTTAATGAGTCTCCCTTGCAACCATTAGTTGCCAGCAAGATTGGCGAGAAACTGGCGATTAAAGATATTGACGATTCCTTGACCTCATCTTTTGGTTCTTCTACAGGAGATAAGGTACAAGTAAAATGTAGTAACTCACTATTGAGCGAACTTTTTATTAACCTTGAAGGTGATATTACGGTAACAACACCGGTTTCTACCCTACTGAGTAATGCGCCGTCTGCTAAACCAGAAAAAGTAGATTCTTGCTTGATTGACGATGCTCGGAACTAACTTATAATAGCTCTCTTTTGTTGTTATAATACTAAATCAAATGGCATTCGGGGCTATTAGGCTTTGTCTGAAATGCAAGCTTTATAACCCTACGAGCCTTTTGGTGATAAACGTTTGATGGATAAAACAGTTTCTCTAAGCTAGAATGAGTCTCACTTCTCTGAGTCGCTTAATCGTTGGGCTGTTCGTAGGATTTGTCCAGCTAACATGGCTGCCCCAAAGCCATTGTCAATATTCACCACACCAATTCCCGTTGCACAAGAGTTGAGCATGGTTAAGAGGGGAGCAAGGCCACCGAAACTTGCTCCATAACCAATACTGGTGGGAACCGCAATGACAGGACAGTTGGCCAAGCCGGCAACCACACTGGGTAAAGCTCCTTCCATGCCGGCAACCACGATTAAAACATCAGCCTCGTTAATTAAGGATTGATGACTGAGCAAACGATGAATGCCGGCGACTCCCACATCCCAAAGACGTTGTACTGTAAATCCACAGAGAGTGGCGGTGATGGCAGCTTCTTCAGCTACGGGTAAATCGGCGGTGCCGGCGGTCAAAATACTAATCACACCCGTATATTTTACGGTTAATTCCTGTTGAATTAAGGCACAAATGCGGGCAACGGGATAATAACTGAGTTGGGGAATTTCTAGCATTAATATTTCAGCGATCGCCGCTTCGATGCGAGTTGCCATTACGATGGGATGATAACGACCCATTGCTTGCATAATTTGAATAATTTGTTCTGGTGTTTTATCTTGTCCCCAAATGATTTCAGGAAAACCCGTCCGTAGATGGCGATGGTGATCTATTTTGGCAAAATGATCTAAGGATTCAAAACCTAGATATTTGAGTTTTTCAAGGGCAGTACTGGGACTCGTTTTTCCCTGGGCAACGGCTTCGAGAAGTTGCTGAAGGCTATCAGGATTCATAGCAATAAAATTTTGGAATAGTTAGAGAGAAATTAAGAAAATCAACGAGTTACGTTAAGCAGCGATCGCACCCGATCAAGGGGCCAATAAATTTTGTAAGCTTTGCCCACAATTGCTTTTCTTGGTAATACACCCCAAAGGTGGGAATCAAAACTATTATTACGATTATCTCCTAGTAGAAAATAATGTTCCATCGGAATTGCTTTGCTAGGCAAATCATAGGTCGGTGTTTCGGCTAAATAATCCTCTGCCAAGGGTTGCCCATTAATAAAAACCTGACCTTGACTAATATTAATCTTTTCTCCAGGTAAACCAATCACACGTTTGGTATAAAATTCTGAGGGCTGAGGATCAAGACGTTGTAACTCTTCAGCCGGTTTAAAAACGACAATATCACCTCGTTGCGGTTGATAATCAGGGTTTTCTTGCACAAAAATGCGATCGCCGACCTGTAGCGTTGGAACCATCGAAGGACTAGGAATGACAAAGGTATCGAGAGAACGGGCTAACCATTGGGGTAAAACATTCAGAGCTAATCCCACAAAAAAAATAAATCCGACCAAAATACTGATCAGGGTTCGTTGCAAAGATTTTGTAGCCGGAAAACTACGATAGACATGATAGGCCGCGATCGCCGTCAAACTAGGGCCAAGCCATAAAAGAGGAGTGTAAAAAACCTGGAGGCGCAGACAAATAATCCCTAAAGTAAAAAAGATTAAGCCAATAATAAATTGATGATTATAAAAATGTCCCAACCCTGGCAAAATTCGAGAGGCAAAGACGGCAAACCAAGGATTTTTCCATTGACGAGGAATTTTTTCTCGATAAAATTGGGGATTTTGATTAAACACTAATAATAAAGCATCAATCATGTTTCCTAAATAAATGACTAGGGACATCAATAAATAAATCAGTCCACTAATAATATCTCCATCTGGACTTAGAATTGACCAGAAACCAATCCCTAAACACAGGCTTTGCAGTGCAAATAAACCTAATCCTCGCAACCCATATCCAGCATAGATCTGTCCTAGTCCGGGATAAAACATGGAGAGATTGACGGCTAACCAGGGATCTTTCGTGATGGGAGCAGAGGCGTTAGGATAAGACTGGTGAGGAGAAGCATGGAGCGACAAAGTAACACCTTCGCAATTAAGTGACAGCAAGTAATGCTCATTAAATCGAAAAATCAAAGGAATAGTGCATTAATTTTTCCTTATTTTAAATTCTAAGTAATTAGTCACAGCAATAAGTGGGGCTTAATTCTCATTAAGCCCCAAAAATACTAGAGAGGCAGCAAGTCATCAATGGAAGGAGGAGAAAGACCAG
>Ga0208854_1000454_pt1 | contig 10099 bp, 11 predicted proteins | sample LakMenEpi30Nov11_FD_150748 | JGI IMG/M metagenome (GOLD analysis project Ga0208854, IMG submission 150748) | Freshwater microbial communities from Lake Mendota, WI - 30NOV2011 deep hole epilimnion (SPAdes) | ecosystem: Environmental > Aquatic > Freshwater > Lake > Epilimnion/Euphotic zone ...
TAATTGCTTCTGCAAATGCTGAACACTTTAACGGTGGATCCACAGGCGGTTCCATTAATCGGGCCAAATCATAGGTGACTTCTCGATTGGCGATCGCTGAGCAGAGTTGGATTTTTGACCGGATTCACCAATTCAGTTTGAGGAACCAGTAGTCCTGACCCATTCAGTTGGGCCATGCGAACCTTATGGGTGACATAGCGGGATTCACCTCAAAACATCGTTCTGTTTGGGATTTGATTCTACGAACAGTTTGTTGGTGTTCATAGGATGGACTGGATATTATTTGGGGAGTACTCATCGGAAACAGCCCTCCCGGCTCAAATTAGGATTCAAATAGTAATGGGCTGAGAGTTTATTCTATCTAAAGTTTTTGCGCGTCAGTCGGGATCTTCGCTTCCGTAAAGTCCAAATAGCTTTCTGAGAATTCACGTCGGTGCTAAGATCGGGCTAATCAGCTAGAAAACTCTTAATTTTGCAGCTTTCACTTCAAAGCTAAGGCATCAAAATACCAAATGTATGTGATCCAGATCACAATATAAGGACAGATGATGTTAATTATTGGTTTTCCCATTGTATATCAATATTTCCCAAGCGGTTTGGTTAATTCTGTTTAAAAATGCCCCTAAATCTTGCCCTTTTTCAACTCCGTGAAATCTTGGATATTTCCCCTGAAAATATTTTGAACTTATCCGTGGATTTGCGGATGCAAAAGATCAGCACAGACTCTCGTAACTTAGAACCCGGAGATATTTTTCTTGCACTTCGGGGGGAAAGTTTTGATGGTCATCGCTTCCTAGAAATAGCCATTCAAAAGGGGGCGATCGCCTTGATTGTGGAGGAACCTTTACCCCTAGCAAAATCCAGTGCAGTTACCCAGTTTGTTGTTCCCAATACCCTGATTGCTTATCAGAAAATTGCCCATTGGTGGCGCAATCAATTTCAAATTCCCATCGTTGGTGTAACTGGTTCCGTCGGCAAAACCACCACCAAAGAATTAATTGCTGCTGTCTTATCAAAATATGGTCAGGTGCATAAAACTGAGGCGAATTACAATAACGAAATTGGTGTACCGAAAACCCTGTTAGAGATAACAACGAATCATGACTACGCCATTATTGAAATGGCAATGCGCGGACGGGGGGAAATTGCTTTACTCACTCAGATTGCTCAACCGACTATTGGCTTAATTACTAATGTCGGAACGGCCCATATTGGTCGTTTAGGCTCTGAACAGGCGATCGCTGAAGCGAAATGTGAATTATTAGCGGAAATGCTCGATAGTAGTCTGGCTATTTTAAACGCGGACAATGAGCGATTATGTCGAACAGCAAAAACCGTATGGTCGGGTCAGACGCTAACCTATGGATTAACTCAAGGAGATATTCGGGGAGAATTATTAGACGCTCAAACCTTGCTTGTTGAAAATCAGGTTTTTCCCTTGCCTTTGCTAGGTGCTCATAATGCCTCTAACTATCTCGCTGCTTTAACGGTCGCCAGGGTTTTAGGATTGGACTGGCAACCCTTTACCCAGGGCTTAACGGTTAATTTACCTAAGGGACGGGCCAAACGTGACACCATCGGTACGGATATTTTGTTATTGGACGAAACCTATAACGCCGGTTTGGAATCCATGTTGGCGGCTTTACAACTGTTACAGGAAACCCCCGGCCAACGTCAGATTGCTGTGCTTGGAGCCATGAAGGAGTTGGGAGAGCGATCGCCGGAATTTCATCGACGGGTAGGGGAGCGGGTCAAACAGTTAGGCATTGACCGTCTGTTTATTTTGGCCAATGACCCTGAAGCGGAAGAGATCGCCCTGGGGGCCAAGGGTATGACCATTGAATTATTTAACACCCATGAAGCCCTCAGCCAACGTTTACAGGTCTTTCTCGGCACGGGCGATCGCGTTCTCTTTAAAGCCTCCCATTCGGTGGGATTAGATCGGGTGGTTGAACAATTGCGTCAAGCAGAGCAAAAGGCCATTTAGTCCAATTTCGGGTTGGTTTTGGCGATCGCTTTTTCTTTTTAGGAACTACATTCTTTCTAACAAAGGAATCCCCAACAACGACAAGCCCAATGCCAGAGTTCGAGCCGTTAAATCACAGAGAATTAAGCGGGAGGTTTTTACTGGATCTTCTGCTTTTAAAACGGGGCAACTTTCATAGAATTGATTAAATTTTTTGCTCAGTTCATAGAGATAATCACAGAGACGATTGGGTAATAAACTCGTTTCGACTTCCTTGATCACCTCCGTTAATTGTAATAACGCCTTTGCTAATGCCAATTCGCTGACTTCCTGAAGTAAAACGGGCGCGTCTTCCCCTAGAGCTTGCAAATTAATTTGACCTTCGCGGCTAATGCTTTTAATGCGTGCGTAGGCGTAGAGCATATAGGGGGCTGTATTGCCCTGTAATGCCAACATTTTCTCGTAGCTAAACACATAATCACTACTACGATTTTGACTTAAATCAGCATATTTAACCGCCGCAATTCCCACGACTTGAGCGACATTGGCAATAAATTCAGGATTTTCCTGTCTGCCTTCTTCCTGAAGTCGTTTTTCTAGATCTTGACGGGCATGATTAACTGCTTCTGTTAATAAATCCTTTAAGCGAATCGTTTCTCCTGATCGCGTTTTTAATTTTTTGCCATCCTCACCCTTAACCAAGCCAAAGGGCACATGAACAACGGTAATAGATTCGGGTAAAATTCCCGCTTTACGAGCGACTTGAAAAACCTGAGCAAAATGATTTCCCTGACTGGCATCAGTAACATAAATAATTTTAGTTGCTTTATCGCTTTGAATACGATACTTTAAGGCGGCTAGATCCGTTGTGGCGTAGTTATAACCACCATCGGATTTTTGAATAATTAAAGGTAAGGGATTACCCTCTTTATTGGTGAAACCGTCTAAAAAGACGCACTTTGCCCCCTGATCCTCTGTTAATAAACCAATAGTTTCTAATTCGCTGACAACGGCAGCTAAAAGAGGATTATAAAATGATTCTCCCCGCTCTATTAATGAAATATTGAGTAACTCGTAAATGACTTGAAATTCTCGACGGGATTGCTCACAAAGAAGTTGCCAGGCTTTGCGACTGAGGGGATCACCAGCTTGTAGGGTCACAACGGCTTGACGGGAGGCTTCCTTGAATTGTTCTTCAGCATCAAAACGAATTTTTGCCTGTTTATAAAAAGTTACTAAATCTCCTAGATCGAGCACATCTGCCTGGGTTAAGGCATCAGGGTAAACTTCTTTTAAATAGGTGATTAACATCCCGAATTGAGTTCCCCAATCCCCCACATGATTGAGGCGGAGAACATCATAACCTCGAAATTCTAAAACACGCGCAATGGAGTCACCAATAATGGTTGATCGCAGATGGCCAACGTGCATTTCCTTGGCAATATTAGGACTGGAAAAATCCACAATCACCCGTTCTGATGGAAGAATTTTTTCTACCCCTAGACGGGAATCCTGCTGCATCTGTTTAATTTGAGAGGAGATATAGTCAGATTTCAGAGTTAAGTTGATAAAACCAGGGCCAGCAATGGTTAACGGTTCACAAATTTTATTAATTTCTTCTGGCTTAATCGCAGCAATAATCTGTTCGGCGATCGCTCTGGGTTGCTGTCCTAGGGTTTTGGCTAACGGTAGAGCGAGATTGCATTGAAAATCTCCAAATTTCGGGTTAGTCGCTGGAACAATCACAGGGGTAGGATAATCTTGTTCTTCTCCCAATAATTGAGTTAAAGCTGGGATAAAAATTTCATTTAACTGTTCAATAATAGATTTCATAGGATTTTATCTTGTTCCTAACGATTCATCACCCTCTAAATAAATAAGGACAGAAATAACGCCTGTCCTCAATCATTTTTTAAACCATATGTAGATAGTAGAGCGATTAATTGCTACCACTAAAAACAACTTCAGAAAACTTACCCTGGGCTTCGGCCATCGAAATTTGCTTGTTATGGTTTTTCAAATCTTGCCAGAAGTTAATCACCTCAGTGGCTTGGTTTAACACTTCAATGCGATCTATTTCTGCAATCCAGTGCTTCGCCTCTAATTCATCTTTCAATTGCTGCCAAGCATCATGACGGGGCCAAAAGAAATAGGCTGTTAACGGACTGGTTCCTTTCCCGACGACTTGATCGACGGCGATCGCAACATTTTGATCTAACCAAAGAACTTTAAGAATAAATTTGGTCTCCAATGACCCCTCCAAGCAATCCACAGGACGATTTTGAGTTAGCATAACAATTCTCCATTGTAACCTAAATATACCCTAGTTAAGTACCGTGCGGCTATTGTACAGGCTCATCGTTTTTTCCACTCCCACCCGCAAACTCGATTCGACTGCCTCCACAGCCAGAGCCAAACTTTGTTTGACTAGTATTTCTTCCTCTGGCCGAAAACGTCCTAAGACGTGGGAAATGGTTTCCGTATTATCCTGAGACTTGCCAATGCCCAAGCGCAGTCGCGGAAAATCCTGACTATTGAGGTGACTAATAATCGATTTCATGCCATTGTGTCCCCCTGCCGAACCCGATAACCGTAAACGCAGTCGCCCCAATGGTAAATCCATATCGTCGTAGATGACCAAGAGGGATGTGGGTGTGAGTTTATACCAGTCCATCACCGCTCGTACGGCTTGTCCAGAACGATTCATATAGGTATTGGGCTTAAGTAGTCCTACCTTATTTCCCTGTACCATCACTTCAGCAAAATGCCCCTGAAAACGGCGGTTTTCTAGGCAATTACCATGCCAAGCTTGAGCCAACGCATCTAGGACTTCAAAGCCGATATTATGGCGGGTTTTAGCATACTTCGCTTCTGGGTTGCCCAATCCAACAATTAAACGGGGAATTATTCGCTGATCGGCGATCGCATCAGTCATAGTTTATCAGTCATAGTTTAGTCAGGTTGTTTAAACAGAGTTTCCAAATAAACCCGCGCACAGGCTTGGTAGTTTGGAGAAGTCTGTCCCCCATAGCTTCCCTCATTTTGCAGCAAAAACAACGATAGGGCCGCAGAGAATACCCGATCTAAATCCCAGTTAGGATGTTTCTCTAGATATTTGGTCAGAGATTCATGTAAATCTTCGGGAATTTCCGCAAAAATGCTAACAGATGTATCCATACTCGCCTCAGTCAAATTCAGAAACTCCCTCACAAATGGTTTGCTCCTAGGGCCAAATCCTGGGTGAGCGGTGAGGTTATTTTAGGTGTGCCCATTATTTTTAGCGGGGAATGAGGGGACTTGTCAATGCTACAGAATGTTACAGAATTTCTAAATGTTTAATTTGCCCAACGAGAGAATAGGTATTTGAGGCACTTTTCTGTTACGTAACTTTACAAGAACTCAGTGTCTAGGCTTGTCACTTCTCACGATTGTCGTATTCCCCAGCCGAGAAGAATGACCAGGCAAGGGACTACTATCCCTAGGGGGGAGTCCACCAATCTGGCCCCTATACCTAGCTTCAGGCACAAACAAGAGTATTTGTCTTTGGGGAAAAATGTCTATTCCCTGGGGAAAAACTGTCAAAACTGGGGAATAGTCTGGGGACTAGTTGAGGAAAAAGGAGGTAAAAAGCGGTGTTAAAAATAAGAATTACAAAATTTTCGTCATTGCTTTGCTGTATGTAACAATTTACAGAGAAAACCCTCGTGAAGCCCTGAGACAAAATTATGGCGGTTACAATTAAGAAAGGTGCGTTAGTTCGAGTTATCCGGGAACAATTGGAAAATAGTCTAGAGTCCCAAGCCAGCGATCGCCGTTTGCCCAATTATCTTTTTGAGAGCAAGGGAGAAGTGCTAGACCTCAAGGAAGACTATGCCCTAGTGCGCTTCTATGTTCCTACCCCCAGTGTTTGGTTACGCATCGATCAGCTAGAAGTGGCTAGTTAACCTAAATAATCCCAAGGGGTTTTCCCGATGAACACGCTGTCTTACTCGCCCATTGCCTGTCAATCTGCTCGTGTTGCCGTGATCGGAGCCGGAAACGTTGGTCGTACCTTAGCCCAGCGCATTGTGAGCAAAAATCTTGCTGATGTCGTGCTGCTCGATATTGTCCACGGCCTTCCCCAGGGCATTGCTCTCGATCTGATGGCGGCCCAGGGAGTTGAAGAACACGACAGTGAAGTTCTGGGTACTAACCAATATGAGGAGACAGCCGGGGCCGATATTGTGGTTATTACTGCCGGTCTGGCCCGCAAACCTGGCATGAGCCGAGATGATCTGCTCCATATCAATGCCAAAATTGTGGTAGAAGCCGCTCAAAATACGCTCAAATATTCTCCCAATGCCATTTTTATCGTGATTACCAACCCTCTAGACGTGATGACCTATCTAGTCTGGAAAGCAACGGGCTTACCTTCTAAGCGGGTTATGGGAATGGCGGGGGTTCTAGATTCCTCCCGACTCCAAACCTTCATTGCTATGCACCTAGGGGTCTGTACGGCGGACATTAGTGCAATGGTTCTGGGCGGTCACGGTGATTTAATGTTACCGTTGCCCCGATACTGCACCGTGCGCGGAGTGCCGATTACAGAACTGATGAGTTTGGAAACCATCGAGCAGTTGGTGGAAAGAACTCGCAATGGTGGGGCTGAAATTGTTAAATTGCTGCAAACGGGAGGAGCCTATTATGCCCCCGCTTCCTCGGCCTGTGTCATGGTTGAATCCATCCTTCGCAATCAATCTCGCCTTTTACCCGCCGCCACCTACTTGAATGGAGAATATGGACTAACGGATGTGTTTATTGGCGTTCCCTGTCGTTTAGGCTGTCGAGGAGTGGAAACAGTACTGGAAGTGAAGTTAACCGATGCAGAAACAGAATCCTTGCATCTTTCTGCTCAATCCGTTCGCAAAAATGTTGATCTTGCTCTTCAGGGCTTAGGATTAGCGGAATGAAGATCATGAACAATTTACTTCATGAACAAGACTTTCTCCGTTGGACAGAAGAACAGACTCAGCATCTTCAAAAACGAGAATTGGAACTGATTGATTGGCAAAATATTGAAGAGGAAATTGGGGCCTTGGGTCGTAGTGAGAAACAGGAGCTAGAAAATCGATTAGAAGTATTATTGGAGTATTTACTGAAACGCGCTTACCTCAACAGCACCTACGATAATCGAGGTTGGGAACTAACCATCAAGGAACAACGGAAACAAATACGACGTTTATTGCGTTTTTCTCCCAGTCTTAAGAGCTATGGTGAAACGATGCTTCCAGAAATTTGGCCGGATGCTCTGTCTGATATTCAAGACCTTTATCCTAATGCAAGTCTGCCTGAAAATAATCCTTTTTCTCAAGACTTAGAATGTCTATTGACGGCAGTTTTTTGGTAATTGTAGAGAAAAGAATTGGTAATCTTGGGCGTTGCTGAATTTACGGTATGAATCTCTAAAGATTCAATTTTTAAAACATTGACTCAGACTAGTTTGTGGATATATGCAAAATTCACTTTCATCTCCCAATTAAGCAATGCTAAACTTAACTTTGATCGACTTTTTTAATAGGTTACAACTACAACTTCTGCAAGGGAGAAAATGGTTATTCACAGGAAAAAAGCAACGGGAACTATTTTTGGGTTTCTATCTCTTTGGTGCGTTTTTTGGGCTAACCCTTTGGCTAGAGCATTCTCCACCGCTTTTAGCCACCCACGAAATAGTCGCCTCTAAGAACCTAAACCAACACTTAACTCCTGTTCGCCTGCAACTAAAATGGAAACATCAATTTCAATTTGCGGGCTACTATGCAGCAAAAGCCAAGGGCTATTATCGAGATGCGGGATTAGATGTCAGTTTTCTAGAAGCTCCAGATACCATTGAACCGGCTCAACAAGTCTTACAGGGTAAGGCCGAGTTTGGGGTTTCTAATTCAGATTTAGTACTGTTACGAGGTCGGGGCAATCCCGTTGTCGCTCTAGCGGCCATTTATCAACATTCACCCTTAATTCTTTTAGCTTTAGAAAAATCGGGCATTAATAATGTTCATCAGTTGGCGGGTAAGCGGGTGATGCTCGAAGCCCATTCCCAGGAGTTGGTTGCCTATCTAATGAAGGAGGGCATTGATCCCGATCAGCTAATTCCAGTTCCCTATAGTTTTGATCCTCTGAAGTTACTTCAGGGTAAAGCTGATGCGATGTCAGCCTACTCAACCGATGAACCTTTTTTCTTGCAAAAGGCTGGCATTCCCTATCTGGAATTTAATCCTCGTGCAGGAGGGATTGATTTTTATGGCGATACCCTTTTTACGACCGAAGCGATGATTCGTGACCATCCTCAGCAGGTTAAGGCCTTTTTAGATGCCTCTTTATTGGGATGGCAATATGCGATGAAACATCCAGGCGAAATTATTGACCTAATTTTGAAGGAATACAGTCAACGTCATAGCCACGCCCATCTCACTTTTGAGGCCAGGGAAAGTCAACAGTTGATTATGCCAAATGTGGTGGAAATTGGCTATATGAATCCAGGCCGTTGGCGAGCGATCGCCGACATTTATGCCGATTTAGGAATGTTGAAAGATAATATTAACCTCACAGGTTTTTTGTATGAACGCAATCCGCCGCCACCCTGGAATTGGATCTATGGAATTTTAGTGGGAGTTACGGGAATATTTTTAGGATTGACTTGGATTGCAGCCCGTTTTTACCGCTTAGGGCGATCGCTGCGTCGAGAAATTCAAGAACGTAAGGAAATTGAAGCAGATTTAAGGGCAGCAGAAAAACGTTTTCGCTTTTTAGCAGAAAATACCCCTTTCTCCGTTTTAATTACGGAACTAAAAACGAGTCGGGTTCTATACATTAATTCCCGTGCCGCCCAAAAGTTTGAAGTCGCACCTCATTTTATGCTCGAAAAAACGATATTACCCTTCTATGTTAACCCAGAAGATCGCACAGGCTGGAAAAGTCAATTAGAGCAAAAAGGTTATGTAGAGAATCAGGAAATTCAATTAAAAACAGCGACAGACAGTCATTTTTGGGCTAGTGTTTCGATCACCTTAATCGAATTTGAAGAAAAAGAATGTGCCTTTGTTGCCTTAATGGATGTGACGGAACAACGACTATTAAAACAACAGTTAACCAAGTTAGCCAATACCGATGAATTAACTGGTCTCTTTAATCGGCGATACTTTTTTGTCAAGGGAGACGAGGAATATAAACGCGCTCAACGCTATCAACTGCCTCTTTCTTTTTTGATGCTTGATCTGGATTATTTCAAATTAATTAATGATAACTATGGTCATGATATGGGCGATCATGTCCTAAAATTTTTGCTGAATTAATCAGTCCCAGCCTACGCGAATTTGATCTTTTAGGCCGTTTAGGAGGAGAAGAATTTGCCATTTTATTACCCAATATTGATCAATTGGGAGCCTATAATTTAGCAGAACGTTTACGAGTTTTAGTGGAAGAATCGTCCTTTATCTTTGAAACTCAAACGATCACGCTTACCGTTAGTATTGGTATTAGTTCTCTTAATTCTCCTCTTCAGCAACTCAATGATTTACTGAAACAGGCCGATCAGGCATTATACGAAGCAAAAGGGGCGGGCCGTAATCGGGTAGTGGTGGCAAATAGTAAACTAGATTAGACAAGTGGCGATCGCTTTTTTCCATTGTAGTGCGATCGCTGAATCTTGTATAATACACTAACAAAATGTAATGCACCTTTAATCTAAACTTTAATCTCCAAAAACTTCATAATGGTGTACCCAACATTCCTCAACATATTTTTCCATCCCCTCTGGAATAATAGCCCGATCGCAGTTTTGACCGGCAAAAACCGCTAAAGCCGCCAGAGATTCCCACAGAGAAATCATCATATATTCTTCCGAATGAGGAAGGATTGGTCTGCCTAAAGTCAGAGAAATTAAGCCAGGGTATTGGGTGACATAGGGAACTGAGATCGACAGAAATTTAGTTTCAAATTCTTGATGTAATTGTCTCGGTACTCGTACGCGAAAAATACGGGTAATCATTTTGTTCATCAATTAAAAAGCTGGTTAATCATCTGATTGGCTTGGGCTGCGTAACTACCACCAAATAAATTAAAATGATTAAGAATATGATAAAGATTGTAGAGAATTTT
>Ga0208854_1000456_pt1 | contig 10091 bp, 8 predicted proteins | sample LakMenEpi30Nov11_FD_150748 | JGI IMG/M metagenome (GOLD analysis project Ga0208854, IMG submission 150748) | Freshwater microbial communities from Lake Mendota, WI - 30NOV2011 deep hole epilimnion (SPAdes) | ecosystem: Environmental > Aquatic > Freshwater > Lake > Epilimnion/Euphotic zone ...
CACTTAGGCTCATTTCGTCTAGTGCTTTCATCAATTCCATCTTTTTACCTTACCTCAACTCTATCCCCATTTTTCCATTACCCTTGGAATCGTTACTATTTGCCTTTGTTTTTTACTGGATTTATATGCGTCCTCATTTACTTATGACTGATACTGCCAGGAATCTCAAGGGAAAAGAGCTTGTAGAAGCAGAAAACTCTGTGAGAGGAAATGTGCTTTCTGTGGCTGGTGCAATCTTTGTTATTGGTACTTTATGGATAAGCATTGTTCAAACAGGCATTTCAGAAGAAACTTTAAAAGTGACACTGAAGCAGCTTGAACAGGAAAGAGAAAGGGGGCAAACAGAGCTTGAAATTGAAAGACAAAAAGTTGCTCACGACAAGGAAATAGAATGGAAAAATAAAGTTGAAGCAGCTTATATAGAATGGGCTGAAGCTTTTTTATATGCAACATCAAAAGGAATATATTTAGCTAGATGTAAAGAGAAAGGAGATGATATTAAAACAGAAGAAACTCAGAAAGAGTTTTCTAATTATCATTTAATCAGGGAAAAAAGTACTCTGAGGATTTTGATTTTTGAACAAAGAGAAGAGGTAATCAATATTTTTAAAGAAATTAATAAATATCCTTATCCTCATTATCCAATTACCCAAGAGATTAAAGATGAAGCTGAAAAGGAAAGAGTCAGGAAAATTTTTTGGAATGTAGCTGATAAAGATGAGAAAATTATACAATATTTTCATGGAATAATTAAGAGGAGACTTGCCTATTTTTGCGATTGGATTGGGAATCCAAGTGAGGGGTTTCATCTGCCAAGTTTTGAGCATTATTTAAGGTATGTAGAGGAAAAAATACCTGCTCTCAAAATAAAACAATAAGTTTTTAAAAATCTTATTTTGAGCAAAGATAATTTAATTTTTTCTATAAAATCCCATCATCTGCTACCATTATTTCTAATTCAGGAAATAGCGATAAGAAGTTTTCGTTTCGTAGATTATCAAGGATTTTTGTATTGAGAATAAAATTATCCCTGTGGGTAAAGTATAAGTCTCTTTTATCAAGAAACATTATAAAATTTTTAATAAATTGCTCAATTTTTTTTGGAAACAAACTTATCGCAAGATTTATATTTTTGTGATAAAAAACTAAGTAACTGTAATAGCAGATTAAATGAGCTATCACAATTAGCTATTACATGGTATAACTTGAAATCGATCGCCGCTTGAGTCTCAAACCTCCCTCTGTCTAACAAATTGTGTCAGAATCTCGGCAAAGTCCCCACAGAGCCGCATTTTTTGGTAAAAATACTTAATAAGTGCCTTAAAAACTGACCCTTATCTTAGGAGAACACGGAAATTATGTTCACTCACGTCAAGTCCACCATTCGCCGCATCGTTCCTGAAGATATAAAGGGGCGTTCCCTTGTTAAGGTGGTCTATGTCGTGCTGGAGTCGCAGTATCAGAGTGCGTTATCGGCAGCCATCCACAAGATTAACCGCAACCATGACCAGGTAGCCATTCAAGTCAGTGGGTATCTCATCGAAGAACTCAGAGACCCGCAGAATTACGCCGAATTTCAGAAGGATGTGGCCGAAGCCAACCTGTTTATCGCCTCCTTGATCTTTATTGAAGACTTGGCCGATAAGGTCGTCGCGGCTGTGGAACCCCATCGAGACCACCTCGACGCAGCAGTGGTCTTTCCTTCCATGCCCCAGGTGATGCGCCTCAATAAGTTGGGAACCTTTTCCATGGCCCAACTCGGCCAGTCGAAAAGCGCGATCGCCCAATTTATGAAGAAAAAGAAAGAGAGCGGGGGGGCAAGCTTTCAGGATGCAATGTTGAAACTATTGAGGACATTGCCGCAGGTCTTGAAATATCTGCCGATGGATAAAGCCCAGGATGCGCGTAACTTCATGTTGAGCTTTCAATATTGGTTGGGCGGATCATCGGATAACCTCGAAAACTTCCTGTTGATGCTGACCGATAAATACGTTTATCCAGAGCGCAACTTAGGGAAAGAGAGCAACTATCAAGAACCAGTGGTTTATCTGGATATGGGGATATGGCATCCCTTGGCCACCAGTGCAGAGCGCACCGTACCGATGTTTGCCGATGTGAAAAGCTATTATCAGTGGTACAACAGCCGCAATGACATTTCTGAAGACCTGAAAGACCCCTTGGCTCCCTGTGTGGGCTTGATTTTACAGCGTACCCATTTGGTGACGGGGGATGATGCCCATTATGTGGCAATGGTACAGGAATTAGAAGCTTTGGGAGCGCGGGTGATTCCCGTCTTTTCGGGCGGTCTGGACTTTTCTAAACCAGTGGATGAGTATTTCTGGGATAAGACGGTTAAGGGCGTGGAACCGTTGCCGATTGTGGATGCGGTGGTATCCTTAACGGGGTTTGCCTTGGTGGGCGGCCCTGCGCGTCAGGATCATCCCAAGGCCATTGACTCGCTGAAACGGTTGAATCGTCCCTATATGTGCGCCTTGCCGTTAGTCTTCCAAACCACAGAAGAATGGGAAGAAAGTGATCTGGGCTTGCATCCGATTCAGGTGGCGTTACAGATTGCCATACCAGAGTTAGACGGAGCGATTGAGCCGATTATTTTGTCGGGACGGGACGGCAATACGGGACGAGCGATCGCCCTACAGGATCGGATAGAAGCGATCGCCCAACGGGTGCTGAAATGGGTGAACCTGCGGAAAAAGCCGAAACTAGAGAAAAAGGTGGCGATTACGGTGTTTAGTTTCCCGCCAGACAAGGGCAATGTGGGGACTGCCGCCTATTTGGACGTATTTGGCTCCATTTTTGAGGTGATGCAGGCTTTGAAGGGCAATGGCTATGACCTGGAGGAGTTACCCGCGACGGCTAAGGAGTTAATGGAGGCGGTGATCCATGATGCTCAGGCTCAGTACAATAGTCCAGAGTTGAATATTGCCTATCGGATGGGAGTAGAGGAGTATGAACGCTTAACGCCCTATTCCCAACGGTTAGAGGAGAACTGGGGTAAACCGCCTGGGCATTTGAATAGTGATGGTCAAAATCTGTTGATCTACGGTAAGGCCTTTGGCAATGTCTTTATTGGGGTGCAGCCGACTTTTGGCTATGAGGGCGATCCGATGCGCCTGTTGTTCTCCCGTTCTGCCAGTCCCCATCATGGTTTTGCGGCGTACTATACCTATCTGGAACGGATTTGGGGGGCGGATGCGGTGTTACATTTTGGCACGCACGGCTCGTTGGAATTTATGCCTGGCAAGCAGATGGGGATGTCGGGGGATTGTTACCCTGATAATTTGATTGGGAGTATTCCAAATTTGTACTATTATGCGGCCAATAATCCTTCGGAAGCAACGATCGCTAAACGACGGAGTTATGCGGCGACGATTTCCTATTTGACTCCGCCTGCCGAAAATGCGGGGTTGTATAAGGGTTTGAAGGAGTTGAGCGAGTTGATTGGCTCCTATCAAACCTTGAAGGAGACGGGACGCGGGGCGGCGATCGTCAATACGATTATGGATAAGGCACGGCTCTGTAATTTGGAGCAGGATATTGTGCTGCCCGATGGGGATGCTAAGGATTTGGGCAGTGAACAACGGGACAATATTGTCGGTGCGGTCTATCAAAAATTGATGGAAATTGAGTCGCGGCTGTTGCCCTGTGGTCTGCACGTTGTCGGTAAACCCCCGACGGCGGAGGAGGCGATCGCTACGTTGGTGAATATTGCGGCGTTGGATCGGGAGGAGGACGGTTTGCAATCGTTGCCGAGGATTATTGCTAGTAGTCTGGGGCGGGAGATTGAAGAACTGTATAAAAACAGCGATGCCTTCGGCACGCCTGGCGCACGGGGGGTGTTGGCCGAGGTGGAACTGTTGCAGGAGATTACTTTGGCAACCAGGGCGGCGGTGACGGCGTTGGTGCAGGCCCAGATTGATAGTGAGGGACGGGTGGCTAAGATTAGCAAGCTGAACTTCTTTAATTTGGGTAAGAAGGCTCCCTGGGTGGAAACGTTGCACGGTCTGGGGTACGGCAAGGTGGATATTGACTTGCTGAAGCCGTTGTTTGAGTATCTGGAGTTCTGTTTGGAACAGGTCTGTGCGGATAACGAGTTGGGGGCTTTGCTGAAGGCTTTGGAAGGGGAGTATCTGCTGCCTGGGCCTGGGGGTGATCCGATTCGGAATCCAGATGTTTTACCGACGGGTAAGAATATCCACGCCCTGGATCCGCAGTCTATTCCGACTGAGGCGGCGGTGCGATCGGCCAAGGTGGTGGTGGATCGGCTGATTGAGCGGCAACGGTTGGATAACGGCGGCCAGTATCCAGAGACGATCGCCTGTGTGCTGTGGGGTACGGACAATATCAAGACCTATGGCGAGTCCTTGGCGCAAATTATGTGGATGGTGGGGGTGAAGCCTGTGCCTGATGCCTTGGGTCGGGTGAACAAGTTGGAATTGCTGTCGTTGGCGGAGTTGGGTCGGCCCCGTATTGATGTGGTGGTGAACTGTTCGGGGGTGTTCCGCGATCTGTTTATTAACCAGATGAATTTGTTAGACCAGGCGGTGAAGATGGCGGCGGAGGCGGAGGAACCGCTTGAGATGAACTTTATCCGTAAGCATTGCCTAGAACAGGCGGCGGAGATGGGGATGGGGGTGCGACAGGCGGCGACGCGCATTTTCTCGAATGCGTCGGGTTCCTATTCGTCGAATGTGAATTTGGCGGTGGAGAATAGCACCTGGGAAGAGGAGGCGGAGTTACAGGAGATGTACCTGAGCCGTAAATCCTTTGCTTTTGATTCGGATAATCCTGGGATGATGGCGGAGAGTCGGGGCCTGTTTGAGATGGCTCTGAAAACGGCGGATGCGACTTTCCAAAATCTGGACTCGTCGGAAATCAGTTTGACGGATGTTTCCCACTATTTCGACAGCGATCCGACTAAGTTGATTGGGACTTTGCGGGGGGACGGTAAGCAACCGTCGGCCTATATTGCGGATACGACGACAGCGAATGCCCAGGTGCGTAGCTTGTCGGAAACGGTGCGACTGGATGCGAGGACGAAACTGCTGAATCCGAAATGGTATGAGGGGATGCTCTCTCATGGTTATGAGGGAGTACGGGAACTGTCCAAGCGTCTGGTCAATACGATGGGCTGGAGTGCAACGGCGGGGGCCGTAGATAACTGGGTTTACGAGGATGTAAACACGACCTTTATTGATGATCCAGAGATGTGTAAGCGTTTGATGGATTTGAATCCCAATTCTTTCCGTAAGATGGTGGGGACATTGTTAGAGGTAAATGGTCGTGGTTATTGGGAGACTTCTCAAGAGAATTTAGACCGTTTACAGCAGTTGTATCAGGAGGTTGAGGATCGAATTGAAGGTGTAGAATAATTTAACAAGGCTAGGGACTGGTCTTCGGATCAGTCTCGGAGTCTTATCAACGTTATGAAAAATACTTTTCGAGGAGTAATATGGTCTAGCTTTAATGCGATTAATGGTTGGTTTCTTGGTGGAGCAGGAATCCTAATTGGTGTTTTATTAATTCGTTTTCCATTTAACACACCACTTCCATTAGACTTGGTTTTAATAGTTGGATTTTTTACATTATTAACCTTCTTTGTTTTGATAAATGCTTTACATATTTCTTTACAAGAATATCAAAAACTTAGGCGGCGAACCATTCCTAGTATTGAATTGGTAACAAAGGAGAATAATTCAGACGCTATTATTTGTTTGTTAGAGTATTCTGAGATTTTTGCCTATGACATGATGGTTTCTGCCTACTACACTAACCAAGATAATATGGAGGTGTTAATAGCTACGGGGTTTGTTAAAAATATACAGGACAATGGCAAGATTGTAGTTCAACTTCCTAATTTGGAGTCTGGACAAGAAGAAATTCTAAAAAAAATTGCTGGCAACGATAAATCAATTCTTAATAGAACTGTCATTAAACCAGGAATTTCCAAAACGATATTTAATAAACTGCTTTTAGATACCCACTTTAATCAACCTTAAAAAGGAACTAGCATGAGCGATACAACCCTAGAAAGCACTTCTACAAGACCTCTTGAAAGTCCGAAGGGAACTTTTCCTGCAAAAGTAGCCAAAATTATTGATGATTCTAAATTAGTTATTAATCGAGGAACTGCTCACGGTATTCGTAAATCACAAAGAATGCTAGTTTACTGCATTGATGATGAAGAAATTAAAGACCCCGATACAGGGAAATCATTAGGCTTTCTTGAACTAGTTAAAGGAACAGGAAAAGTTATTTCCGTACAGGAAAATCTTGCCATAATTCAATCTGACCAAGAGAAACCTTACATACGAGAATTTAACAGTCCACCATATTCTTTAATGATGGGTAAAGAAGTTGTTCGCGAGTCAATAATTATTCCTTTTGATGATCCTCTAGTTGGAGATTTGGTTAAGCCTATTTAAAATAAAGTAATTGCATAAATTGTTATCGACGTATTATGAAACAAGAGCGTTTTGTGCCTGATATTGAACAAGTTAAAAAGGTCTCTCTACAATTCCAAGAGGTATTTCAGCGAATGGACAGAGAAATTGGAGTTTTGGACGGTCTAATTGCGGAATTAGATCAACAAATTCAGACTACACGGCGATCCCAGGCTTCAAAGGCCAAATCTCTCAATGCCATGCCTTAGTTCGGTTCTTAAGATTCAGTTATGTACTTCAAACGGCTACAATTTACGATTTTCATTAAAGTGGTCTGATCCCTCTAAATTCCCCTTAAAAAGGGGGACTTGACCCTGAACTTTAAGGGTTCGATAAATTCAAACTATGACCGTTTAAAGTATAGAAGGAGTTAGAAGGCTGTTTGAGACAATTGAATTTACAGTTAGCACGGGTCAAAAAATACTTTGTGCCGTTAGCGATCATGTTTTAGTTCCTATCGCTAAAGTTTCAATTTATGCAATGGGAAAAGTTCCGATTTATCCTAAACAAGAATTATCTGAACTTCAAGCTTTCAAACAAAATAATCGCAAAGTGTTTGACTCAAATTCTAATAATGAAAGACGTTTATTGGAGATCAAAAAACTCAAGCATAACTACGAGCGATCGCAGGCTATGTTAAATTCAGTTTTGTTAATGGGGTTTGATGATTCGGCTACAACTGTCAATACAATTATTGCGCATTTGTTAGAGATTGGTCAATCTATTAATGAGGTAAATTGTAAAAATTATAATAGCGAAATAGTTACCCCTAGCGGTATTTTGTTGGTGATTAGCACTTGGAAAATCTTGCCAAGGGGAGAGCGATATTTAACAACGATTAATTTTAATCCTATTAACCAGGGGTAATGACTATGAATGCTGACGAATTAATGATGTTAACGGAAGACCAGATTGATTTTGAGTCGTTATCTATAGATATACTCAAAAATTTGGCATTAGGGGATGAGTTATTTATGGCGACTTCGGCTTTAGCGGAGTTAGGCTACCGTGATCTACAACAAGCGGAAATAATTGCTTGGAAGATTTTATCGGAGCAAAAGGGAGATTCTCATTTACAGGCTTTGGCTTTGGAAGTGATGTTTAACTGTAATCCAGACAAGACGATTGATTTTATTCAGACTTATCGGGGGAAAATGAATAATATTCTATTGGATGCAGTTGAGGATATAATTAAGGAAAATAATCTGGCTAATTTTCAGGATTCACCAGTCTTAATTGAAGTCAGTTAGGATTTGCTAAAAACAAAAAAAATCGCCTATCCAAAATTAAGAGAAAAGCGATCGCCTCTTCTCAGTTAAAAAAATGCGATCGCCCCTTACCAAATAGATAAAAAGCGATCGCCGATTAGTAGATTTTTTATTTAAGGTAAGATAAAAACTGGGTATTTTTACTGGTATCAATCGGCTGATTAAGACGGGGCATCACCAATTGCTCAAGTTTCTGGTTATGGCGTGTTAATAATGTAATCATTTCAGAATCTTTTAATAAAGCAAAAAGAGCTTCATCATCTTGTACCGCAGATTCCATTTTATCAATACCCTGCCAACGAGAGGCTACTTGGATGAGGTCATAAAGCCGTTTTACTTTACCAGCACCCCGCGCTTCACCAAACCCTGGAATAATGTTTACGACACGTTGCCAATCTTCAAGTGGTTCCTCCAGACCGCAACTTTTCCCCGCTAGGCTTTCTATAATGTCAACAATCGAACCCAATCCCAAAAAGCCGACTGTTGTACAGCCAATCATTTTAGCTTTAATGGTTTCACCAGAATTAAAAATTTCAGATTTAACTGTTTTGATTTCCTGGTTAATTGAAAAAAGCCAATTATTTGCGACTTTCGCAAGGGAATGTTTAGGGTAGTTTTTCCGCAGACTCTTGAGAAATTCCCTCGATTGAGGATAATCAATAGCATTGTAGTAAGCCATTGAACAATTCATATCAACAACAGCCATAAAAGACGGCAATTTCGCAATAGCAGGAATACTTTGAAAGGTTGCAGTCTGAGAACACATATTCGCATTCTTGACCGCCGCTTTTTGGACGTTGGGTGATAGAGAATGCCTCGGTGCAAAAGTAAGAAAGCGGCGATATTGACCTAATTCTTGTTCATTTTGACCACGTTTAGCGTAAAATTGACCACATGAATAATAGAAAAGAGGAGTATTCGATTTTGCATTAGGAATAACCTTCGCGTTTACCAAGTTATCAACGCGATCGCAAGACTCAATACCTGCCAACTTGACTAATTTATAGTTTCCGAAAAGAGCCGTAATTGAAGAACGGGTTGCTTTCGTTAACTCGTCGCTGGGATATTGCTCAACAAAAGTAGATGAAATCACCAACGCTTTTGATAAGTTTCCTTGTTGCTTAGCTTGAGTTGCTTGCTGATTAGCAGTCATAAAAGCATCACAAATTGCTATCTGTTGCTGTGCAAGGTCTGTCAATCCATCAAAGGCATTAAAAGGAAACGATGCCGTTTCTTTAACCTGAGTAAAATAAGATATTGCCTTTGGACAATTAACGGATTGCTTCGCCATTTGTCCCTGTTTAAAAGACTCATCGCGGAAGGCGGAGGTTTCTTGAACTTGGTGGATAAAAACGGTGAGACCAGTGACAAAAACCGCAGCAATACTGCCACCTGTGAGTAAGGTCTGTGTCGAACTACGCATTTAAGCATCTCCTGAGTTACTCGTGTTGAACCCAAAATTATGATCACAATTTTGACATACCGTAACTAGATGTCTAGAGAAGTTGCAAAATAGTCCAACTATTTTTTTAAAACTACCGACAGTATATTTTGATAAAAAAAGCAATAAGAGAAGTTGGGACTTTTTTTTGAAAAGTTGGGGTATTCCCCAAGTATTCATCATTAAGTCAGAAGATAAGATAACATTGTGTGGAAAATATTAAAAAAATGATAGAATCTTGCAAACTTTAGTTTCTAAACACCGAACAAGCTAATGAGTACAAAGGGGCTATGCAATACACTTTGTCAACTTTCTTCAGAAGCTCAAGCAAAGAAGAGGTATCCGATCGATTGTCGAAGTTTTGTCTGTCAACAAGGGTTTGACATTTTCCGACTTTTTGAATCACTAAATAAAATCAAGAAACGTCAACTTTCAGATCAAGAACGTGAGTATATTTGTTTACGACTGGCTGCATATAGTCCACAGACTATTGCCTGCTACTTTCTTAAGCATGAAATTATTTCTATGAAAGACTTAAAAGATGAATGGTCAGATGAAATTGAACAAAAAAATAAAATCTTGAAGTCCGAGATGTCCAAAACGGTACATAGGTACATCAAGAAGCTTATGGAGGTAGAAGAGGATTCTCGTTTTTCATGGCCAGAATTTATTGATTTTCTGGAAGCAAATGGTTATCAGGAAACATCTCACAATACTAAAACTTCTAACGTATTAGTAGAACATAAAATTGATCTTGACAACAACGAACTTATTCAATTATGGCAGCGATTTATTGAACAAAATTTTCTTAACATCAGAATTATTGGTACTGGTATCGTGTGATCAAAGCTAGAAAAAGTTATGGTGTAAGAGTTTGAGAAAATAGAAAATAACTTACGACTGGACATATTCCCGTTTTTG
>Ga0208854_1000462_pt1 | contig 9999 bp, 6 predicted proteins | sample LakMenEpi30Nov11_FD_150748 | JGI IMG/M metagenome (GOLD analysis project Ga0208854, IMG submission 150748) | Freshwater microbial communities from Lake Mendota, WI - 30NOV2011 deep hole epilimnion (SPAdes) | ecosystem: Environmental > Aquatic > Freshwater > Lake > Epilimnion/Euphotic zone ...
CCGAGCTGGGAGAGTTGATTGATTCCAGTCACTGCTTGGCCGAACGACTTCAGCGGCCGGCGTTGGTGCTTTCCGCAGGGAAGGATTGCTTCGTGAAACCGGAGCAAATTTCATCGTGGTTCGAACGCATCCCATCGGCTGACAAAACCCATCGGCTGTATTCCGATGCTTACCACCTTCTCTGGCACGATTGGGACCGCGAGATGGTGATGAGTGATATCGAGTCGTGGCTCGACGGGCGGAGCCGCTGAAAGGCGCGGGATTTTATTTTCCGGCGGAGCGGGCTTCGAGGCGCGGGGCGGGGAGGTTTTCCGGTGCGCCAAGGGGCTCGACGATTTCCTCGGCTTCATCATCTTGGATGAGGGGTTGGCCGGATGCATCCAAAAGGCGAGCCGTCACAAAGATGATGAGGTTCTTTTTGATTTTTTGATCCACACTCGAGCGGAACAAGCGACCTGCCAGAGGGATGTCGCCAAGGAATGGCACCTTGTCATCAACCTTTTGCACATCCTCGCGGATCAGGCCGCCCATGGCCACGGTTTGGCCATCCCAAATGCTCACGCTGGATTCGACTCTTCGGATAGAGAAAACGGGCTGGTTCATCACATTTTCTGTGATTGTGTAAGGTGTTATTCCTGAGGGATTAGTTAATGGATTAGCTAAAGGGTCAAATCGAGGCCCCACGATAGGGGACCCAAAATTTATAAACCCATCGAATTCAACAACCTCCGGACGCAAGTTAAGGTCTATGGTATAATTATCAGCTCCCACCTGGGGTTCCACCTGAAGCAGGACGCCCAAGTCGCGTTTTTCAAATCCCGTCGGCGTGGAAGGGGTAACAATTCCGCCCGTAATTTGAAGGCCCGTCCCTCCATTATCATTATTATTACCGCCTCCTCCGCCCTTGCCGCCACCACCACCACCACCACCACCGCCCGGAAGTTCCGGCGGGTCGAACTCCGTGGGGAAAGGAAACTCCCGAATAATTTTGATGGTGGCAGAATTCCCGCTTTTGGTGGTGACTTTGGGTGCAGACATCAGGTCCACGCCCTTTTGTTGACTGAGAGCGCGGATGACTAATTGGAATTGGGGGTTTGTGAAAACGCCGGCAAGGCCAAAGATGCCGGGCGAGGCCACATTGGCTCCTTGAGGAATTCCAGCCACCAAAGCATCCAAGCTATTGGCCGTGATGGCAGAATTCACATTCGTTCCAATCCCGGACCGGTTTCCGGCGGTGACGGGATTTCCCCCAACCTGACCGAAAGGAAAGTTATTGTAGCTGGTAGTTGAGTCGCCCCCAGGCGTTCCGCCGTCACCATAGACTCCTCCTCCGATGGAAAAGGGACCGAGCAGCCAATCAAAACCCAGTTCATTAATATTGTTTTGTGAAATTTCAATGAACTTGGACTCGATCTCGACTTGGGTGGGTTTGACGCCGACATCGCTCTCCACCAGCGTGTCCACAAGATCCAAAGCGCCTTGGGTGTTGCGAACGATGAGTTTGCTGCCTGAGGAGACATAATTGGCGAATGCCCCGGGTGGAAAAGGGATACCTTGTTGCTTGAGGTAATCCGTTGCATTCTTCATGCCTTTGAGCTTTTTGTTGCTGTCGGCGGAGGATTGGCCCGCTTCAGGCTCCCCTTCGGATTCCGAGGGCGATGTGGAGGGGATTAAGTTTGGGGAGACACGATACTCTTTGACCAGCAATTCTTCGGTGCTTTCCGTTGCAGGAATGAGAGAGACAGCAAAAGGCTCAATTTTTTGTTTTAAACCAGTGAGTTCCGTGAGGTAGCGGATGGCTTCGATGAGGGGAACATTCTTGAGGTCTAGGTTGACGCGAGAATTCTCTGTGACAACAGGGGAGGCCGGCTCCTCTGATCCGGGTTCCGGAGCCTCGCCTTCATTGACGGGTGCGGCGGGAGGGGGGAGTTTTAGCACGATATTAACTCCTTTTGTTTTGGAATCCGCGCTAAAGGAATCGAGTTGGCGGCTTTTCTGTTTCAAAATTTCCACGGCTTCACGAATGGTGACATCGTTGAGGCTGAGGCTATCGATGACGATGCCATTGAGCTTTCGCATCATTTCATCCTTCGTGGATGCGGAACCGCCGCTCGAGGCGCCCTCCGTCGAGCGATCTTTACTGATCCTGCGAACCGGCTTTTCCCAAGCGCGATCGGCCAGCCAGAGCATCTCGCTTCGGGTTTCATTGTAGGCCTCGTTGTAATAACCGGTGCGTTGTTGGTTCACTTGCTCCATGCCTTGGCGGGCAGCGATGTTGTAGGGATCAAGATTTAAAACCTGCTCGTATCGCTTGATGGCGAGATCGTTCCGTCCAGTGGCAAAGTAACCCGCTGCTTCGTTGAGCAGTTTATCTATCTCATCCCGTTTGACGGCAAATTTCGGATCGATCGTGGTGTTGTAATTTTGCTTCTCGAGCTGCGAAAGAATCTGAGCGGCCGGCTTGTAGGTGGGATTGATTTGGGGATCGAGAACGGTCTTGGCGACATTTTCCGCCTCGGCATAGTTGCCGCGGGCGATGAGGCTGCGAGCGTAGTCCACAGCGGTTTTACTGAATTCGTTGATAACAGTTTGTCGGTTGGTCGCGGTCGCGGTGCCGGCCGGAATAAGTTCCAAGGCTTTGAGATAATCGTCGTAGGCTTGTTTGAGATTTTTGTCCTTCAAAGCCCGCTCCGCTCGGACCACAAGATGTTCGCCTTGTTTGACTTTTTCTTGGCGACGGATTTCTTCGCGTTCCGCCAAGCGGACGAGGTCGGTCGCCTGAAGCGCCATCGGAATCCAGAAGGTCGAGAGAAGAAGAATTGAGGAAAACTTTTTCATGATGCGATTTATTCAGGCAGCGGAGCGGACAAAACATCGCCCGGAATAGACTCCTCGATCATTTCGGCCACGCTTGGCTCTGCCACAATGGCATCTTCTTCCTCGGCTTTAATGATCGGCTGGCCTGCGGGATCCATTAAACCTGCCGTGACAAACATCACCAAATTCCGCTTGATGTGTTGATCGACATTGCTTCGAAACAATCTTCCTGCCAGGGGAATATCTCCAAGAATAGGAACTTTATCTTGAACCTTTTGCACATCCTCTCGCATGAGGCCGCCCAAGACCACGGTTTGTCCATCATAAATGGAAACCTGGGTGATCACCTCGCGAGTGGAGAAGACAGGCTGATTCATAGTATTTGGAGTGACTTCAAATGTTCCAGAGGGGCGTGGAATAATGGCTAAAGGGTCGACAAACTGAACCGTTGCGTTAATTGGGTTTCCATAATTAATAAACCCTTCAAATTCAATGACTCGGGGGGCCAAAACCAACTCAATGGTGTAATTATCCGGGCCAACGGTGGGTTCTACTTCCAGCGTAATTCCGGTGTGCTTGGTCTCCCAACCGGCGGGAGTATTTGGAATTGCGGGGGTGTATTTGGATCCATTGCTTGCGGAAACTTGGGGCGGCTCGAACTCGGTTGGGTAGCGGAAGTCACGAATGATTTCGATCAAGGCCCGCTGGCCGCTCTTGGAGGTGACGCGTGGAGCGCTGACGAGGTCGATGCCTTTCTTTTGGCTCAAAGCGCGCAGAACGACTTGAAATTGAGGGTTTGTAAACACACCTGCCACACTCAAAATACCAGGGGCGGCTCCGGCCGGAGATCCTAAAAGGAGAGCATCCACGGCATTGAGTTGAATGGCGGTATCAAACCCTGAGCCACCGGCGCCGCCTCGGTTGCCGGCAGTGATCGGGCCCGAAGTCGAGGAAGAAGCTCCCACGGGAACTCCCGAGCCGGGATTGATCAAGGGATAGCTCGAATTATTGATGTCGCGCCCAAAGCCCATCGTGCCGCCTCCGCCATAAACTCCAGACCCTCCGGCTAATGCAAATTGGCCGAGCAGCCAATCAAAGCCGAGTTCATTGAGGTTGTTTTGAGTGACCTCCAAAAACTTCGCCTCGATCTCGACCTGGGTCGGTCGGGCGGCGTTGGCTATTTCTACCAAGCCATCAATAAAATCCAAATTGGGTTGGGAGTTTTTGACAATCAATCGGCTGGAGCTGGGGATGTAATTGGCGCTTGCTCCAGGGGGGAATTCTACGCCTTGGGAAACGAGAAAGTTCACAGCTTTCGAGGTGGCCGCGACGGGTTGGCCGTCTGCGCCGGTTTCGGGAGCGCTGCCAGGCACGGACTCAACAAATCCTGGTGGAACTTTGTATTCCTTGGTGATCAGCACATCGGTATTTTCAGTTTGCGGAACCACGACCACGGCATGGCGCTCGATCTTGATTTTTAGATTTGCCGCGCGAGAGACATAATCGAGGGCCGAGCGGAGGGGCACATCCTGTAGCGAGAGGGTGATCGGATAGGAGGCATCCGGAGAGTCGGGAGGAAGTTTGAGAACGATATTAACCCCCTTATTCTTCGGATCGGGTTCGGTGTCATCCAAATCCGCCGCGCGCTTGCGAAGGAAGCCAATGGCTTCGACAATGGAGGAATCTGTGAAATCGAGCTTCGGAATAATGATTGTGTCGAGTTTGTCGCCAATGGCTTCCGTTCCGCTCAGGGCGATGTCTGGTTGCTCGATGATGGAGGTCACGCCCTCATTGAATTTCCGAACCGGAAGCTCCCAGGCTTTTTGCACCTGCATGAGCATATCGCCGCGGGTTTCATTGTAGGCGGCGTCCGCATATTTTTGGCGGGCCCCGTTGATGCGTTCCATCAATTTCCGAGCGGCGATGTTGTATTTATCAACATTCAAAACCTGCTCGCATCGCTTGAAGGCGAGGTCGTAGCGGCCGGTCGCAAAAAACCCCTCGCTTTCCTTGATGAGTTTTTTGACCTCTTCGACCTTGGCGACATGACCCGGGGTCAATGTGCCGCGATCTACAAAGCCCGTGGGATTCATGAGCTGCGAACGCAGGGCAAGGGCTGGGGCGTAGTTGGGATTGTAGGAAGGCTCGAGAGGCACCTCGACGATCGTTCGGGCATCGGCGTAGCGGCCCTCGGAGACGCGGAGGCGGGCAAGCTTCACGGCGGCATCGCAAAATCCATCCAGTGCCTGTTGCTTCACATCGGCCATGGCGGCGCCGCCCTGCGGCAGGATATCCACCGCACTCTTGAAGTAGGCGTAGGCCGACTCGTAATCCAAATCCGCCATCGCCTCATCGGCCTTGGAAATCTGACCTGCGGCGAATTGTTTTTTTTGCTCGAGGAGTTGGATTTGACGCTCGACGGAGCCTTGAACTCCGGGGAATTGAGCGGTGGAAACCGCCACCAATCCAAAGGTGGCAGCCATCGCAAGCGTCAGGGTCTTTCTGTTCAACATGGGCTAGGGAGATGATGCGGCAGGTGTGGAAATTTTTAGAGTTTTTCCGGTGGCGATGTCCTGTATTTGGGCGGAGTCGGCTTGAATGTCAATGAGCTTGAACTTCGCCGGATCGGGCGGGATATCGAATTCGTCGCCTTTTTTATAAGTCTTCACCTCATTGGTCAGAAGATTGCGGAATTCTCCGAAGGAGGTCGGATCGTTGATTTCCTCGTTGTATTTAAGAACCAAAGTCTCGCGGGTGTTGGTGTTTTCGATCTTCAACTCGGAGAGGTCGCCCTTCACATTCACGCCGTAGGGGCCGGGCTTGGCGGTGTAGCCAACAATCTTGTAGGGCGCCTCGGCGATCTGCTCGTTCAACTTCTTGTATTGGGTGCGTCCGGTTCCTTTCAAATCCTTGAAATTGATCTGGAATTCTTTTCCATCTGTTCCGCCATCGCCTTTGAAAATGATGCGGAATGGCACGGGCTTGAAAGCCACCAGTTGCATTTTGGTGAAAGAGGGGGGTGTGGAGGTTTTGTCCTTCGGGTTGGTTTTGGCGTTGAACTCCTCGAGGTTGCTGAATCCATCCCCGTCGGGGTCGAGTTTCAGAATGTTGTTGTTGGATAAATCCAAATCATTTTCTATAAACCAAGCATTCGGAACGGGGTGGTGGAGGTTCTCGCCGCCCTCGATGGGATCTAAAAGTTTGCCATCTTTCAAAAGATATTTGCGTGAGACGAACAGCGAGCCCTTCGCTCCGGTGGTATCAGGTTGCCATCTGACTGGCGCGGACGCGGCGGCGCTGGCATCTTGGATGGGTTGGAGATTTGGTTTTTCGAATTGGTCGGGCTGCTGAGGAGTTGTTGAAATTACCTCGATCTCGAGACCGGGCCTTGTGGCGATCCATGTGGCATTCGCTACCAAGAGCAAGGTGGCCAAAGCCAGAATCGCCAAATCGTAATGTTTTTTGAACCAATCCATGATGGCTATTGTGCCGGAGTCGGCTGGGTTGGTGGTTGGGGTTTCTTTTCCTCAACATTCCGTTCGGGGAAGTCGAGAATTTCAAAAACCACCGTGGCCTTGACGAGTTCGGAGCCGAAAATCATGGGCAATTTTTCCGAAGCTCCAGGAGACGTCGGGGCCGGAGCTGTGGCTGGCTTGGGCTTGCCGGTGTCGGCTTTGAGGGGGGCGGTCGGGCTGGTGTTCTCGATGGTCATGGAGCGGACCACGAGGAAGCCGGGATTGGCGGGAATTTTGTCGAAGGCGGAAATAAAGGAGTTTTGCGGCGCGGTGATGCCGAGAGTGAAGGAATCGAAAGCCAAGGGCTTCGCGACGGGCTCGTTGGGTTTTGGCGGAGCGGCCTTGGGATCGGGTGCGGCAGGAGCGGCACCGGCGTGTCGAACCAAGGAATCAATGCTGGTGATGCCGAGGGGGACAATGGCGTCGATGAGGCTCTTGATGGCTAGGAACTCTCTGTTGAGTTCCTGGGTTTCACCCCGCGGCGGGAGTTGGGTGCGGAAAGCATCGAAGCCGAAAAAGAAATTCTCTGGGAGAGCGGTTTTGTTCGCGGTGGCTTTTCGGAGGTTGTCGGCGGCGACGCGGAGATCGTCTTGGAATTTCTGCGGGGAGATTTCCGCAACAGGAACCTCCATTTTATTCAACGAGGTGACAAACTCCGTGATGGTTTTTTTGTAGTCCTCGACATTGGCTTGGACTTTTTTGAGGTTGGCTTCATCGGGGTAAGGCTGCTTCTTCTGCAGGCTACGCAGCTTTGTGATCGCCGAAGTGTAACCTGTGACGGCCTGCTCTTGCCTGACGGCGGCTTCCATGGCGAAAAAACCAGCCACGAGCGTGCCAACGAGCGCTATCGCGGCAATCGCAAGAACCACGGGGTTTTCCTTGAACCAATTCATGGCAGGATAATTGGGGTTTTGAGCGGCAGGCGCATCGTGAAGCCGTAGGCCCAAGCTTCCCCGGTGGGCGTCGTGCGCTCGGTGATCACGGATGCCCGGTCGGTGGTTTCGTTAATCCCAAAAACCGGCGAGCCGGCCAGTTGGTCGTAAAATTCATCGACGAGGGCGGTGCCTTTTTCGTTCGGCGGGTTGTCCAAATAAAGGCCCTTCACTTCGATGTGGGTGATGGATTTTTTGAGAGCCGCCTTGTCGGTGGGCGCGGGATTTTGTTGGTTGGGTTGGTTCGGTGCAGCGGGAGCCTCTTCGGTTTCGACCGGGGCGAGGCTGGTCACCCAAATGAAGCGCGTCGGGAGTTTGGCGGAGAGTTCGTTGAGAATGTTGGACCACGCGGAGCGCTCGGCGGTGGCCAGAAGAAAGGGGGCAATCTCGGTGTCGAGGGCTTTTTTCTCCTTCAAGCTCGCATCGATCCCTCTGGAGGCAGCCTCGAGGGCTCCCGCCTGTGCAATTTCCGAGGCCGTTGCTTCCTCGAGAAGAGCGGCTCGGCGCGAGGTGTTGAACCACCACAGGATGGGAATGGCGATGAGCAGGGCGGCGGCGAGGGCGAGGTTTGGAATCCTCCGCGCCATGATTTGTGCTTGGACAACCGCCGGGGGCGTGAGGGCGATTTCCATCGGGCAATTTCCGAGGCCACGCAGGGCGCATCCGACAAGCTCCCCGAGCCCGTAGGAACTGGGAGGCGTCTCTTCGGGGAGAGCTCCTTCGGCGACGACGACATTTTTGAGCGGATTGAAAAACTCCACTCGTGCCTGGAGTTTCTCGACGAAAAATTCCGCGATGTAGCGCAGCGGCGTGCTGCCGCCGCAGAGAAAAACACGAAGCGGCGTCGAGCCGCCATGCGAGGAGCGGTAGAAATTCACCGACCTCGCAATCTCGGCGTGGAGGCGTGTCATCGTGTTGCGAATGACTTTCGAGAGGCGGGCCTCGATGGGATCCTCGGGATCGGCATAAGCGCCGCCAAGGCCGACGAGGCCTTTTTCGATCTTCAATTTCTCGGCCAGCGTGATGTCTTGCTCGAACTCCTTGGCGATCGCCGCGCTGATGGCATGTCCGCCAATGGGAATGCTGCGACTAAACGCGCGACCATTTTCCGAAAAAATCAGATTCGTCGTCCGAGCGCCGAGATCGATGAGGAGGGAGCTCTCTTCCACCTCGGGGTAATTGTATCGAAAGGCGTTGTAGAGAGCCATCGGCGCCACATCCACATTCCGCGCCCAGAGCCCACCGCGCGTCGCCGCATCCAGCACCTCGGTGAGTTGCTCGGTCTTGATCGCCACGAGGGCGATATCCCACGACTCGTCGCGGCGGTCGCCCATGATTTGGTGGTTCCAGACGACCTCCTCGATGGGAAAAGGAATATTCTGCTGGGCTTCGAAGCCGACGATGGATTCGACATCCTCGGGCGTCGCGCCGGGCAATTTCAGGAAACGCGAAAAAACCGCCTGCGATGGCAGACAGGCGAAAACGGGCGCGCCGGCCTTGGCTTTCAGCGTCTCGCGGAGTTCCTTCGCCACCGTCTCGATTTGCAATGGCCGTGTCGCATCGGCCGCGGAATCCAGAATCAACTCGGACTTCGCGAATCCCAGCAATTGGAGTCCACCCCCAGGCAAAACCTCGAACTCCGCCAAACTGACGGTTTGCATTCCGAGATTGAGGCTGAGGATGCGTTCGGGTCGGGCCATGGGTCGCTAGGCGAAAAACTCAGAGGCCCGACTTGGGCTTCTCGGGCAGGTAGTAGTCCCAAGACAAATCAGCAAAAGGCGTGTCGCTCTTGGCCAGCACGCGGCCGGTGACTTCGGTGAATTTTTCGGTGCTGTCCCACCAGCCTTTGTCGCCGCGCACTTGGCTTTCGGAGGCCTTGCGGGCGATGACGCCGGTGCTGTCGCTGATCGTCACGCCGATATCTATAATGGCTTGATTGATTTTGCCAGGAGCTTCCCCATCAAAAAATTTCAACAAAGTCTGCGGAGCCACGAAGGCGCCGACATGCAGGCCTTTTCCAAAGAGATATTCGGCATGTGACACCGAGCCGGTCAGCAGCGTCGCTTTGCCATCCTCGGTGAGGCTCTTGTTGTTGAGAAGAATGTAGTAATTCACCGTCAAATCCTCCCCGAGTTTCGGGCCATTTTTGGTGGGCTGCGGAATGTCAATCTCCACATCGATCTCGAGCCAAGGGGAAGGTTCGCCTTGAGCGCTCTCTTTCGAGTAGCTGGACTCAGTCTGCGGGGAGGGAATCAGCGCCGCCTCGAGTTTTTCGATTTCACACTTCACCGCGGACTGCGCGAGGGCGGGTCCGGAAGCCAATGCTAGAAAAATCGCGGCGGCGAGGAGCAACACAGGGGCGAGGGGTTTTGTCATAGGAAGAGGTTCTCTAGCGAAACGGGACGGCCAAGTAAACCGCTAAGAGGGATCAAACCCGTCCGCGGAAAAACTCGATCGTCTCGCGGATGCCTTGGTCGAAATCCACTTTTGGCTCCCAGCCGAGGATTTTCTTGGCGCGGGTGATGTCGGGTTGGCGAACTTTGGGGTCGTCCACGGGAAGCGGCTTTTGTTCGATCGGGCAGTTCGCTCCGGTGATGCGAAGGATTTCCTCGGCGAATTGGCGGATCGTCATCTCGCGCGGGTTGCCGATGTTCACTGGCTCATGGAAATCCGACATCATCAGGCGGAAAATTCCATCGATGAGATCGGAGACATAGCAGAAACTCCGCGTCTGC
>Ga0208854_1000463_pt1 | contig 9973 bp, 7 predicted proteins | sample LakMenEpi30Nov11_FD_150748 | JGI IMG/M metagenome (GOLD analysis project Ga0208854, IMG submission 150748) | Freshwater microbial communities from Lake Mendota, WI - 30NOV2011 deep hole epilimnion (SPAdes) | ecosystem: Environmental > Aquatic > Freshwater > Lake > Epilimnion/Euphotic zone ...
CCTACAGTGATTTTATCGCGTGGGACATCTAGGGTCACGGTTTGGTTTATTCTCCTTAAAAACAGCCCGGGAAAGAAAATACCTCTAGGTATATTATCAAGAAAAGATTAGCATCTCGAAGGATGGATCTCTATTGAAATTATAGGCCATGGTTTAGAAGAACTAAATCAATGTTTATATTTCAGAAAGTTAATTCGCTTGATTTTTAGAAAACTCTTAAAATCCAGCGCTATTAATGATCATGAATCCGTAAAAGTTTCCGTATTGGCCAAGCTGGTCTATTCCAGTCTTGTCGGAAACATAGAATAGAAAGGTCAGGCAATTTGTTTGCCTGCTTCTAGGTTTTGTGCCATTGGAGTGGTGCTTATGGATAATGGCAACAGTGGTGTGAACGGCTCATCTTCCGCAATTTTGGAATCCACTTCGGTTCCAAATGATGTAGATATGGTGGAAACCCGCGAGTGGCTCGATTCTCTTTCTTCGGTTTTACAAACCAGCGGCATTGATCGGGCTGAATATCTCCTCACTCAATTACGCTTAAAAGCTCATACTGAAGGCGTACATATTCCCTTCACTGCAAATACGCCCTACATCAACACCATTCCACCCGGCAAGCAACCTGCCTACCCAGGCGACCGCGAAATCGAACGCAAAATTAAAAGCTTGATCCGCTGGAACGCCATGGCAATGGTTGTTCATGCCAACGAATTAGATGGTACTTTGGGTGGCCATATTTCAACTTTTGCTTCCAGTGCAACCCTTTACGAAGTAGCTTTCAACCATTTCTTCCGTGGTCCAGAGACCCCTGGCGGTGGCGACTTGGTTTATTTCCAAGGCCACGCTTCACCTGGTATTTATTCCAGAGCTTTCCTTGAAGGCAGACTTAACGAACAACATCTTAAAAACTTCCGCAGAGAACTTGAACCAGGCGGTGGTTTATCTTCCTACCCACATCCTTGGCTTATGCCTAATTTCTGGCAATTCCCGACTGTTTCAATGGGCCTTGGCCCCATTATGTCGATTTATCAAGCCAAGTTTAACCGCTATCTTCAAGATCGTAAAATCGTTGCACCTTCCGACCGCAAAGTCTGGTGCTTTTTAGGCGATGGCGAATGCGATGAACCTGAAACTTTAGGTGCAATCAATCTCGCTTCCAGAGAACACCTTGATAACCTTATTTTTGTAATCAATTGCAACCTCCAAAGGCTTGATGGCCCTGTAAGAGGCAACGGCAAAATCATTCAAGAACTTGAAGCGGCTTTCAAAGGCGCTGGCTGGAATGTTATCAAAGTCGTTTGGGGCAGCGAATGGGATCCCATTATTGCCAGAGATCGTACCGGTATTCTTTTACATCGCATGAATGAAACCGTCGATGGTGAATACCAAAAGTATGCAGTCGAAGATGGCGCCTATTTACGGGAGCATTTCTTTGGCAAGTATCCTGAACTTCTTAAGCTTGTTGAAGATTATTCTGATGAGGAACTCACCAAGCTTCGTCGAGGCGGTCACGACCCATTAAAAGTTTATGCTGCTTATAAAGCCGCTACCGAAACCAAGGGCGTTCCTACTGTCGTTCTTGTAAAAACTGTAAAGGGTTACGGTTTGGGCGAAGCAGGCGAAGGAATGAATATCACCCATGGGCAGAAAAAGCTTAAGGCGAAGCATCTCCTAGATTTTCGAACCCGTTTCAATCTGCCTTTCTCGGATGAAGATGTAAGCAAGGCTCGCTTCTTCCTTCCCGACCAAAACAGCCCTGAAATTAAATACCTCCATGAACGCAGAAAAGCTTTAGGTGGCTACCTCCCTGTTCGAACTTCCAAGGCCCCTGATCTAAAAACTCCTGGGCTAGAATTCGTCAAGCGTTATGTCACTGGTAGTGGTGATAAGTCCCCTTCCACCACCGGGGTTTTTGTCGACATGCTTGGCCAGTTTCTTAAAGACAAAGATATCGGCGCACGCGTTGTACCCATTATTCCTGACGAAGGCCGTACCTTTGGTATGGATCCTTTCTTTACCACCTTCAAAATCTATTCTCATGTCGGGCAACTTTACGAGCCCGTCGATGCGAAAATGGCTGTTACCTATCGTGAAGCCATTGATGGCCAAATTCTTGAAGAGGGCATCACCGAAGCTGGGGCGATGTCTTCATTCATCGCAGCAGGAACTTCGTACACCACCCATGGCGTACAGATGATCCCCTTCTATATTTATTACTCCATGTTTGGATTTCAGCGCATAGGCGATCTTGCTTGGGCTGCTGCGGATCTTCGAACCAGGGGCTTTATGCTCGGAGCTACTGCAGGCCGTACCACGCTTAGTGGCGAAGGCCTTCAGCACGAAGATGGCCATAGCCATTTGGTGGCTTCCACCGTGCCCAATCTAGTGGCTTATGATCCCGCTTATGCTTACGAACTCGCAATTATTTTGCGGGATGGTATTCGCAGGATGACTGGCCCAACTCAAGAAGATGTTTTCTACTACATCACTCTTTACAACGATAATTACCCCATGCTTCCTATGCCTGAGGGCGCTGAAGAAGGTGTGCTCAAGGGTATTTATAAACTTAAAAAATCCTCCATCGAAGCTCAGGGAGGCAAGAAGGTTCATTTGTTCGGCAGTGGGCCTATTTTGGTTCACACTTTAAAAGCACAGCAAATGCTTGCAGAACAATTTGGTATCGCTGCAGATGTTTGGAGCGTTACAAGCTACCGCGAGTTACGCAGAGAAGCATTGGAAGTGGATCGTTGGAATATGCTACACCCCACTCATACTCCAAAACTTTCGTATATCGAAAAAATATTGGGTGAAGAGGAAGGTGTTTTCATTGCTGCAAGCGACCATATGCGCTCAGTTCCCGAAATGATTACACGATGGGTTCCAGGCGGGCTTTTCGCCTTGGGAACCGATGGCTTTGGTAGAAGCGAAACAAGGCCTTCCCTTCGAAGGCACTTTGAAATTGACACCGAATGTATTACGGTTGGCACGCTTTACCAACTTAGCAAAAAAGGTCTGATTGAAACTTCTGTTGTTGCGGATGCAATTACAAAGCTGGGTATCGATCCAGAAAAAATCAGCCCGATGACCGCTTAATTATGTTGTTCCAGCCATTATTGAGCTGTGAATTTAGTCCCTGGTTCTTACTTGCAAGGATTTTGTACGATGTCTATTGAATTCAAGCTGCAAGCTCTAAAAGAAAACGTCGAGATTGTTGAAGTCAACGCTATCAAAGTAAATGTGGGTGATATCGTTACCAAAGATCAACCTTTGGTCGAAGTTCAAGCTGATAAAGCTGCACTCGAAGTGCCCTCTCCCGCTGCTGGAAAAATCACCCAGATCCTTATCAAACAAGGCGATCAAGTAAAAATAGGACAACTTATTTTTGTCATCGACCCTGCTGGTGCGGGCGCTGCTGCAGCTTCCTCATCTCCTCCACCTGTTCCTCAAAAAACACCTGTGGCTGCTCCTATTCCAGCTCCTGCTGCGGTTCCAGTTGCAACTGCAACTCCCGCAAAAGCTGCACCCATTGTTCTTGCTCACGATGACAACAAAGTTATTCCTGCAGGCCCTTCCACCAGAAGAATCGCCCGAGAGCTTGGCGTCGATCTTGGTCATGTTCCAGGCACCGGCAGGCATGGCAGAGTAAGCGAAGATGATGTACGAAGCTTCGTAAGAGGCAGCAGCTCAAACGGATCCTCGGGTGGCTCCATTTCTGTTCCGCCTCTTCCACGCTTCGAAGATTTTGGCACCGTTGAAAAGCAGCCCATGTCTGCCATTCGCAGGGCTACCGCAAGGCAAATGTCACTTTCATGGAGCATTGTGCCACATGTTACTCAAAGCGATTTATCAGACATCACCGATTTCGAAACCTTCCGCAAATCGCAAACCAAGGGGCCAAAGCTTACCATCTCGGCTTTTGCGATGAAGGCTGTGGTTGTTTTGCTTAAGGAATACCCTGTATTCAACAGCAGCATTGATGTTGCGGGTAATCAAATCATCCACAAAAAGTTTTATAATATAGGCGTTGCAGTTGATACAGAAAATGGCCTTCTTGTTCCTGTGATCCGCGATGTCGACAAAAAAAGCATTGCTGAACTTGCTGAAGAATTGACATCCATTGCTGAGCGGGCAAGGCAACGCAAACTCGATTCCAAGGATCTTACCGGTGGTACCTTTACCATCACGAATCTGGGTGGGATTGGTGGCACTGGGTTCACCCCCATTGTCAATTATCCTGAAGTTGCAATTCTTGGTATCTCGCGAGGTAGGCTTGAACCTGTTGTTCATAACGGGGAAATCGTCCCACGCTTGATGATGCCCTTGTCTCTCTCCTATGATCATAGAGTGATTGATGGTGCGATTGCTGCCCGATTTACGAGGCGGTTGGCAGAGATGCTGGAAAACCCTTATCAGCTTCTTATTCACGCTTAATTTCAGGCCTCTTGACTACTTTTGTTTACATAAGGATCGAATGAAATGGCACAGATTCAGGAAACCCAACTGGCTGTTTTAGGTGCGGGGCCAGGTGGATACGCCGCTGCTTTTCTTGCTGCTGACCTTGGCATGAAAGTTACACTTATTGAAACTGGGCCCAAACCTGGCGGCACATGCCTTAATGTTGGGTGCATCCCTTCAAAATCTGTTTTACATATCGCTAAACTAATCCAAGATGCCAAGGAAGGTATCCACTTTGGACTTAAATTCGGCGAACCAAAGATTGATCTCAATCTCGTTCGAGGCCATTGGCAGAATGTCGTAAGCTCCTTTTCCACCAATCTGGGAAGGCTTTGCGACGCCCGAAAAATTAACTTTGTTCAAGGTAAAGGTAAGTTCACTTCGCCCAACACCATCGAGGTCGAAGGCAAAGGCACTGTCAAATTCGAAAAATGCATCATCAGTACAGGCTCTAGCCCTACCAAACCACCTGCTTTCAACCTTCCCACCAGTCGCATCATGGATTCCACAGGTGCTCTCAAACTCGAAGATATTCCGGCTAAGCTTCTCATCGTTGGTGGTGGTTACATCGGATTGGAACTGGGTTTTGTTTATGCTTCTTTGGGTAGTAAAGTCACCGTGGTAGAAATGTCAGATGGCTTACTGCCTGGCGCTGATCGCGACCTAGTTATGCCTTTACACCGCAGACTTGAAACCATCTTCCACAAGATCTTCCTTAAAACCAAGGTTGTCAAAGTTGAAGAAGTTGCAAAGGGAATCAAAGCCACTATCGAGGGTCCAGAAGTCACAGAGAAAGAACCGATTTTTGACAGAGTTCTAGTTTCGGTTGGCAGAAGACCCAACACAGGCGATATCGGCCTCGATAAAACAGGCATCGTTTTAAACCAGAAAGGTTTCATCCCTGTTGATGATCAAATGCGAACTGCTGTTGAGCATATTTTTGCAATTGGCGATGTCGCTGGTGATCCTATGCTTGCACATAAAGCCACCTACGAAGGCAAGATTGCTGCTGAAGTTATTTGTGGCGAACCCGCTGTTTACGATGTCAAAGCGGTGCCTGCGGTTATTTTTACCGACCCAGAAATTGCATGGTGTGGCTTAACTGAAAATGAAGCCCAAGCCAAAGGCATTGAAGTTAAACGCGTTCGTTTCCCTTGGGCTGGGTCAGGCAGAGCCATGACTCGCAAACGCACCGAAGGCCTTACCAAGCTTTTAGTAGACCCAAAAACAGAGCGCATTCTGGGCATTGGTATTGTTGGTGTCGATGCTGGCGAAATGATTGGCGAAGCTATGCTTGCTATCGAAATGGGCGCTTGTGCACGCGATTTAGCCATGACTATGCATGCGCACCCCACTCTTTCTGAAACTATTTCGGAAGCTGCTGAATCTATTTTCGGACACCCGACCCATGCAATGCCCAAGAAATCTTAAGCTTCATCCGCTTTTGCTTTCAACCTAAAACATAAAAGAAGGACTGGAGTTATATCTCCAGTCCTTCTTCCTTTTACAATAATTCAGCTTACCACCCTAGTTGGGCAGAAGTTCTGGCCCATCGATAACTTTAACCTTGCTGTCTTTCTTTAAGGGTTCCAATTTCAGTGGCTCCGCTTTTTTCGAAGATGGCACTGGCTTCAAAGCTGGACTCGTACCAGGATTCATCACATTCATTCTTGAAGTAGGCTTGGCAATTACTGGAGCTCCATTGGAAACCGGCAATGGTGGAATAATGTTTGGTGCATCTGCAAGCGGCGGTTCACCACTTTGGATTGCGCTTTCGATATTTTTGGGCGCAGACCTATACCCTGCAAGATTGTATTGAAGCAATGAACTTCTTGCTTGAATACGCACTCTCATGGATGCATCTGTGCTTATCGAATTTTCTAGCGCCTGACCAACTAAAGGCGAAACCGGCCTGATTTTGCTGAGTGATATGGCTGCTTCCGCCCTTACCGAGGGCTTTTTATCGTTAGCCAATGCTTCGATTAACACAGGCACCACCATAGGGAAGGCTGCTGGATCGAATTGCCTTAGCTCCGACGCTGCATCAGCTCTTTTGTCTTCATCCCCATCGGTTTTAAGAATCCCGATTAATTCGGGAACTCTTTCTGTTGGGTTTTTAACTGGCTTCTTGCCAAAGAACAAACTGCCATTAATTACACCTGCTTGCACAGGCCCCATGCTTGCAACACCAAGCATCATTACCAAAAAAAATCGACTGTCCATGATTCCCTCCAAACAGCCAGTAACAAATAAATAACCATAAGCGATAGGGTTTCAAATCGACAAACAAAAGGATTTACCCATGGATATTGCCCCTGCAGGAAAGTTAATTTCTCGCAGAGAAACCTTACTACCGATACACTTTCACATTCGGAAAAAAGCTGTAACACTTATTAGGGTGGATTGCGTTGGGAAGAGTTTTCCGAGGCCTATTAAGGCCCGCACAATCGTTACATTTTAAAGCCCTTATACCTATGGTATTTAGCCCAAATCAGGTTATGATACCTACCTGAATCTACTTGTTTAATTTGAAAGGTTGTCGACATGATACGCATTGGACTCGCTGGCATTGGCTTCATGGGAATGATTCATTACCTTGCTGCGCAAAAACTTAAAGGCGCAAAGGTTACTGCGATTTCTAGTAGAGATCCTAAAAAACTTGCAGGTGACTGGCGCGGGATTCAAGGCAATTTCGGCCCCGCAGGCACTCAAATGAACCTATCGCAACATAAAAAATATGAGCGCTTTGAAGATATGATTGCGGATCCTGATATCGATCTGATTGATATCTGCTCACCCACTCACCTGCACCCCAGCATGGCGATTGCTGCACTTAAAGCTGGCAAACATGTGCTCGTCGAAAAGAGTATCGCTTTAGATATCAAGTCGGCTGATGCGATGGTGAAGGCTGCAAAAAACGCAGGTAAACTTTTGATGGTTGCACATGTTCTTCCTTTCTTTCCTGAGTTCGCTTTTGCTGCAGAGGCCATTAAATCTGAAAAATATGGCAGGCTTCAAGCTGCGCATTTTGTTAGGGTCATCTCTAAACCTGATTGGTCGAGCGACATCGATGACAGCTCTAAAACTGGTGGCCCCGCTGTTGATTTACACATCCACGATACTCACTTTATTGGCCTAATTGCTGGCGTGCCAGGCAGGGTTTTTTCTAACGGAATCACCCGTAACGATGGCACCGTCGAGTTCCTTACCACCCAATATTTGTATGGGGATAATGGCCCTGCGATTTCTTGCAGCAGTGGCGCACTTAATATGGATGGCAGAGCATTTGCCCATGGTTTCGATATCTACATGGAAAAAGCCACCCTCACTTATCATTCTGTTGGCCAGCCCCTTACCTTACTCACCAAGGATGGCAAAACAAAACAACCCACTTTGAGTGGTGGTGGTGATCCACTTTTTGCATTCACTAAAGAAATTCAAACTGCAGTTAACGGAGTGGTCAAAGGAATCGAACCAGACTTGCTAAGTGGCGCCCTAGCACGCGATGCATTGGTTTTGTGCCACAAGGAAATTCAATCCGTTAATACAGAGAAAGTGGTGATCGTAGGATAGAAAACCTAACCGAATTAGGTTGCATCCCATTCTTCCCATTTTTCCAATATGGTAAAATTCGGATTATTCTTAGCTTTTTCCTAAAGCTAATTCTTTGCCTGACCCGAATAGAACATATAGCTTCCTATAGGTTTTATTTGGGTAGGGTTTATTCATGGGCTTCCAGAAATCAATTTACCAGTTCTTGATTCCTTTAACCGGGATGCTTTTTTCTGCACTCGGCTGTCAGATTTATTACCCTTACGAACCCTTCATAAGAACGCTGCAACCCGATTACGCTACCTTAACCGCAGACTCTTCTGCGAATTCGAAATGCAAAGTCGCAGTCTTTTTCATCGAGGATTTCGATTTCTGTGATTGTGGCGGGTTTCGTGAATTAAATGCACAAGTACGAGCCGCTGGCTTTAATAACACTTACTTTGGTTACCTCTACCACGCACATCAGTTTGCTAAGGAAATTGAAACCCTAAGAAAGAACGATCCAGAAATGCACTTTGTAATCGTAGGGCATGGCCTAGGTGGAACGGCTGCATATTGGCTTGCAGGCAAAGTAAGCCCTACCCCCGTTGATCTTTTAGTCACTTTAAATTGTCACGAAAATCTTTGGGGAACTCAGCACCCAAATATCATCAACGACCTGCATCTTCCCACGGGCGATAAACCAGATACAGATTTGTTCAAAACCTTAATGGGTAAAGCTGATACAGCAGAGAAATCTCTTGATGGCCACATGATCCTTACGCAAATCGCAGCAATTGCAAAGCAAATCGAAGAAGCTCAAAAAGGTAATGCGCCCCAAAAAGATGAGTGGGATTTCTTGAAACCTAAAGAAGATGCAGGCAAAAAGAAATCGGGGCAGCCTGCGCCACCCCGAATCATTCCAAACTCCATCTAATCAAAAAACATAGCTCCGATTAACCCATTGCTACTGGGTTACGAAGGATGCCCAAGCCTTCAATTTCCACTTCACAAAGATCTCCCGCCTTAAGGTAAACAGGGGGCTTACGAGCTATACCCACGCCTGGGGGCGTTCCAGTAAATATTAAATCGCCTGGCAACAAAGTTACCACCTGCGTCAGGTAAGCAAGAATTTCACCTACCGAAAAAATAAGCTGGCTAGTGGTACTATCTTGCATGGTTTGGCCATTCAACCTAAGCTTGATGCCTAATTTATGAGGATCAGGAATTTCATCGCAAGTCACTAGATAGGGGCCACATGGCGCAAAGGTATCGAATGTTTTTCCAGCCATCCATTGCTTACCATCTTTTTCCAACTGCCAATCTCTTGCAGAAACATCATGCCCAATGGTGTATCCTGCGAGCCAATTAATGGCATCATGAGCTTTAAGGTTTTTACCTTTTTTACCAACAACGAGAACCAGTTCCGCTTCGTAATCAACTTTAGAGCTTACAGGCGGGAGAAGAATAGGTTGATCATGGCCAGTCAAAGCAGTAGGGAATTTACTAAAAAGAACAGGTTCCTTTGGGATCGGCATGCCACTTTCAGCAGCATGATCTTTATAATTAAGGCCGATGCAAACGACCTTATTAGGATCAACTACAGGAGATTCAAAAACAATTTTATCAGCAGCAATTTTAACTGCTTTTGCTGAACCGCCCAGCGCCTTTACCTTTTTCAACACATCATCACCAGCCTCTAAAATAGCTTTTACGCTCGAGGGTAATGAAGGATCGGTGGCATTGATATCGATATGCGCACCATCATGAAAAAGGACCGCTCGGTTTCCTTGTGGGGTTTGAATCGTTGCTAATTTCATTCCAGAATCTCCTTGGTTAAAAGTTCATAATAATAAGATACAATTCCCTGTGCTGATTGCCAGCATCAAGATGACTTCCATGAATAAGGAAGGTATTTTGCTAGCAGGCATAGTTTTTGAAAAGTACCGATCCTGACTCTGTCGTTAAACAAATCAAAATTATTCTTCTG
>Ga0208854_1000464_pt1 | contig 9962 bp, 2 predicted proteins | sample LakMenEpi30Nov11_FD_150748 | JGI IMG/M metagenome (GOLD analysis project Ga0208854, IMG submission 150748) | Freshwater microbial communities from Lake Mendota, WI - 30NOV2011 deep hole epilimnion (SPAdes) | ecosystem: Environmental > Aquatic > Freshwater > Lake > Epilimnion/Euphotic zone ...
TTGGGGGAACCGTTCTCTATTTATGGGTTTCAAAGTCCCCCAGCATTGGGGGATTTTGGGGGCGAAAATCTCAATCCATGACCGTGCCAAGTATAGCTATGATCAAGTAAATTACAGCAACATAGAACAGTTCCAAATTACAGGAACAGGAGTTGCTGATTCTATCTACACTGGTGATGGCAATGACACCATTAGTGGTGGTGCAGGAAATGACATCATTGAGAGTAGTGCTGGTAATGACATCATTGATGGTGTTAATGGAACCGCTCTTTCTCCTGGATTATCAGAAATAGATAACTTATCAGGTGGCACAGGTAGCGATCTCTTTATCTTAGGAAATGCAACCAAAGCCTATTATGACGATGGCAACGCCCTCACCAGTGGTAGTTCAGATTATGCCGATATTACCGATTTTAACATTGGCGATATTATTCAACTTCAAGGCTCAAGCAGTAACTATCTGTTAAGTGTTGTCGGTACCGACACCCAAATACTAATCAACAAACCCAGCACAGAACCCGACGAACTGATTGGCATTGTCCGCAATCAAACAGGATTAAATTTAACGGGAAGTAATTTTGCCTACGTCACTTTGCCCAATATTACTTTAACAGTAGCCCCGTCCAGTGTATTAGAAGACGGAACCCCAAACCTGATTTATACCTTCACCCGCACAGGAGCCACAACTAACGCTCTAACAGTTAATTACGGAATTACAGGAACCGCAACCAACGGCACAGATTACGCAACTATTGGCACAAGTGTTACCTTTGCTGCTAACTCTGCAACAGCGACCGTTACCGTAAATCCCACAGTCGATACCACTATCGAAAATAACGAAACCGTAGCCCTAACCCTAGCAACAGGAACAAGCTACACCATTGGAACCACAACAGCAGTGACAGGAACTATTACCAACGACGATGGCCCTACCATTAGTTTGGGATTAAACTATAGTGCCATCAGCGAAGATAGCCCCAGTAATTTTATTTACACCTTCACACGCACAGGAGCCACAACCAACTCCCTAACCGTTAACTACAGCATCGCAGGAACCGCCCTTAGTACCGACTATACAGGCGCAACCCCAGGCATAAGCAAAACCATCACCTTTGCGGCAGGTTCAGCCACCGCCACATTAACTCTTGACCCAACGGCGGACACGACCCTAGAACCCAACGAAACTGTCATCCTACAACTCGTCAGTGGAACAGGATACACAATCGTTACAACAGCCGCCCAAACCGCCACGATCATTAACGATGACAATACTCGTAACCAACAAGGAACCAATGGCAACAGTGTTTTATTAGGAAAAAATTACAGCGACTACCTCACAGGGGGAACAGGTAATGATATTCTCAACGGTGCAGGCAACAGTGATTACCTCACAGGAGCAGCAGGAAATGATACCCTCACAGGAGGAAGCGGAGGTGATACCTTTTTCTTCGCTAATGCCAATCTCGGAATAGATACCATCACAGACTTTACTCCCAACGAAGATACCATTTTTATCTCTGCTTCAGGCTTCGGCAGTGGTTTAATAGCAGGGAATCCCTTAACCCAAACCCAATTTATTCTTGGCTCCAGTGCGACCAGCGCGAGTCAGCGTTTTATTTATAACTCCACCAACGGAGCCTTATTATTTGATGCTGATGGAAACGGATTGGGAACTGCCAAACAAATTGCAACCTTGAGTGTCGGTTTAGCCCTAACTTGTGAGGATATTTTTGTAGGTTAACAGGGGTTGAACCTTAGCGATCGTGTTTTTTCTCAATGGGAAAGGTGCGATCGCCTTAACTTTACGGGTATAGCAAACATTGATGTTCGTGTGTCTGGAACTAGTACCCAATTCCGAGTAGGGGATGCAACTGTCGGCAATGCGGGTTTTGGCACAAGAACCCTACTGTTAACCACGAATGCTACGACGGGTTTTGTTGCGGGGGATGCAAATGTAAATTTATTTGGAGCAACTTTCGCTTTTGGTTAACTTTTTCAATCATAAAATGTGGGATGGGCATCCTGCTCGTCCACAGGCTAGAAGCCTGTTCCACTTCTGATCATTAATTAAGCCTACTTACTTACTGGACAGTGCGAAGTTCTAGGAAAATCAACGAGTTTACTAGGGTTTCAGCCCCTAAAGCAGTTTTTAAAACATAATCTCTGAAACTCCCTTACGGCAAAGCTTTTAGCCGTTTTGCCAAAATTCTTGACGGAGAACTTCACACTCACCAGTCATAATCAAATTAAATTAAATTAAATTAACATCACAACTTTTCTAAATGCCCAAATGGTTTAACACGGCTGGCCCCTGTCAACCCGACATTCACTATATGTTGCCTCCTACAGAGCGGCTACCCGAATTAATCCCCCTGATTGCCCAGCGTAATTATTTTGTCATCCATGCTCCTCGGCAGGTAGGCAAGACAACGGCGATGTTAGCTCTGGCCCAGGAACTCACCGCCAGTGGGCATTACGCGGCTGTGATGGTCTCCGTAGAAGTCGGCTCCCCCTTTCCCGATCAACCCGATATAGCGGAAGATGCGATCCTCAGTGCCTGGAGAGATGCCATTGATTTTTGGCTACCCCAGGAATTACAACCCCTGAGTTGGCCAGAGGTCAGTCACGGTCAACGTATGGGTGCTTTTTTAAAAGCCTGGTCTCAATCCTTACCGCGCCCCCTGGTCTTTTTTATTGATGAAATAGATTCCCTCCAAAATCAAACGTTAATTACCGTGCTTCGGCAGTTAAGGGATGGTTTTCCCCGTCGTCCCCAAAGTTTTCCCCATTCCTTAGCCTTAATTGGAATGCGCGATGTACGGGATTATAAAGTGGCTTCTGGCGGGAGCCAACACCTAAATACTGCCAGTCCTTTTAATATTAAAGTTCGCTCATTGACGCTCAATAATTTTAGTTTTGAAGAGGTCAGAGATCTTTACCATCAGCATACAGAAGCCACCGGACAAATTTTTACAAACGAAGCGATTGAAAGAGCTTTTTATTTAACCAATGGCCAGCCCTGGTTGGTGAACGCCTTAGCCAAAGAAGCCACTGAATATCTAGAAAAAGATGTTACGACTCCTATTACGGCGGATTTAATTAATCAGGCTAAAGAAATCCTGATTCAACGACAGGATACTCACTTAGATAGTTTAGCCGAAAGACTTAGAGAAGACCGAGTAAAAGCCATTATTGAACCCATCTTATCGGGTCAAGATTTACCCAATATCCCAGAAGATGATTTGCGTTATGTTTTAGATTTAGGTCTATGTAATCGAGATCGAGGGGGAGGTATTCAAATTGCCAATCCCATTTATCGAGAGGTATTACCCAAAGTCTTAGCCAATATAACGATCGCCTCTTTAACTTCCATTTATCCGACCTGGTTAACCCCTGACGGGGAACTCAACCCCCAACAACTTTTAGATTCTTTTCTGGAGTTTTGGCGACAGCATGGCGAACCCCTATTTAAAAGCACTCCCTATCCTGAAATTGCACCCCATTTAGTCTTAATGGCTTTTTTGCATCGTGTGGTAAATGGGGGAGGTAGCTTAGAACGGGAATATGCAGTGGGTTCAGGTCGGATGGATATTTGTTTGCGCTATGGTCAAGTGATTTTGGGCATGGAATTAAAAGTCTGGCGTGAGGGCAAGCCCGATCCCTTATCAGAAGGTTTAAAACAATTGGATAAGTATCTTTCCGGTTTAAATTTAGAGACCGGTTGGCTGGTGATTTTTGATCGCCGCCCTAATTTACCTCCCCTAAGCGATCGCACTTCCACTGAACAAGCAATTAGTCCCGCCGCTAGAACGATTACGGTGATTCGGGGTTAACGTACAGCAATATTGAGAATGCGAGGAAAAAACCTATTCCTTGACTTCTAATTGAGCAGAAGCGCAACGGCCAAAAACTTCGGGGGCATACTGTAAATGAGCCTCGGCTCCTGGCCAGTCAAATAGGCCAGGTGTGACAGAGCGCACCAAATAATGTAGATGATAGACTCCGGCCTCTAAGCGATCGCTGCTGGCTACCACCTGATCTCGATGGATTTGTTGATAATTAATTTCCCAGTTACTGCCCTGAGCCTGTTGATATTGAGGAGCCGTTTGTAAGCTGCTGTCGATCGCCTCTAAACCGGCGGGTAAGGGATCGGTAATGAGCAGATGATCGAGGGGATGATCGGTAATAATTTCCAATTCCAGATCAAAAACTTGACCCGTTTGTACCGTGATAGGCTGATTAGCAATCGCTAAATCCTGTTGAGCTAAAACCGTTGTTTCATTGGCAGGATGGAGATAACGGGTCACTCGTAGGCCATTGAGACGACCAGGTTGATTGCCGGGTAAACGGTAACGATAGGCAGTGAGATAATGTAATTTGCCCTGACCTGATTTTTTCAGCACTAACTCTTTCTGGGTTTTGGGGAGATTGGGGCTAACAATAGACAGACTGTAGGGCTTGGTATTTAATCCCTGAAATTGGCCTTTCCCTAAGATTTTGCCATCCAGTTCCACTGAAATCTGAAAATTACTGGGTTCAGTTTCCAGAAGATGGTAAGCCAGCAATGCCGTTAGAGCCTGGGCATTGTCGTAACCATTGGGCCAGATTCCGGCTCTGCGTTGATCTAACAGTCCTTTTAAGAGGCGATCTAAGAGAGGATCGCGATTCTCCGTAGATGACCCTTGAGCCAGAACCCTTTGAGCAAGAAAAAGTTGTAAAGCCTGAGCCTGGGCAGTGGTGGGCGAATTGCGCCATTGTTCCGGTAGATTAATCCTGGCATTGCGTCCCGTTTCATAGAGCGATCGCTGAATGGTTTCCGTGAGACTTTGGCTTTCGCGTTGCCATTGGGGAAATTGGGCTAGATAACGGGCCAATTTAATTTGATCAACCCGATCTAAGTCCAGCCGTTGTTCATAGAGCGTCGCCAGAAAATCTTGACGTTGATCGCCCAAAGCCGCTAAAGCCATTAAGGAATCTAAACGTCTGGAATTTTTACAGGCTTGACTGGCACAGCCATCCGATTGAGCCGGATTGGCCAATAACTGGGCTAAATAGGTTTTGAGATTAGCAACCATCTGACGATTAACGGTAAAACCGGCTGTCTGGGCCTGAGAAATCGCGATCGCCGCATCAGGAGTCAGGAAAGGATCACTCTTTTTCCCATCGGGATAACTAGAAAAACCGCCGTCGGGCTTCTGTAGGCTTTGCAAAATATCGAGGGATTGGGTCGCCCGTTCCGCCAGCGAAAATCCGGTTAGGGGTGTAAGACTGGCTCCTGCTAACACTAACCGTTGTAAATTGGCCGCCATACTCAATTGACTGGCCGCCGCTTCCAGAAAAGGCAAGCTTTCCTTGGCCAATAAGGTCTGGGCAGGTAAAAGCATTGTCGGCAACAGATTACTCGCCAGATTAATTTCTAAGCTGCCCTCCGCCGTTGCTTGTAGTTTGAGGGGAATTTTAACCGTATTTTCCGTTGTGCCAGAGGTAATAACTTGCTCGGTGAAGGCTAAATTTTCAACCGTTAAAGGAACCGCAAAGGCATCCTGAAATTGATCTAACTGACTAGCAAATTTAACCTCGCCTTCCCCCGCCTGTACGGCTGTGATCGGAAAACGATAGGCGGCTGTTCCCTGGGGTGCTTTCACCGATCGGCCGGATTTTTCGGGGAATTGTAGTTTGTCGTTCACATCTCCCTGAAGATGCAAGGTTCCGGTTTTCTGAGTCAAATTGCTGACGGCTACTCCGCCTAAAAAGCGATCGCGGAGACGAGCAAATAGGGGTAAAACGGCATTAGTAACGAGGGGTTTGGTGGTGATAAAAGTCGATTCAGCCTGACCAAAATGTAAGTTGCCATCGGTGGCTAGGGCCATCACCCGCCAAATGGTCAGATCATCGGGCAGGGAAAATGTCACCTGGGCCTGACCTTGAGCATTGGTCAAAACCGATCCCTCATAATAGGCAAGGGGCTGAAAATGACGACGCACCACCGTATCTGCCAATCCCTGCGATTGACCACCCCCGTAACCCCAACCTTTTTCTAGGGGAGAGGGCATTTGGGCTAAAACCACCTGGGGACGATTATCGGCTAGACGAGTGGTAATGGGTTGATCGCTGTAAATCGTTTTCACTAAATCAGGAGGTCGATAGCCGCTCAGTTGTAACACGGCATCATTAACGGCCATGAGGGTAATTTGTCCGGCAACCGGTTGACCCTGGGCATTGGTCAAATTCAACTGAACAGATTGGGATGACTTGGGCGATAGTTTCGGCTTTGCTGGTGTCACCTTAACCTGAAGGTATTGGTTAGCAAGATTGAGGTTAAAGGGAGCAAAGCCAATTTTGACTAATTTATCGCCACTACTTTTGTCGAGATCTTTGGGTAATTGTCCTCGTCGCACTAATACCGCTTCTACCGCCGCATTGGGTAACATCTCGGCGGTAATGGGAAATTGGATTTTTGGCGCACTCCCCGTCACTTTTTGTACCAGACTATAGAGGGGGCGATCGCGAACAACGGCAAAATAGAGATCAGCTTCTGGGTAGGGGGATTGCAGTAGTACTGTGGCCGTTTCTCCCACCTGATAGGTCTTTTTATCGAGGCTAAGACTAAGGCGATTGTTGTCATAGCGATTATCCCAGTTAATTTCCCCCGTACCGGTAGCCCAAATTTGCAGATCAGTGGCGGTGGCATCATTGTCAGACTCGACAAAATTGGCTTGAATGCGATAGGAACCCCCATTGGGTGGAGTGAGGTTTAAAATCATCGGTTCAGCCGCAGAGGTTATTTCCTGTTTAGCCACCGTTTGATATTGAATTTGAGGATGATTGGTCGCGCTCCCTTCTGTTAATTGGCTAACATTGCTATAGTCCATACGTTGCAATTCTAAGCGCACCTTTTGATTAGCAATGACGTTGCCCTGGACATCGGTGACAATTAATTTGACGGGGAATTTTTGCCCTGCATTGGCCACAAAATCACTTTGCAAGCCAATCAGATGATTATTGGTTAAGGCAGTAAAGGTTTGCACGGCGGACACAGAGAGACGAGAAACATCCTGTACCTGGGCTTCAACGCGATATTGCATGGGAAAAGGTAAATCTGCGGCAATTTTGAGCGATCGCTGATCTAGACCTTGGCTATCTAATTGGGCCATTTCCTGCATTACTTCATTGGCAACCTGGGGCGGTTCTTCTGGCCAAAACCATTGGAGACCAAAGCTAAAGTTTTCCCAATTTTTAGGGCTAATGTCGATTTTTTCACGGGTGACATAATATTTAACCTCTCCATTTTGAACCGGCGCACCAAAGAGATATTGACTATCGGTTTTAATGGTTAGGGATTGACCCGCTAAGGCAAAAGCTTGATCTAAACTCACATCAACTTTAAAGGTCGGTGGTTTAAATTCAGCAACTTGAAATTCACCGCTTAATGACCCACCTTTGGCATTTTTGGCCTGTAGGCTATAGTAACCGAGACTTTGATTTTTCTTGAGATCAACTTTAAAAGAAAAGGTGCCAAACTCATTGCTCGTTGCTGTTCCTAATTTTTCAATTTTGCCGTCAGGATAGGTCAGACTGAGATTGTAAACCGTCCCCTGATCCTGTTGGAGCGTTCCTTGATCTAAATACACTGCATTGGCTGTGAACCAGGCGGTTTCCCCTGGTTGATAAAGACGGCGATCGCTGAAAATTTCTCCTTTGGCTAAGGGTTTTTCTTCTGTCCAATCAGCAGCAATGCCATATTCATAGGCTCCACTGTATTCATCGGTACGAGTAAAGGCCCAATCCGTCCCCTCTTTAACAATCACCAATAACTGGGGAGCTTTGCCCGCCCCGACGCAATTTTGCCATTGTTCTCCTTCAATTTTGGCCATGCCCAGGGCATCAGTAGTGGCGATCGCACAGGGCTGGACAGCATTTTTTTGCTTGGCTTCTAATTGGGAACGATAGATTTCCACCTGAGCCTTTTCTACCCTCGAACCATCACTCAGATGATTGACCTTGACTTGACCGCTTTGGGGAAACCATTGGGCAAAGACTCCTAGATTCGTTAATTGAACTAAGCCATAGTATTCCGGCTCTCGCCAAGCCGTTTTGCCATTTTCTTGGTATTCGTTGGTTTTAGCCCGAAAGCCATAGGCGATCATGCCGGTTTCTGCCCCTAATTTTTCGGTCAGGGGAATGATCTGTTCTTGGGTTTGATTGGGTGGTTGTTTAACGGCGTAGGATTGCCAGGCTTTCACCTTCGGCAACAAGTCCTTATCTGTTCCACCAGGGGAGGCGGAGTCAGTAAAAACTAAATCCGTTGGTTGTACCACTTGATAGGCGGCTCGATAGGCGCGATCGGGTAAATTAACGGTGGAAAGATTGAGGCGCAGATTTTGACTGAGGGACTGGGGAAAAATATTTAATCCTGACGGGGCCCAAATATCAGGGGAAATATCGCCCGTATCGTAGGGAATGGTCACTTTTTTACCCAAGGTCTGACCAAATTTATCCTTTAGGCTGGGATCGACGGTAATCTCGTAGTGGGTATTCGGCTCTAGGGCGTAGGGATTTAAACTAATGTAATTGTCATTGTCGTAGGCCCGCACCGCTTTAATGCCTTGTTTCGGCTCTGGTTTCAGGGTTAGGGCGGTCTTGGCAATCAGAGGATTATTAAATTTGAGTTGAGGACTGCCTTTAACAAAACGACCGTAGGCTCCCCCAGAATCTGGTTGGCCGTAGGGTTCAATTTTCTCATAGGCTAAATCACCATAGGTTTTCACCTGACTGGAAAAGGTATTGGTGGTAGCTAAGTTACCCTGTACAGGCTTTAGGCCCTGCTCAATTTGCAAGCGATAGGTCGTGGCTTTTTGCAGATCAAATTTGGGTTGTAAGGTGTATTCCCAGGTTTGGCGGGCGGGATCAAATTCCGATTGGGCATCGGGGGTATCAGTATTCTTGTCTGACTCTGCAACTTTGCGATTAATGGTCAAGGCCACCGTTTTGGTTTCGCCCTGGGGAATGAGTTGGGTATGCGATCGCAGGGACTCTAAATCTAGTTCTGTATTGGCTTGAAAGGAAAGAGTGGGATGGAGATCAATTGGGTCGGGATTGCTATTATCGCCTTCGACTACGCCAGGTAAATCTTTAATTTGTAGGGTTTCGGTGCTAAATGTCCAGGCTAAATCCTGTTCTAAATGATGCTTTTTGAGATCCTGTAAACCGTTTTTTAGGGTAATTTGGACTCTGGTGGCCTTGGGTAAGGCGCGTGCGCGCAGCGTGCCCTTGGCATCGCTTTGAAAACCCACCATTTGGGGAGTCAGAAACCGAAAGTGACCAGGCAGAGTCGGTTTAATCTCAAATTTTTGCAGTAGCTCTTGCTGTTGAGGACTATCGAGGGCTTCGAGGGGAATGAGGGGAGATTGAAAACGGATCAGGATTTGGGAAAGGGGTTCAACATTGTCTCCGAGGGGGCTAACCTGTTGAATCCAGGCAGGAAGCTTGGGAGCCGCGAGCGGTTCTACGATGGGCCAATTCGGTTTTCCCCAGGAAAAGGGCCAAAACTGACAACTGGCCAGACTTAAAACCAAACTGAACAGTAATCCATAGCCCAAAGCCTTTCGGTGTTTCCGACTGAGCCTAAACGGATTAATAAATTCAGCCCACCTAAAATATGCTCTTATTATCTTCCGCAACAATTGTCTTATCTCCCACAGCAAGCCTTCTTGATGAAGAGTAACATAGAATACAAGGATCGGGAAAGCGTTTTAGGTTCTATCAAGGAATAAATTTCTTGCTGTAAAATTTTCGTTGATTACATCTGACGCGAGCTCGAAAGCCCTATCGTACCGTTTCACAGGATAATCTATCAACGAATTATTTGGTACTGGTATCGTGTGATCAAAGCTAGAAAAAGTTATGGTGTAAGAGTTTGAGAAAATAGAAAATAACTTACGACTGGACATATTCCCGTTTTT
>Ga0208854_1000467_pt1 | contig 9954 bp, 10 predicted proteins | sample LakMenEpi30Nov11_FD_150748 | JGI IMG/M metagenome (GOLD analysis project Ga0208854, IMG submission 150748) | Freshwater microbial communities from Lake Mendota, WI - 30NOV2011 deep hole epilimnion (SPAdes) | ecosystem: Environmental > Aquatic > Freshwater > Lake > Epilimnion/Euphotic zone ...
CGGGCTATCAAGCCGGACGACCTCTTCACGATTATCTATACATCGGGCACGACGGGGACTCCGAAGGGGGTTCAGCTCACGCACGCGAACATGTGCTCCCAGATCGAAAACCTCCCGCTCGAGCTGCGCCCCGGAGACCGCGCCCTCGCGATCCTTCCTATTTGGCACAGCTACGAGCGTGTTTTCGAGATGCTCTGCATTTCCCGTGGCGTTGCGACGCACTACACGAATTTGAGATCCGTGGCGGAGGATTTGAAACTGGTGAAGCCCACGGTCATGGCTTCGGCTCCGAGGCTTTGGGAGAACCTCTATTTAAAAATCCTCGCGAATGTGAAATCCGCCCCACCGGTGCGCCAGGCCTTGTTTCATCTCGCCTACGGCGCCACGCGCAATGTGAAGCGGGCTGAGAGATTCTTTCTCGGACAGCAACTCGACATGCATGGCCGGAAGTTCGGGGAGAATCTTCGGTTGGCCGTTCAGCACGCCTGGCTCTGGTTGATTTCGATCGTTCCAGCGAAGCTTCTCGATGGCCTCGTTCTGAAAAAACTCCGCGCCATCGTCGGGGGAGAATTTCGGGGGACCATTTCCGGAGGCGGGGCGCTTCAGCCGCATGTGGATGAGTTTTTCAACTTCATTGGCATTCCGGTGCTCGAAGGTTACGGCATGACGGAAACATCTCCCGTGCTGGCCGTGCGGACTTGGAGCAACCTCGTGATCGGAACCGTTGGTCCGTTTTTTCCACATACCGAAATTCGAATCGTCGATCTTGGCACAGGCGCGATTCTTTACCCGGATTCCACTCGCTCATTAGGAGGTCGCGGGCTTCGCGGGGAAATCCATGTGAAGGGCCCGCAAGTCATGCGCGGTTACTACAAAAACCCCGAGGCGACGGCGTTGGTATTGCGCGATGGATGGATGAATACGGGAGACATCGGGATGGTGACGGCCAATGATTGTTTGAAAATTCTTGGCCGTTCGAAGGACACGATTGTTCTGCTGAATGGCGAAAACATCGAGCCTGTGCCCATCGAGTCCCGACTCGTCGAGTCCGCGCTGGTCGATCAATGCATGGTGGTCGGTCAGGATCAGAAAGCTCTCGGTGTTTTGATTGTTCCCTCGTTCGAGCATTTCCGCCAAGCCGGTGTGAATGCCACGAGCGCCTCAGAACTCGAAGCCAACGCCGAAGCGAGGCAGTTGATGGAGGCGGACATTCGCCAACTCATCAATCACGAGAGGGGCTTCAAATCCTTCGAGCGGATTTCTGATTTTCGTTTCGTGCCGAAGCCCTTTGAAGTCGGTGAGGAGATGACGAATACCTTCAAACTCAAACGCCATGTCATCACGGAGAAGTATCGTCCGCTGATCGAGTCGATGTATTCTTAAAGAAATTAGCCGATGAAGAATCTGGCTTGGAAAAACGCCCGTTTCCTTAAAAATCCTCTCCCGATGAAAATGATGATTCCAGTTGTTGTGCTGGTTTTTGCTTTCCACCTATCCGGTTGCCAGTCGCTCCGAAAGCCAGTCATACCGGATGTTCCTGCAGGAATGCGCGCGGCCGATTTGGCTTTGATTGACGAACGCATCAAGGCCACGCCGAATTCCCTCGTGATCTTCCATCAGGAGTTGGCGGCGGCGCCGATTGATCCTCTCCGCTCAGGTGTCATCGTGGATCTCGATCGCCAGCGGGCCTATGTTTATTCGGCGAACCAACTCGTGGCGGCGACCCGCATTGCCAGTGGAAAGCGGAACTTTCGCACATCCACCGGCGACTTCCGGATTGGCCAAAAAAATCCCAAGCACGCATCGAATCTCTACGGAAAATTAAAGAACACCGAGACCGGCGAGAATTTGCCTGGCGAGATCGACACGCGGACGACACCGGTTCCGGAGGGAATGGTCTTTCTGGGGGCACCGATGCCGCACTTCATGAGATTCCACACGCTCGATGGCAAAGCCTCTGCCATCGGATTCCACCAAGGTCATGTGCCCAGCAGACCGGCCTCCCACGGGTGCATTCGGCTTCCCTCTGGTGCGGCCAAGCCGCTCTACAAGCTCTTGCCTAGCGGCACGCCGGTTTTCATTTACGGAGATCAATACGGCATTCCGGCGCGTCCATTGCCCGAGATCCAAGAAAACCCGGAGCCTCCGCGCAAGAAACGCAAGCGCTGAAACGCCTCAGGCGGGCCGGGCGGGTTGCTGCTGCGTGAGGCAATGAAAAGCCCCGAGCCCCCAGATTAATTCCCGGCAATCGATGGGTAGAATCCGCCGCGTGGGGAACGCTTCGTGCAATGCCGAGACAGCCCAAGCGTCATTCGCATCCCCGTAAACCGGCAGAAGCACGGCGGTGTTGGCGATGTAGAAATTGGCATAGCTCGCGGGCAGGCGCTGACCCTCCCTCTCGATACGGGGAGGCATCGGGAGTGTGAGCACATGGAGCGGCTCCCCACTTGGCAGTCTCATCACATGGAGTCGGTCGAGATTCCTCTGGAGTGGTTCGTAATTCGGGTCGTTTTCATCTTCCTCGACGGCGGTGATCACCGTGCTGGGTCCGATGAAACGAGTGATGTCATCGACATGGCCATCCGTGTCGTCGCCCTCGATGCCGTCACCCAACCAAAGGATGGAGGTCACACCCAAAGTCTCGCGAAGTTTTTTCTCAATCGCGGCGCGGTCTTTCGAAGGATTCCGGTTGGGATTCAGAAGGCAACTTTCGGTTGTGATAATCGTTCCGGCCCCATTCCCATCGATCGAGCCGCCCTCGAGGATGAAATGCGATTGGTCAAAAACCGGAATTCCCAGCGCTGCGGCGACGGCGGAGGGAACGGCATTGTCCTCATCGAATGGGGAAAGTTTGTAACCCCAGGCATTGAAACCAAAATTCAGGGCCGCGACTTGGGGTTCCTTGTCGCGAACCACAAAAATGGGCCCGTGGTCGCGGCACCAAGGCTCGTCGGTCGGGATATGAAAAAACTCCAAACGCTCCGGCGGGCATTTTTTCAAAAGGCGGCGGACTGTTTTTTCCTGCTCCGCGTTCTTCACATTGATGCGGACGATCTCTGAAGTCGCGAGCGCCTCGGCCATGGCCACAAAGGTCGGGAGAACCCGCTCGTAGGAGCCGGGAAAGCTGTTGCATCCTGGCTGCGGCCACGAAATCCAGGTCGCCTCATGGGGCTCCCATTCGGCTGGCAAACGATATCCTTTTTCAGATGGGGTCTTCTGACTCATGCACGATCAGCATTCCCGCGAAGCTGGTCATCGAACAAGGCGAATCGGCAGAAAAAAATTCTCGAATGATGAAATAAAAGTTGCGTTGTCATTTTCTGTCGAATGGCCGTTGGAGTCGAATGAGGCGGGAATCTGCCTCTTGCAAATTTTCCGAGGAATTAGGGTTGCTTTCCTGCAGATCAGTGACCATTCTCCGCCTCCATTTTTTTTGATTTATGAGCCAGCATCCCAGTCTCAAAGGCAAAGGCGCCATCAAGACCAAACGTAGTGTTTTGAAGCGCTTCGAGCGTGTCGATCTTCTCCGCAAGCGCGGACAATTCCAAGAGGGCCAGCGCGTCATTGGCCTGCCTAAAACCAAGCCAGAGGAATAATCCTCCGCCGCGACCCATGCGGCTAAACCGTTTTCTTGCTGCTGCGGGTCTAGGCTCGCGGCGCTCTTGTGATCAATTGATCTCAGCCGGCTCGGTTGTGATCAATGGTCATCGAATCGATAAACTCGCCACAACTGTTGGCCCGGACGACGATGTTCGGGTCCATGGACGCCAAGTTCGGGTGGCCTTGCCCGTCACGCTGGTTCTTAACAAGCCCCGCGGCTATGTCGTCACCCGCTCCGACGAACGCGGTCGCCGCACGATTTACGAATTGCTAGAGCAGGGGCACGCGAATCTTTTTCATGTCGGTCGATTGGATAAAGAGAGCGAGGGATTGCTTTTGATGACCAATGATGGGGCTCTTTCCCAAAAACTCCTTCATCCCTCCCACGGCGTGGAGAAGGAATACGAGGTGGAACTCGACAAGACCTTCAATCCCGAATTGAGCGCGAAACTCATCCGGGGTGTCCATATCGAAGGAGGTCGCGGGCGTTTTGAGTCGGTGCGCATCGTGGGTCCGAAAATCCTCCGCGTTGTCCTTAAACAGGGAATCAAACGCCAAATCCGACTCATGCTTTACCGCCTTGGCTACGAGGTTAAAATCCTCCGCCGAATTCGCATGGGAACAATTACGGATTTCAAACTTCCACCCGGTGCGTGGCGCCCTCTCTCGGTAAAGGAAATCGATCAACTCTCGAAAGCGGCCACAACAACTCCTCGCTCCTCCGAGCATGCCCGGAAGAAAGCTCGATGAAGTGTTCATGCGTCTCGCCATTCGCGAGGCGCGAAAGGGGCTTGGAAAAACCCACCCGAATCCCGCTGTCGGCGCGGTTTTGGTTCGCAATGACCAACTCATTTCCAAGGGGTGGCACCGCGCCGCCGGATCCGCTCACGCCGAGATCGAGGCGCTGAGGAAAGCCCCCAAACCAGCGGGCTGCACCCTTTATGTCACGCTCGAGCCCTGCTCCACGCATGGTCGGACCCCGCCTTGCACTCAGGCGATTATCGAGGCGGGAATTTCCCGAGTCGTTTATGGCGCGACGGATCCCAACCCCTCCCACGCCGGGCGCGCCAAAAAAATCCTGCAAAAAGCCGGAGTCGAAGTTTCGTCCGGCGTGCTGGCCGAGGAGTGTTCCGCAATCAATGCGGCTTGGAACAAATGGATCGCCACGGGCCTTCCGTTCGTGACGGCAAAAGTTGGCATGAGCCTGGATGGTCGAATCGCATCATTTCCTGGAAGACGGTGGATTACTTCCGAAGCCGCCCGCGCCGATGCGATGAAACTTCGCGCTCGCTGCGACGCGATCCTTGTCGGTGCTGAAACTGTCCGCATCGACAATCCCAGCCTCACGATTCGTGGTGTCGCAAAAGCGAGGCAACCTTGGCGTGTGGTTTGGTCGCGTTCGGGCATCCTGCCGCCGGATTCCACAATCCTTACCGATGAGTTCCGCGAACGAACCTTGGTTTTTACTGGTAAAACTCTGAAGTCGATCTTGCGAGATTTGGCCCAGCGCGGAGTTCAGCATGTCTTAATCGAGGGTGGGGGACGCACTCACGGCGAGGCTTTCAAGAGGGGTTTGGTGGACCGCATCGTTTTCTATATCGCCCCGGTTCTTTTGGGGGGCGATGTGGCGTCCATCGGAGGAATTGGCAAAATGAATATCTCCCTCGCCAATCCCAGTTTTAAAAAGATCGGCCCCGATCTCCGAATCGAAGCCGAGGTTTTGCCGACTCTTAAAGCCCCGTCGGGTGGTCGATGAATTGCCAAGGGAGCGCCAGTTTCCGCGCCAGAATTTCTGCGATCGCCTTCACTCCAAAAGTCTCCGTGGCGTAGTGCCCCGCATAAAATAAATTCACCCGCAATTCCTCAGCCAGTGTGTAGGACCAATGAGGTCCCTCGCCGGTGATGAAGGTATCGATCCCCGCCGCCGCAGCCTTGGCAATTTCTGCCCCAGCCCCACCGGTCACAATCCCGATTCGACGCGCCAGGACGGGGCCTCCGGGGGCGAGATGCACATTGCCTCCAACGGCCCGCTCCAAGTGGTCGCGCAAGACCTCGCGGCTGACCTCAGCTTCGAAACGGAGCCCAATTTTTTGACCGAATGCCTCGTGAAATGGTTCGCCATCCCCGAGCCCGATCGCTGCGGCGAGGAGGGCGTTGTTGCCGAGGCTTGGGTGCAGATCCAACGGCAAGTGCGCGCTGTAGATGGCCATGTCGGCCTCCATGAGAAGACGGGTTTTTCGATAGTTCGCGCCGGTGACTCGCTGAGGGCCGTTCCAAAAAAGCCCGTGATGAACGATGAGGAAATCCACCTGCGCTTCGGCGGCTTCCTTGATCACGGCTTCCGTGGCGTCCACCGCCGCGCCGATCCGCGAGATGGATCCGGAGTTTTCGACTTGGAGGCCGTTCATGGCTTGCGGGTAGTCGCCGATTTCCGGGACTCGGAGAAGATCGTCGAGATACTGAGCTGCTTCGTTGAGGTGCATGGGCGAACCCTACCGCCACCCTCGCGGTGATGAAGCAGAAATTGATCGCATCACTGCCTGTTGCGGAATCTGTGAGGTTATTGGTAGCCTCCGACCCGACATGCCGAACTACGACTTTGAATGTGAAAAATGCGGGAAGACCTTCGAGGCTTTCCAGTCGATGAAGGATAAAGCCTTCGAGACCTGCCCGGAATCCGCCTGCCAAATGGAGACTTGGGGGCACGGAAAAGTGAAGCGACTCCTTGGCACAGGAGCCGGATTGATTTTCAAGGGATCTGGATTCTACATCACGGATTACCGGAGCGAGGGCTACAAGCAGGCCGCTAAAAAAGATGGCGGCGATTCCAGTAGCTCAGCGACAAAGTCGGAATCCAAGCCCGCCGAATCCAAGCCGGCGGAGTCCAAACCTGCCCCGAAAGTGGAATCCAAACCCGCGACAACATGAAAACCTGCAGCGCTTGCTCGACGGAGAATGATGACACGAGGGTCTTCTGTTCGAACTGCGCCAAGCGTCTTCCTCCGGCGATATCGGCGTCCAAGCCCGCATTGCCGGCGAGTGCCTCTGACTCAGTGGGCACCAGTGCCCCCCAGATTTTTTCCCATCAGACCAAGAAACCCGCGACCAAACTCCGCCAGGCGGGAGCCTCGTTTTCTACCATCCTCTTCCGTTTTCTTTTTCTCATCGCTCTTGGAGCCCTAGGTCTCGGGATATATCTAGCGATCCAGCCCCCCTCTTCCTCTCTGCCGAATCCTACTCCGGCCGCGTCCAGCGAGGAAATCGCCCAAACGCTGACATTTCTCCGAACCGCATCCAAATCCTCGGGTGGCGCATGGCAGATAGATGAGAGTGGTATCAATCGTTTCCTCGCCGCAACGGTTCAATTGCGCACGAGAGACAATCCGCTCGGGGTCAAAATCCAGTTCAAGCGCTGCTATACCGCACTGAACGATGGCCGATTGGATTTCATCATGCAGGTCGCGGTTTTTGATCGAACGATGGATTTCCGCATCGGCTTGGCCCCTGATTCTCAAAATGGAAAACTGAGCGTCCGAGTGGTCAATGCCGCGATTGGTCAATTGCCCATCCCGGGACCAGTCGCCCAATTCCTCCTTCCGCTCTGGAGTCCCTGCTTTGATTCATTCCGTTCCGCTCTCGAGCTATTCCAGGGGGCAAAATCCGCCGAAGTCACCTCCAAGCGGATCGTCGTCCGATGGCCCGAAACCTCCTCGCGCTAACAGTCGTTTTTTTGGTCATCACCGGCGCCGGGCTTTTCGGGCAACAACCGCTGGCGCGATCTCTTCAAATCAAGGGATTCGTCATCTACTCACCGGACCGGCAAACCCGATCCCTTCTGGCGCGACACGCTCAGACAGCGGCCAAGGAATGGGAGGAAATCACCGGCGATAAAGTGATGGCTTCCACGCCGATCATCATTGTGGATAAGACCCGTGAGGCAAAACCTCGAGGCGCGAAGGGCGCGTCATGTCATTTGTTCGAAATCGAGGACGGAAGATTGAAAGTCCAAATCGATGTTCTGGATGATTGGGCGATGAAGCCCGGCTACTTTGAGACCGAGGTCATTCGCGCTCTGGCCCTCCAAGCCATGCATCGCAAAAATCCGCCGAAGGCCGGAAAAAACTATGCGCAGCCTCCCGGTTGGCTTGTGGAGGGGATCGGTGAACAAATCCGTCGTCGCGGCGGAACGGTTCCCGATGGCGTGCATGCGGCATTGATCCAGAGCGAGCGCCCACCGGCATTGGGCGATTTCTTGCAGCAAAAAACCGACCGCCTCGATGCCACCTCGCTGCTCCTTTATCGCGCCCAAGCCTTGGCATTGCTAAAGGCCCTGTCGGATTCCAAAAACTCGAAGCCGCAATTCCTCGCGTATCTCGAAAATCCGGACCGCATGAACTCTGATCCTGCGAAACTTTTGGAGGCATTTCCAAACGCTGCTCCCGATGTTTCCTCGCTCAATAAAATCTGGACCCTCTCTTTGGCGAGAAGCTCGATGCCGCCCAGGTTGGCGTCGCTCTCTGTTGCCAAAACCGACGAGGAACTCACCGAAATTCTTGCCCTTGAAGTTCCCGCTGATCCGAAAAAGAAGAACTCCACCGCCACCAGTGGCCCGATGGCTCTCCCGCTTGCCGCCCGAGATCAGGGGGGCGCCTTCCTCATGCGTCAACGCTCGGTGGACTTGCTCAATCTGGAATTCCGCGCGCATCCGCTTCTTGTGCCCATCGTGGAGGAATATCGAAACATCGCCATGCTCCTTTCCGTCAAACCGAAATCGAATGTAGGTCATCGCATCGAGGAGATAGAAAAAATCCGCGTTCTTCTCGTGGAGCGACACAAGGCGATTTCGGATTACATGAATTGGTTCGAGGCCACCCAAGTCGATGAATCGAATTCCTCCCTCGCCGAGGAGACCCGGCCTGATCCTGTCCCTCCTCGCCGGGATCCGATCACTCAGCACATGGATGCCATCGAGCGCCGGGGTTGGTAATCCCGTCCTTGCGCGCCACGAGGCCATTCCCCCATGATCGCGGGTATGGATTACCTCGAGCGCGCCCGCCGCGTCTTTGAAACCGAAATCACCGAAGTCTCCTCCGTCGCGGCCCGTCTCGACGAACGCTTCATTCAAGCCGTCGATCTGATCAAGGCCGCCGTCGAGCGCCGCAACAAGGTGGTTGTTCTCGGCGTCGGAAAATCCGGCCACATCGGAGACAAAATCGCGGCGACTCTGACCAGCACGGGATCCACAGCCGTTGTCCTGAATTCTCTGAATGCACTCCATGGCGATCTCGGCATCGTTGCGGAGGGCGATGTGGTTCTCGCGCTCAGCCAGAGTGGGGAAACCCAGGAACTCCTTTCCATTTTGCCGGCGATTGTCCGCTTCGGTCTGCCCGTGATCGCCATTACGGGAAATATCGACTCCACCCTCGCGAAATCGGCGGCGGTGGTTCTGGATGTCTCCGTCACCCAAGAAGCCTGCCCTCTCAATCTCGCTCCGACCTCGAGCACCACGGCCATGTTGGTTTTGGGGGACGCGCTGGCGATGGTGCTGCTCGAAGCCAGGGGATTTCAAAAAGAGGATTTCGCCAAGTTCCATCCCGGTGGAAGCCTCGGCCGCTCCCTGCTTCTCAAGGTCCATCAAATCATGCGTCCCGTTGCGGATTTGGCGATCATCCCACCGGACGCCTCGGTTTTGGAAGCCATTCAAGCCATGACCTCCCACCGCGCTGGTGCTGCCGTGATTGTTCACCAAGACGGCTCGCTCGCCGGCATTTTCACCCACGGCGATTTCGCGCGTCACTTTCCCGAAGATCCGCACATCGGCTCGCGTCCTGTCGGAGATTTCATGACGCTCCAGCCGATCACGATCCAAGGCGACAAGTTGGCGGCCGAGGTTCTTCAAATCCTCGAGCACCATCGCATCGATGACCTAGTGGTGTTGGACGCCAACAAGCATCCGATCGGCGTGGTCGATTCTCAGGATTTGACGCGTTTGAAGGTCCTTTGATTCTCGCATTCCACAAACCCTACGGCGTTTTGTCGCAGTTCACCCCGGATGGCAGTCCGAACCGGCCTCTCGCCGATTTCGATTTCCCAAAAAATGTCTACCCGATCGGGAGGTTGGATGCCGACTCGGAGGGCTTGCTGCTGCTATCCGATGAGGGGCATTTGAACAAACGCCTCCTCGATCCCGAGCACCATGTTCCCAAAACCTATCTCGTCCTCGTTGAGCGTTTGCCTGATGAAAAAGCTCTGCGGTCTTTGAGCGCCGGCGTGGTCATTGAAGGCCGCAAAACCCTCCCTGCGGAAGCTCGCCTGCTCGATCCTCAACCCTCCATTCCTCCTCGCGATCCCCCG
>Ga0208854_1000469_pt1 | contig 9946 bp, 10 predicted proteins | sample LakMenEpi30Nov11_FD_150748 | JGI IMG/M metagenome (GOLD analysis project Ga0208854, IMG submission 150748) | Freshwater microbial communities from Lake Mendota, WI - 30NOV2011 deep hole epilimnion (SPAdes) | ecosystem: Environmental > Aquatic > Freshwater > Lake > Epilimnion/Euphotic zone ...
AAAGAAATTGATGCACATACCAAAGCCGAGCCTTCACCTGTTTATAGTGTGCTTTGGGCAAACGATGGCAAACGATTGATTTCTTGTTCGATGCAGGGTTCGATCAAGGCGTGGGATGTTCCTTCAGGAGCAATGGCTTACGAAATAAAAGCATACAAAGAAAAAGAGGCAGATAATGGCCATAAAGAGGGTGTTTTCTCACTTGCAATTAGTCCTGATCAAACCATTCTTGCAACTGCGGGCGGGGATAGGGTGATTAAACTTTGGAATCTTCAGGATGGAAAGTTCATTCGCAATCTGGTTAACAAGGGGCTTCCTAATTCTGATAAAGAACCTGCTTCTCATCCAGGTTGGATTTATTCTCTCCGGTTCACTCCTGATGGAAAGCAATTACTTGCAGTTGGTGGAGCGCCAAAAGGCAAGGGCGTACTTACGCAATGGAAGCCTTCAGATGGTTCGCTTGTTGCAGCGCACGAGAATTCTACGGGCGTGTTGTATTCCTTGAGTATTAATTCGGATGCGATGAGTATTGCAACTTCTGCTGGCACAGGAAAACAAGGGATAGAATTCAATCAGGGCCTCGTCATCAAGCTACCTGGATTGAAGTAATCCTTAGCCGATTAATTTACTGGGATTAATGGCGCCTAAATTATGGTTGCGATCTTTGAATAAACTTTGTGGCCGATGCCGTGAGTCAGCGCAAAGGCGGAGGCAATATGCATATTACACAGCGGTTTAGTTTTGCTCTTATTGCTTTGACTCTCTACTTTACAACGCTGCTGAATGCTGCAGCTACAGGTGATAATCTGCCTGCAAAGCGCACTCCCATAAGCACTCATGTGCTGAATACTGCCAGCGGCAAGCCAGCCGCTGGGGTAGCGGTCGTGTTACAGTACCAAGCGGGGAAGAATTGGGAGGAATTGGGGCGGGGCTTGACCGATCTACAGGGGCGAGCAGCGGATCTTTACCAGGCCAAGAAGCCGCTTCAGATGGGAACTTACCGGCTGGTTTATGAGACGGGTGTGTATTTCAAGGGCCAGGGAACCAAGACTTTCTTTCCGCAGGTGGAGATCATCTTCGAGGTCGAAAAGACTGACGAACACTACCATGTGCCGTTGTTGTTAAGCCCTTTTGGATATTCCACATATCGCGGTAGTTGATAAGTTGGCCGCACCCTTTTAATTTTCTAGTCTGCGATTAAAAGCTTAATTCGATCCTGCTACTTCATTTGCGCTTAGTAGTAAGCCATGTAAAAGAGACCTGCCCCTTTGGTTTTTCCAAAAGGTATAATACAGCGTATGCGCTTGATCAGGATGCGTAAACGTTATAAATACCTTTGTAGGGTAATATAAACCCTAACCTGCCAACAGCACAGCTAGGCCGGAGTATAAGTGGTTTTGTAAGTTGTTGGCGATCATCGCAATAGAGGTAATCCATGAAACTTGAAGGCGTAGTTCATAACGGTGTCATCGTGCCAGATGATTCCCAGGTGCTTTCGGAAGGAACACGAGTGCGCATAGAACCGGTGAATGCGGAAAAAAAAGCTACATTTGGTGAGTTGTTCGGAGACTTGATGGTTGATTGTGCCGATTTGCCGACTGACCTTGCGGCACAGCATGATCACTACCGCCTAGGGACGCCGAAGCGATGACCGTTTTCATGGATACCTATGGATTAATCGGCTGGATCAACATGCGTGATGTCGGACACCAGCGGGTCAAGTCGTACTTGGATTCTTACTCTGGCAATCTCGTGACCACCGAATGGATCTTGCTTGAGTTCGCTGACGCCTTTTCGTTGTCTGATTTCTGTTAATTTAAATCTAGTCTGCGATTAGGCCGACGCTTTGTTTCACCAAAGCTTGGAACTCTTTTTCAGGCCAGGCTTTGTCGATTTCTATCCAGCGCTGTGCAACTTTATTCATCGTTTCTTGTGCGGAGCCATTCGGGCTATTAAGATAGGTTTTTACTTCTTCAACAAGAATGGTTCTTCGTTTCTGATAGCCAGGCAACCTGCTGCACAATGCAGGATTTTTAATGTCGATGTGGGAAAGATTTGCTCGGATTGTTTCGCGTAGGCTTGCTGTTCGTTGCGAATCCAAACCAAATGCATCAAGTCTTATTTTGTCAAGTTGTGAATAACGGGTGTAACCAGCAGTAGTAGGTTCAACACAAATGCGTTCCGCAATTTCAGGGCTTGAAAACTCTATCAAGAACTTGAAAGCTAATTCCTTTGATGCGGATTTTGCATTAACGCAACCAAGGTTACTGGAAGAACCTAGGTAGGGTATTTTATTACCTATTGGTAACGGTCTAAACTCGGTCGAAGAGCCTGGGTAATAACCATCGGAGCCGGGGATGGCACAAATGTTAAATTTATCTTTCAAGGCTGGGTTGGTTTGGGTTTTGTAAACCAAGCTTGCATCTGCAATGGTAAGCGCAGCGTTGCCTTGTAGGAAGTTAGCGCCCGATTCTGTATCAGGGGAGTTGGCCCGGAATTTTTGTAATAGTTTGTATTTCTCTAAGCTTTTGACAAATCCAGTGGTGTTGATCAATGGTTTTCCAGTTCGAAAATCATACTGAAACGAAAATACTGCGTTCTCGATTTCTGGAGTGATTTTTTCGGAGGGGCTGACGGGTTGCCTAGTGTAGCCAGCAGCAAAGCTCAGAAAATCTTTCTCGAAATCTTCTTCAGAGGAAGATAAACCGGGCAGGCTTTTGCCTGAATTGAAATTAGCTTCAGAAAAATACTGTGCGATTTTATGATAATCTGACCAAGAGTTAGGTTGTTTCAGAGGGGTGTTGAATTTTGCTTTAAAACCATTTTGGTGGATAGGGTTGTTGAATAAATCATCTCGATAGAGGCAAACTCGGGCTTCTCCAGCAAGTGGGAGGGCAACTATTTTTCGTTGCCAAATCAAAAGTTTTTCACGATAGAGGGGTAATAAGTCGGACCAATTGATTTTGTCGCCTGGTTCTTGAATTGAATCTGCAAAGAATGCTAAAAGATTGGCTTGGGAGAATTCCCCAATTTCTTCAGGTTTGATAATCCAGATATCGGCTTTTATTTGTTCTGAATCGGGTGATTTTCCTGAACTGCGGGTAATAATTTTTAGATCTGCGCCAAGTCTGTTTGAAACTACAAAACCTTGGGCTTTTATCATCTCTTGGGCTATGCCTTCAGGGCATGCGATTACGAGGGTAGGCTTATTAGCGGGGATTTCTGCTTTTGTGGCGTTTTTTTTGCCAGTACAGCCTGAAGATGCGAGCAGGCACAGGAGCATTATTAAAACACTGGGTGAATTTCTTTGCATTGTTAAACTCTCTTTCCTTAAAATAGATAATCATTTTATGAGATGTTATGCAATGATGTAGCATGATTATAAGATGATGATCGAATTATGACATTTGGCTTAAGAGGTTTTTGTAATGAAAATCAGTCTGGTTGTTTTGACTGCGGGTAAAATGATGGGTAAAGAAATTTCCATAACTGCTGCAGAATTTCGAATTGGTAAAGATCCTTCATGCCAGCTAAAGCCTGCTTCCGGAGTTTCGGACAAGCACTGCGCTTTCTTGGTAAAACAAGGGAAACTTTTTCTTGTAGATTTGGGAAGTGCTGAAGGTACTTTTGTAAATGACAGCAAAATATCTGCAGAAGTCGAACTAAAACCAAAAGATAAAGTGAAAGTTGGCCCTTTGCTTTTTGAAGTTAAGATTGAAGCAGCAGCGCCCGCCGCAAAGCCTGCAGTCGCAGCGCCCGCCGCAAAGCCTGCCGTGACAGCACCCGCCGCAAAGCCCGCGGTTGTGGCACCGGCAGCAAAACTAGTAGAAAAAGTTGAGCCAAAAAAATCATCGGGTGATGATGATGATTTGGATGATTTGTTGTTTGATGATGATGATAAAGCACCTAGTGGTACGAAGCCATCGTGGAAAGATGCGATACCCGAGGCAGGTGCGGAAAAAGATGCAGGTGGATCAGCTTCTGAGGGTGGGGCTAAGCCTGAAGAAAAACCAAAGCCTGCAGCAAATACTTCTGATGCAGCGGCAGCATTATTTGCAAAATTCCGGTTAAAAAAGTAGTATATGGCAAAAGAAAAGCTGGAAACAATACTTCCCAAGCCGTCTCTTTTGCCTGCTTCTAAAAAGCTTTTAGGAAAAGCTTTGTTGTTCTGGTTTGGGGAACGAAAACGAGACCTTCCCTGGAGAAAAACCAGAGATCCATTCGCAATATGGGTTAGTGAGATCATGTTGCAGCAGACTCAAGTTGCAACGGTGATACCGTATTTCGAACGTTTTTTACAGTCGTTTCCCACGGTAGATGCGCTTGCTGCTGCAGATGAGCAGGAAGTATTGAAGCTTTGGCAGGGCCTTGGTTATTACAGGCGCGCAAGGCACATGCACCAAGCCGCTAAAATGATCATCGCAGATTATGCAGGGGTTTTTCCTGATACCCCTGAAGCCCTTTCTTGTTTACCTGGTTTGGGTCGGTACACTCGCAACGCAGTTTTATCCCAGGCCTTTGATACTAAGTTGCCCATTCTTGAAGCCAACACCAAGCGTGTGTTGGCCAGGCTTTTCGCATTAGTACACGATGTGGATTCCTCTTTGGGGAATAAGTTTCTTTGGGAGGCTGCAGAGGAAATATTGCCTGAAAGAGATATCGGAGAATTTAATCAAGCCATGATGGAGGTGGGTTCATTGGTTTGCACGGTTACTAACCCCAAATGCAATTCGTGTCCTCTTTCCCCTTTTTGCATTGCCAAGCGAAGCGATCTTGTAACAGAGTTACCTATCAAGAAGAAAAAAGTTGTGGTGACACAGGTGCAAGAATTAGCCACGGTGTTGGTCAGTAAGAAGAGGATTTTATTAGGTAAAAGGCCTGTTGGGCAACGCTGGGCGGGTTTATGGGAAGTGCCCCATGATACCTCGGAGGAAGGCGAGACCGAAGCCAAAGCGTTGGAACTTATTTCCCGGAAGTACGCATCTTTGGTTTCAAAAAACTTTCGTGAGATTGGCAAAGTGATTCATCCGGTGACACGATTTAAAATCACGGTAAGAGTTTTTATGGGTGAGGTTTCTGGTAAAGGGGTATCTGATTATTATGAAGAGATGGCTTGGGTTCCTTTAAGCGATTTGGATAAGTACCCGAAAAGTTCGCCACAATCTAAAGTGATTGCAATGGCACTAAAAGCATTAGCGTAAAAAAACAAATGATTCTGGATCATAAAAAGGTGACAAAATGAATAGTAAGTATTGGGTAGTTGGGATGCTGTTGTTGGCGGGTTGTGCCGAGGAGCCGAAGGTTTTGACTGTTGGGGTGCGGGTTGGAAACATTGCGCCGGAAATCAAGGCGGAAGATGCTTCCGGTGTGAAAATGGAATTGAGTCAGTACAGGGGTAAAGTGGTGCTGTTAAGTTTTTGGGCATCTTGGTGCGGGCCATGCAAAGAGCTTTTGCCTTACGAAAAACAGTTGGTCAAGCAATTTGAAGGCAAGCCTTTTGTTTTACTGGGTGTTAATTCGGACATAGATAAAAATGCGTTGGTGAAAGCCCAGCAGCAGTTTGGCATGACATGGCCTTCATTCTGGGATGGGTTGGGCAGTATTAATCGGGAATGGGATATCGAATTTCTTCCCATGCTTATTCTGATTGATGAGCGGGGAATTATCCGTTTCAATTCGAAAACCATCATGGATGACATTACTTCTTTTAAAGATCTAGCGGATAAGATGGAGCGGGAAATTCAAAAAGTATTGAATAAAGTTGTGGTAGGAAAAAAATGATGGAGCGCCTTTCGGGATAGGCGCTCCATCTTGCGGGAATGATTTGTTATTGCACAATCTATTTGATTAAGAATTCAATGCTCACATTGTTTTCTGCAATTTCGGGCATGCTGAACAAGGTTTTTGCCAAGTCTTCCTGCTTGCTTCCTTGGGCTACATCGATCAAAAGCACTCTAGAGCCATCTGGTTTTTCAATTACTTGAATTGATGAAGCTTTTTTGCCACAAGCTTGCTCAATCTGTTTTTTTAGCGCTATCAAAGCCATTTGCTTATTAGCCTTAGGAGCAGATGTATCTTCTTCGGAATCAAAAGTAATCGATCCTGTTGCAACACTGGGCTTTGTGGAGGATTCCACTTTTTTACTTGCAGTAGTTGCGGGCACGGTTTTACTTTTTTCATTTGAAACAGTAGCGGCTTGGATTTCTGGTTTCGCAATCACTTTTGCAGTGTTAGGGGTTGGTTCTTTTTTCACCAAAGCTTGTGATGCTACAGATGTGCTTTGTTTGACCTCTGCTATTTTATCTTGTTTTGCTGCAGGCTTACTTGCACTCATGGTTGCTTTTTCAGTAAACATTTTTTCATTGGTGACGGGCTTAGCCTGGGTTCTTATTGCAAGATAGGGCCTGTTATATTCGCCATCTTTATCTGAGTTTGTAGCATATCGGGCAGGGATTTTTTCTGGAAGTAAAGGTTTTTTGGTTTCAGGTGCGGGAGCATCCACTTTCACTGAGGGAAAACCAAGCATATCGGATTTTACAATCGCAGAACCGATTGGATCATGAGCTGGTATGAATGTCCGGGCTGCGGATTTTGTAACGGTGTCCACTTTGCCTTTTATGGTTTCATTTTCAACTAATACCTTGGGTGCAATTTGTTCTTTTACTTTTGGCTCAACTAGTTCTTTTTTATCTGTAAGCTTTGGCAATTCTTTCTTCGGTGTAACTTGTGTAGTTTGCTTTACTACGGGAATGTCTTTTTTAATTATCGGTGTAACTGGTGTAGCTTGATTTACTACGGGAATGTCTTTTTTAATTACCGGAGTAGAGACAGTTGTTTCAGGTTTTTCTGATTTCTTGTTTAGGTTCGGGAAGCTTGGGAAAACTTCTGTTTTTTCTTTGGTCGTGCTGGTTGTTTTAGCTTCAACTGTTTTGGCGACTGGTTTTGCTTTATCTTCAGTTGGGGCAATTTTTGCAGTGCTTGCTGCAGGTTTTAAAGATTCCTTCTTTTGAATTTGTTCACCCTTCTTCGAGTTCCAATCCTGTGGAAGTTTGGGTATAGAGAATACATCCACTGGTTTTTCTGGAGTGGGTAAAGGCTTGGCAACGGGCGTTACTGGAACCAGACTTTCTGGAAGAATCTGAGGCCTTTGATCTTTGCTGTTATTCGTTTTTGCTGATTGAACGATATTTTGCGTAGGAACAATTGTCGGCGCAATTTTATCTGCAGGCTTCGTTGATACGATCGCTTGGGTGATTTCTTTGCTGGTTGTTGTAGTTGGCGTTAATTGAATTGCCTGGGTGGGAGTTGTGGTTTGATCTTTGCCTACAATCCACTTGGTGCCATCTTTATTTACCATCGTCACTGTTTCTTTTCCCATACGCATGGGTTGAACGGTCATTTTGTTAACGACTCTTTGGCAACCAGTAACTTTACGAAGTCGTTTGCTGATTTCGAGTTTGTCTTCGAGGGTAACTACCGGGCCGGATACTATGATCGAACCATCTGCAGAAACAGCGGTTGATAACTTTGGGTAAGCGGTCTGGAATTCGGCACTGACCACTTTATTAGTGTTGGCCTGAAGTGTATCCACTGGGACTTTTGTAGTTTTGTTAAAAGATACAGGCCAGATTCTGATTTCACTGACTACTTTGCAGGTTGTAAGCCTGCTTGCAAGGGCAACAGCATTATTCGCAACAGTGTTGTTGTTCACATTCCCAATGAGAATCATTTTGCCGTTTTTAACTGAAGGAGAGATATCCGTTGTAGAAATCAAGGGATCAGCGATGAATTCAATATGAATGCGCATAGATTCTGCAAGGGCGATAGAATCTTCAGGTTTATTTTCTGTAGCAGATTTTCCTGCAGCAGGCTTTCCAGAGGCGATGATAACGCCAGGCTTGGTTTGTTCTGCTGCATTTGTTAAACCAGTTACAGAAAACCCTGTTAGGATTCCGAAAGCACTCAAAGTTAAAAGTCTTTGCGCTGATAATTTCCATTGCTTGCGCATGATGTCTGCCTCTCCAAAAGTTCGCTGATTTCGAATCCTAGGTTTAGTATCCAGCCAGGTCTTTGGTGAAAGATTTCTGGAGTTCAGGGGTTCCTGCATAAAGGTGCAAGTGATCCTTGTCGATGTACACAACTTGAATTCTGGGTCGCTTAATTTTCACAGGAAACGGATACCCGGATTCAATGACTTCGGTGTAATAGATGGTGGCTTTCCAATGGCAGTGATGAAGTTGTGCGGGGCCAACTAGTGGGAAGAATCTTGGTGGATCAATTTTATCCACAAGTCTTTCGGTCACAATTTGAATATCATCCCTGTGCTCTTCATACACATAAGGGAAGCCTCGTGCCATGTGTGGCATAGCCCTGATGACTTGTGCATCGTCTGGTGCATCTTCGCAAAGAGGAGGCGCAGCGCCTTCTTTGATTGGAGGCATAATCGGTGTTCGGTGATCATTCCGATGGGTGTACTTTTCTTCCATGCGTTCGGTAACCCAAGGGGGTACAGGCGTTGGTGTGAATATCCCCATGGAAAAGGGCATGCAGCCTGTAACGCTCAAAGATAAGGCAGCGATTAACCCGCCTACAATGTGTTTTTTTCTGGTTTTCATAACGGACACCTTTCTACAACTTAAACGCACCCGGGTTTCCCGTTCCCGCTTAAAACCATTTCTCTTCAATCGAGGTAATGGCATGGAGTATCTGCAAGGTTTTTATCGACTTAACGAAAGTGTCAACTTTAACGATTGCATCAAAGATTCGTGTTTTAAGTTTTATCCATGTGAAGATGGGGGGTATAATGTCGAATAGGAAGTTTCAATTTCAATGTTTTACCCTGGTCGAACCCAATGAACCATTTATTGTTAAAGTTTCAAGACACACAAAACCATATCAGGGAGCTGCGATCTTTTGGCCCTGCCCCTATTCTTTTGGTTTTTCTCAGGCATTTGGGCTGAGTACTTTGCAGAGCCCATCTGGGCGATATCCGTGATCAATACCCATTGTTCAAAGATATTAATGCGACAGTTGTCGCAATCACTTTTTCTTCACCCGCCGAGGCGTCTAAACTCGCTCAAGAGTTGAATCTGCCATTCCCATTAGTAAGCGATTCGCAAAAAGAGGCATACAAGGTTTTTGAATTGGGCTCTGCCCAGTGGAAGGATTTTCTGTTACCTAAAGTGCTGTGGACGTTTATGGGAAGAATACTAACAGGATGGCTACCATCCTTGGGCTATTCCAAGGATGACTTATTTCAATTGGGTGGGGATTTCGTAGTGGATGCAAAAGGCGAAGTGGTATATGCGTTTAAATCTTCATCACCTGCCGACCGCCCAACGATCCAGTTTTTGCTGGATCAATTGCAAAAGGCGCAGGCTGTAGATAATTAATCATCATTTTCATCGTCAATGATTTCGATACCATGCTCTTCGAGCAAGGTCAATAATTTGTCGAGTCGTTCGGGGTCGGATTTTTCTTTTGTAACAGCATTAAACACTTGCTGAAAAGTAACAAATCCTTTGCTTTCACCAATTTCAAGCAAACTCTTAAGCGTTTCTTGCGTGGTACTCATTGCCAACTCCATTTGGAAACGGATTTCTACCTTTAAAATCCATTCAATTATTGTAACTGCAATCAAGTGATTGTGCTAGTGTCATAACTAAAATTACTTAAAATCATTTAGATTTTGTAGTGGCTATAGCTTGAGGTGTTCTCGTAGTAATCATGGATGGAAGAATGAAAAACGCAAATCATAGCCCCATCTGTAAAACTTTTTTGTTTCCTGCTTCGTCTTATGAGTGTGAACCATGAAGCGCCCCAGCATCATCGAGGATGGAAGTGCACCATTGAAGTTGGATAGTAATCAATCCAATAGTGACCGGTTATTGGCGACCTTTAATCAAATAAGGGACGAGCTGATTAGTACCCTTTGGTTTATTCTTGG